>Ga0116225_1001185_pt1 | contig 19159 bp, 16 predicted proteins | sample Sb_taG_8_FD_88968 | JGI IMG/M metagenome (GOLD analysis project Ga0116225, IMG submission 88968) | Peat soil microbial communities from Weissenstadt, Germany - Sb_50d_c_BC metaG | ecosystem: Environmental > Terrestrial > Soil > Wetlands > Peat | place: Germany: Weissenstadt | collected 2010-09-21 | reverse complement strand
GCATCGGTGTTGGCCACCAGGAACTCAACACCCTCCAGATGGGACTGGATCATGTTGTTGACGGCATTACCGCCGGCGCCGCCGACGCCGATGACGGTGATCCGCGGCTTGAGTTCAGCGCCGCTGCTGGGATGGAAGTTAATCATGGTAGTCGCCCTCCGCGCACATTCTGAATCTTTGAATCACATCGAGTCTCGAAACACTAGAAATTCTTTCGCAACCAGTTGCCAAATCGCAAGATCGAGCCGCTGGAGGCGGAATCCGGAGCCCGTGCGGCCTTGGCCGGCGTCTCCGCTTGATTAAGCACCGCGTAGCGCAGCAGCCCGGCGCAGGTGGAAAACGCCGGCCCGCCCGTCGCCTCCGGCAGTCCCTGCATGCCCACCGGGCGGCCCAGGCGCACCTGTTTATCCAGCACCATGGCGGCAAGGTCGCGAACGCTCTGCAACTGTGCCGCGCCGCCGGTCAGGACCACGCGCCGTCCGGCCACCTTGTCGAAGCCGCCGGCTTCCAGATGGCTGCGCACCAGTTCGAAGGTTTCTTCGAGCCGCGGCTGGATGATCTGCACCAGCATCGAGCGCGGCACCTGATTGGTGGCGCCGCCGTCCTCTTCCTCGCCGACCAGCGGCACCTTAAGCACCTCGCGGTCGTCGGACGGAGAGGGCAGGGCGCTGCCGTACAGGGTCTTCATGCGTTCCGCCTGGATCAGCGGAGTCGACAGGCCGCGCGCGATGTCGTTGGTGACATGAACGCCGCCCACCGGGATGGTGTCGGTAAAGACCAGATGGCCACCCTGGAACACCGCCAGTGTGGTGGTGCCGCCGCCCATGTCGATGCAGGTGACGCCCAGGTCTTTCTCGTCATCGACCAGGCAGGCCAGACCCGACGCATAGGCCGAGACCACCCGCGATTCGATATCCAGATGGCAGCGATGGACCACCGTGGACAGGTTGCGCACCGGCCCGGATGTCGCGCTGACCTGATGGATGGTGACGGCCAGATTGTCGCCGAACATGCCGCGCGGGTCGCGGATACCGTCATTGCCATCGACGGTGAAGCCGATGGGGATCGAGTGGATCAGGTCGCGGTCGCCGGTCTGCGAATGGTGGCGCGCATGGTCGAGCATGCGGCGGATATCCTGCTCGCCGATTTCGTGGCCGTTGACGGCCACCGTGACATCGACCCGGTGAGAGGTCGGCTGTCCGCCCGAAATATTGACCACGACTTCGCGGATGCGGTCCTCGGCCATCTGCTCGGCGGCATCGACGGCGGCGCGGATCGAGGTTTCCGCTTCTTCCATATCGACCACGGCGCCGTTGCGCATGCCGCGCGACAGCTGATGGCCGATGCCCAGCACCCGCATGTTGCCGTCGTCGGAGGCGCGCGCGATGAAGCAGCACACCTTGGTGGTGCCGACATCGAGGGCTGCAATCAGTCCGTGGCGCGTCTTCGTCTTGGACATGGGCTGCCTTAGGCGTCCTTTCCGGGCGGGGACTTGCGCTTAACCTGATTGGCGGCGGCTGCGGCGGCTGAGGATTCCTCGGCGCCGCCGGTGCTGCGCAGAATCAGGCGGTCGGGTAGCCGCATGTCGATGAGCGTCACCTTGCGTTCCAACAGGCTCTGTTCGCGGTCCAGCTTGGCCAACTCGTGCAGGGCGTCGTCAGGGGTTTCTTCCGGCAGGCGGATGTCGATGCCGCCGGCTGTGCGGTCGAGAGTCAGGTTCCAGCGGCGCTCCGACACCCATTGCGCCGCCTTGACGCGGGCTTGCAAGGCGGGCTCGGTCTTCAGCATTTCCAGCAGGGCTCCGGCATGATCGGGCGCGCCTTCGCCGACAATCAGCGGCAAATCGGGGAAGTCCTCGATTTGATCGCCGACGACCAAGCCCTCGCGGTCGACAAGGTAGTAATGGCCCTGGTTCTGCCAGCGGGCGATCGGCTCGCGCTCGGTGATCAGGATATGCACCTCGCCGGGCAGGCGGCGCTCAAGCGTGGCGGTCTTTACCCATGAGATTTCTTCCAACCGCTGGCGGGTGGCGGTAAGGTCAATTCCGAAAATGGGGTCGCCCCGGTTGACGTTGAGGGCGGTCAGCAATTCCTCGCGCGGGGTGCGGACACGCCCCTCGACAAGGATGTCGTCGACGCGGAATCCGGCGCGGGCCGACAGGCCGACGACCTGAGCGGTCAGGCTGTCGCCAAGTTTTGATCCGACGCCTGAATGGATGGCCCAGGCCGGCAGTCCGGCGACGCTGCCGGTGACCAGCACGATCAGACCCGCATGCTTGGCCGGCTTCCACCAGAACGGCGGCACCCAGCGGCGGCGGATCTTCTGTGGCGCATTGATGCCGGAGCTGCGTTTGCCCTTGGGCGCGCGCGGCGGCGATTCCGGCTGGGAGCCTCCCCGCCGGTCGTCCATGTGGATCGTGATATCGTTCAGCCGTCGCATCTGGCGTTCTCCACCATCCACGTGACCAGTTCAGGGAAGCTGATGCCCGCATGGGCGGCCAGCTCGGGGACCAGCGATGTCGCCGTCATGCCGGGCTGGGTATTGACTTCCAGCATGACCAGCTTGCCCGGCTGGCCGGGCTGGGTGTCGTCGTAACGCAGATCGGCGCGCGACACGCCACGGCAGCCCAAGGCTTGATGCGCCAGCACCGACAGGCGTTGCGCCTCGGCATAGATGTCTTCGGGCACCGGGGCGGGGACAATGTGGCGCGAGCCGCCGGGGGCATATTTTGCAGTATAGTCGTAGAAGCCGCGATCCGAAGTGATCTCGGTCACACCCAAGGCGCGGTCGCCCATCACCGCCACGGTCAATTCGCGGCCAGGGATGAAGCGCTCGGCCATGACGAATTCGCCATAGGGCCAGTCGTCCTCGCCCAGCGGCTTGGCGGCGTCGCCCGCCTGGACGATATGCACGCCGACGCTGGAGCCCTCGTTGAGCGGCTTCAGCACATAGGGGCGGGGCAGCACGTCGCCGGCGAAGACGTCGCTTTTGTGGACGATGCGGTCCTCGGCCACCGGGATGCCGACGGCGGCGAATATCTTCTTGGCGGCGGGCTTGTCCATCGCCAGCGCCGAGGCCAGCAGGCCCGAATGGGTGTAGGGGATCTTAAGGATGTCGAGCACGCCCTGGATCGAACCGTCCTCGCCGAAGCGGCCATGCAGGGCGTTGAAGACGACAGCCGGCTTGGCGTAGTCGAGGCCGGCGATCAGGGTGCGCAGGTCGCGGCGGACGTCCATGGTGGCGACGGCGTAGCCGGCCTTTTCCAAAGCTCCGGCGGCAGCCGCGCCGCTGCGCAGCGACACGTCACGCTCGGCCGAGAACCCACCCATCAGAACGACGACACGCTTGCTCATAGCTCAGTCCCTGTTACGAACGCCGATGCGGCGGATTTCCCAATGCAATTCGATTCCCGACGCGGCCAGTACGCGGCGGCGGACTTCTTCGCCCAGATCCTCGACATCGGCGGCGGTGGCCAAGCCGGTGTTGATGAGGAAGTTACAATGCTTTTCGGAGACCTGCGCCCCGCCAATGGCCATACCCCGGCAACCGGCGCGGTCGATCAGCTCCCAGGCCTTGGAACCGGGCGGGTTGGCGAAGGTCGAACCGCCGGTGCGGGTGCGCAAGGGTTGGCTTTCCTCGCGCTTGGACTTGATCGCCGCCATGCGCTCGCCGACCGTTTGGCTATCTTCCAGGCGGCCTTGCAGCACGGCGTCAATGAACAGCCAGCCGTCGGGCAGCGCCGAGCGGCGATAGGCGAAGCCCAGATCCGCCGGGCCCAGCTCGTGCACCAAGCCCTTGGGGTCGATGGCGCGGGCTTGGACCACCACGTCCTTCATCTCGCCGCCATAGGCCCCGGCATTCATGCGCAAAGCGCCGCCGATGGTGCCGGGCACGCCGGAGAGGAATTCCAGCCCGCCGATGCCGGCTTCGCAGACGGTGGCGGCGACGGTCAGGTCGAGGGCGGCGGCCCCGACCAGAACGCGGTCGCCGTCCAGGTCGATCTCGGCGAATTCGCGGCCCAGGCGGATGGTCACGCCGGGCACGCCGCCGTCGCGCACCAACAGGTTCGAGCCGACGCCGATCACCGTGACTGGCACATCTTCCGGCTTCTCGGCCAGGAAGGCCGACAGGTCTTCGAGGTCGGCCGGCTTGAACATCACTTCCGCCGGCCCGCCGACGCGGAACCAGGTGACCCCAGCCAGCGGCGCGGCCTCGATCAGCCGCCCGCGCACGGCGGGCAGACGATCGATCAGGCGCGGGGCGGACGCGGTCACGTCGGTCATTCGGCGGCTCCCACGGGCAAGGGCTGGCCGGTGGCCAGCGCCGTCAGTTGCGCGGGCAGGGCATGTGCCCAGGTGGTGATGCTGCCGGCGCCCAGGCACACCACCATGTCGCCGCGCTTGACCAGACCTTGCACCAGTTCGGGCAGCGCTTCGGGCGAGGGGATGGCGATCACATGGCGATGGCCGCGTTCGAGCAATCCCGTCACCAGGGCGTCGCGGCTGATGCCGTCGATGGGCTGCTCGCCCGCCGCATAGACGTCGGCCACCAGCACGGTGTCGGCATCGTTGAAGCAGGTGCAGAAGTCTTCGAACAGGCTTTGCAGGCGGGAATAGCGGTGCGGTTGGACGATGGCGACGACGTTGCCATGCGTGGCCGAGCGGGCGGCGCGCAGCACGGCGGCGATTTCGACCGGGTGATGACCGTAATCGTCGATGACGGTGACGCCCTCGGCCTCGCCGGTCTTGGTGAAGCGGCGCTTGACGCCCGAGAAGCCGGCCAAGGCGGCGCGGATGACGTCGTCCGAGAAGCCCAGCTGTTGCGCGACGACGATGGCGGCCAGCGAATTCTGCACGTTGTGCAGGCCGTACATCGGCAGCACGATGCCTTCGATGGTGCGGGCGGCGCCGCTGGCGCGGTCGGTCAGCACCACGTCGAAGCGCGCGCCGTCGGGGTCGATGGTGACGTTGGTGGCGCGCACGTCGGCTTGCTGGTTCAGGCCATAGGTGACGATCTTGCGGTCGGGCACGCGCGGGATCAGCGCCTGCACTTCCGGGTGGTCGGTGCACAGGGCGGCGAAGCCATAGAACGGGATGTTCTCGACGAAGATGCGGAAGGCGTCGCGCACCTTGTCGAAGGTGCCATAGAAATCCAGATGCTCGGGGTCGATGTTGGTGACGATGGCGATGGTCGCCGGCAGCTTCATGAAGGTGCCGTCGGACTCATCGGCCTCGGCCACCACCCATTCGCCGGCGCCCAGGCGGGCATTGGTGCCATAGGCGTTGATGATGCCGCCATTGATGACGGTGGGGTCAAGGTTGGCGGCTTCCAGCATCGCCGCGATCAGCGAGGTGGTGGTGGTCTTACCATGCGTGCCGCCGATGGCGATGGCCCATTTCAGGCGCATCAACTCGGCCAGCATTTCGGCGCGGCGGACCACCGGGATCAGCCGGGCGCGGGCGGCGACCACTTCCGGGTTGTCGGCCTTGACCGCCGACGAGATGACCACGACACGCGACTCACCCAGGTTCTCGGCGACATGGCCGACATGGATGACCATGCCCAGACGGCGCAGGCGCTTGACATTGGCGTTCTCGGCGATGTCCGAGCCCTGCACCTTGTAGCCAAGATTGTGCAGAATCTCGGCGATGCCGCTCATGCCGATGCCGCCGATGCCGACGAAGTGGATGGTGCCGATGGTAAGAGGCAAAGACCTCATTGCGCGACCTCTGTTGTGACTTTGATCAGGCTGCCGACCAGATCCGCCAAGCGGGCCGCGGCGTCGGGAACTCCGGCGGTCCGCGCGCAGGCGGCGGCCCTGGTCAGGCTGCCGGGAAGGGCAAAAAGCGATTCAAGACGGGCGGCCAGGGTTTCTGGCGAAAAGGCCGTTTGCGGGATCAGCCAGCCGCCGCCGACCTCGTCCACCGCATGGGCGTTGGCTGTCTGGTGGTCATCAATGGCATGCGGATATGGCACAAGAATGGCGGGACGCCCCAGCGCCGTCAGTTCGCCCACCGTGGACGCGCCCGAGCGGGCGATCACCAGATGCGCGTCGGCCAGGCGTTCGGGCACGTCGTGGAAGAAGCTTTCCAGCGTGGCGTCGATGCCGGTGCCGGCATAGGCGGCGCGCACGCTGTCGATGTCCTCGGGGCGGCATTGCTGGCTGATGACGACGCGGGCGCGCAGGCGGTCGGGCAGCAGGGCCAAGGCGGCGGGCACCACCTCGGACAGGATGCGCGCGCCTTGCGAGCCGCCCAGCACCAGCAGTTTGACCGGGCCGTTATCGGTGATGGCCGGATAGTCGCGTTCGCGCATGGCGGCGACGGCGACGCGCACCGGCATGCCGGTCTGCACCACCTTGGCTTTCCAGGCGGGGACGAGGTGGCTCAGTTCGGCATAGCAGGTGGCGATGCGGGTGACGCGCGGCGCCAACAGGCGGTTGGCGCGGCCCAGCACGGCGTTTTGTTCATGCAGCGCGGTGGCGAAACCCGCCGAGGTCGCCGCCATCATCGCCGGGATCGAGGCATAGCCGCCGAAGCCGATCACCGCCGCCGGCTTGAGCCGGCGCAGCAGCAGGCGGGCTTGCAGGCAGCCGACGCCCAATTCGGCGACGCCGCGCAGGCGGGCGGCCAAACCGCGCCCGGCAATGCCGCCGGCGCTGATGCGATAGGTGGTCAAACGTCCCAACGTGCCGCCATAGGCTTGGCCGCGGCGGTCGGTGACCAGGGCCAGTTCATAGCCGCGATCCAGCAGCTCGGCGGCCAACGCTTCGGCGGGGAACACATGCCCGCCGGTGCCGCCGGCGGTCAGCACGATCAGTTTGCGGGTCTGCGGGGCGACGGCGTTCATTGCCAGCCATCCCGGCCATAGCGCTTGCGCGTCAATGCCAAAATCATGCCCATGCCCAAAGCCAAAGCCACCATCGACGAGCCGCCATAAGAGATGAAGGGCAGGGTCATGCCCTTGGTCGGCATCAAATGCAAGGTGGACGCCATATTGATGATCGCCTGCAAGCCGAACTGCACCAAAAGCCCCGAGGTCGCGAGCAGGATGAACAGGTTCTCTTCGGTCAGCATGCGGGCGAAGCCGCGCAGCACGACGAAGGCGAACAACCCGACCACCAGCAGGCACAGCACCAGCCCGAACTCTTCGCCGGCCACCGCCATGATGAAGTCGGTATGGGCGTCGGGCAGCACCGCCTTGACCCGGCCCTCGCCGGGACCGCGCCCGAAGAAGCCGCCGTAATGAAAGGCCTGCAACGCCGTCGTCACCTGATAGCTGTCACCCGCCGACGGGTCGAGGAAGCGGTCGATGCGGCTGGCGACGTGGGCGAAGGCGAAATAAGCGCCGACCAGACCGCCAAGGCCGACCAGCATGAACAGCAGCACCCAGATGATCGGCAAGCCGGCCAGGAAGAACTCGACGAACCATACCGACGACACCACGATGGTCATGCCGACATCGGGTTGCAGCAACAGCAAGCCGGCGACCAGGATGTACAGGCCGAGCGAGATGGCATTGCCGGGGAAGTGCTCTTGCATGCGCTGCTCGGAGAACATCCAGGCGGCGACCACGGCGAAGGTTGGTTTGACGAATTCGGACGGCTGAATGCTGATTCCGGCGATGGTGACCCAGCGGGTGGCGCCCTTGATTTCCTGGCCCGAAACCAGGGTCAGCGCCATCAGCCCCACGGCGCAAAGGAAGCCCAGGCAGGCTAGACGGCGCACGTCGCGCGGTTCCAGCAGCGACACGCCGAAGATCACCAGCATGGCGGGCGGCAGGAAGACGAACTGGCGGCGGATGAAGTGGAAATGGTCAGCGCCGATGCGCTCGGCCACAGCCGGGCTGGCGGCCATGATCAGCATCACGCCGATGATGACGATCATCGACACGGCGGCGATGGTCCAGCGATCCACGGTCCACCACCAGCGGCCGATGACGGAGGTGTCGGTACGCCCCAGCGAGATCATGCGGGCCGCCTTTCACCGGGCAGGGCGGCGACCAAGGCGCGGAACACGTCGCCGCGATGCTCGAAGCTTTTGAACTGGTCCCAGGACGCGCAGGCCGGCGACAGCAGCACCACCGCGCCGGGGCGGCGTTCGGCCACAGCGGTTTCGCGGGCGCGGGCGACGGCGACGTCCAGGGTGCCGCAACGCTCGAACGGAGCCTTGCCTTGCAGGCTGGCGGCGAAGTCCTCGGTGGCGTCGCCGATCAGGAAGGCGCGGCGGATGCGCGGATACAGATAGTCCAGGCTGGCGATGCCGCCTTCCTTGGGCTGGCCGCCGATGATCCAATAGATATCGTCGTAGCAGACCATGGCCTTTTCGCAGGCGTCGGCGTTGGTGGCCTTGCTGTCGTTGACATAGCGGACGCCATCGATCACGCCGACCAGTTCCTGGCGGTGGGCAAGGCCCGGATAGGTGGACAGACCTTTGCAAATGGCCTCGATATCGACGTCCGAGGCGCGGGCGGCGGCATAGGCGGCGCAGGCGTTCTGCCAGTTATGGCGGCCCGGCAGGCTGGCGATGCCGCGCAGATTGATAATCGGCGTCGCTTGGCCGTCGCAGTCATCGACCAGAATGCCTTCGACGGCGCAGACGCCGCCCATGACCTGGGTTTCGGTCGAAATCGCGATGGCGTATTCGCCGCTGGCGTTGCGCAGATGCTCGATGACTGAACGGCTGGGGGCGTCGTCGATGCCGATTACGGCGATGCCGCCCGGACGCAGCCGACCGAACAGACCGGCCTTGGCGGCGATATAGCCGTCCATGCCGCCATGCCGGCCCAGATGGTCGGGGGTGATGTTCAGCAGCAAGGCGACGTCGAAGGCGGCTTGGTCGATCAGTTCCAACTGATAGGACGACAGCTCCAGCACATAGGTGCCGTCGGTGCCCAGTGGCGGCAGATCCAGCGCAGGAATGCCCAGATTGCCGCCGATGGCGACCTTGCGCCCGGCTTTGGTCAGGATATGGCCGATCAGCGTGGTGGTGGTCGATTTGCCGTTGGTGCCGGTAATGCCGATGAAATGCGCCGACGGGCAGGCCAGGGCCAGAAGCTCGATATCGCAGACCAGCTTTTTGCCAAGCGCGCGGGCGCGGGTGGCGACGGGGTGCGGCTGCGGATGGGTGTGCGGGATGCCGGGGCTCCACAGCACCAGCGCCACCTCGGTCAGATCGGCGGTGGTCAGATCGACGATGGTCAATCCCGCCGCCGCCGCCGCGTCGCGGGTCTCGGCCTTGTCGTCCCACGCCCAGACGGTGGCGCCGCTATTTTGCAGCACCGTTGCCGCCGACGTCCCCGACTTGCCGAGGCCCATCACGGCGACCGTCTTGCCCTGGAGGTATGGAACGAGAGGCATAGACCGGCTCCCCTCAGCGCAATTTGAGAGTCGAGAGACCGACCAGGGCCAGGATGCCGGCGATGATCCAGAAGCGGATCACCACGGTCGGCTCGGCCCAGCCCTTTTTCTCGAAGTGATGATGCAGCGGAGCCATGCGGAACACCCGCTTGCCGGTCATCTTGTAGGACGCCACCTGGACGATCACCGATACGGTTTCCAGCACGAACAGCCCGCCGACGATGGCCAGGACGATCTCGTGCTTGGTCACCACGCTGATGGCGCCCAGCGCGCCGCCCATGGCCAGCGAGCCGGTATCGCCCATGAACACCATGGCGGGAGGAGCGTTGAACCACAGGAAGCCAAGCCCGGCGCCGACCAGCGCGCCGCAGAACACCGCCAGTTCGCCCGAACCCGGGATGTGGTGGATTTGCAGGTAGTTGGCGAACACCATGTGGCCGACCAGATAGGAAATCAGGGCGAACACGCCGGCGGCGATCATCACCGGCACGGTGGCCAAGCCGTCAAGTCCGTCAGTCAGGTTGACGGCGTTCGATGCGCCGACCATGACGAAGGTCGCCATGAACAGATAGCCCATGCCCAACTGCACCAGCACCGTCTTGAAGAACGGCACGGCCAGCGCCTGAGCCAGCGGGGCGGGGGCCAGAATCATGATGAAATACGAGGCGACCAGGGCGATGGCGACCTGCGCCACCAGCTTGATGCGGCCCGACAGTCCCTTGCTGTTGCGCTTGGTGACCTTCAGATAGTCGTCGGCGAAGCCAATCAGGCCATAGCCCAGCGTCACCAGCATGACGATCCACACATAGGGATTGGACAGATCGGCCCAGAGCAGCGTCGATAGGGTCAGCGCCAGCAGCACCAGGAAGCCGCCCATGGTGGGCGTGCCCTTTTTGGTCAAAAGGTGGCTTTCCGGCCCGTCGGTGCGGATCGGCTGGCCGTGACCCTGGCGCTTGCGCAGCCAGCGGATAATCCCCGGACCGGCGACGAAGGAAATGACGAGCGCCGTCAACACCGCTCCGCCCGTGCGGAAGGTCAGGTACTTGAACAGGTTGAAAACGCCCACCTGATCGGCCAGGGGAAACAGCAAGTTATAGAGCATGTGTCTCGGCGACCTCCGCTTATCTGCCGGTGTTGGCGGACGCCACCGGCGCCGCCGCTTGTTCGTCCAGGGCCTTCACGACCCGGCTCATGCGGCTGCCCGCCGAGCCCTTGATGACCAAAACGTCGCCGGCTTTCACCGCCGCCGTCACTTGTGCCGCCGCCGCGTCGGCATCCGCCGCATGCCCGCCGCGCTTGGCGGGGGGCAGGGCGTCGTGCAGCGACTGCATGAGAGGGCCAGCAGTGAATACCAGATCGATGCCGCGCTCCACCACCGATGGCGCAAGGCCGGCATGCAGCGATGCCGAGGCCTCGCCCAGTTCCAGCATGTCGCCAAGAACGGCGATACGGCGGGCTCCGCGCGGCGACTTGGCGGCGGCCAGGGTGGCCAGGGCGGCGCGCATCGATACGGGGCTGGCGTTATAGGATTCGTCGATGACCTCGATGGCGCCGTCGGTCCAAGCCAGATGCTTGCGCTGGCCGCGTCCCTTGGGGGCCGACATGCCGGCCAAGGCGTGGGCGGCGAGGGGCAGCGGCACTCCGGCAGCTTGCGCAGCCAATAGCACGGCCAGACTGTTCGACGCCCATTGCTGGCCGGGAACGCCGACGCGATAGCTGAGGGCCTCTTCGCCGATCAAGGCGAAGACCACCGTGGCGTCGGGATCGACGGCGAAGTCGAGCAGGCGGGCGGTTGCCTCGATATGGCTGCCGAAGCCGCTGATGCGCTTGATCCCGGCGGCTTTTGCGGCATCGCGCAGAAAGCGGTAATGGGGATTGTCGCGCGGCAGTATGGCGGTGCCGCCAGCCTCGACACCGGCGAAGATCTCGGCCTTGGCGGCGGCGATCTCGGCGGTCGAGGCGAAGAATTCCATATGCACCGCTTCAACCGAGGTGACCACGGCGACATGCGGGCGGACCAGAGTGGTCAGCGGGGTGATTTCGCCGGGATGGTTCATGCCCAGCTCGAACACGGCGAATTGCGCGTCGCGCGGCAGCCGGGCCAGGGACAGCGGCACGCCCCAGTGATTGTTGAAGCTGCCGACGCTGGCATGGGTGGGGCCGGCGGCATCCAGCACCAGCTTCAGCATTTCCTTGCTGCTGGTTTTGCCGACGCTGCCGGTGACGCCGATGATGCGCGCCGTCGAGCGGGCGCGGGCAGCGGCGGCGAGGGCGCGCAGGCCGTCCAATGTATCGTTGACCACCAACAGCGGCGCGTCGGCGGGCAGGCCGTCGGGGATGCTATGGACCAGGGCGGCGGCGGCGCCGTCGCGCAGGGCTCCGGCCACGAAGGCATGGCCGTCATGGTTGGGACCGGCAAGGGCGACGAACAGATCGCCTTTGGCGACCGAACGGCTGTCGATGCAGACGCCCCGCGCCTCCCAGGCGGGGCCGAGCGCGCGTCCGCTGGTGGCGGCGAGGGCTTCGGCGGAGGTCCATAAGGCGGCGCTCATAGCGACTCCTCCACGGCGCGGCGGGCTTCCTCGGCATCGTCGAAAGGCAACACCGTGGATTTGACGATTTGGCCGGTTTCGTGACCCTTGCCGGCCAGCACCAGCACGTCGCCGGCCTGCAAACCCAGCACGGCGGTCAGGATGGCTTGGCGGCGGTCGCCGATCTCGCGGGCGTTGGGGCAGGCGGCCAGGATTTGGGCGCGAATTTTCGCCGGGTCTTCCGAGCGCGGGTTGTCGTCGGTGACGATGACGGTATCGGCCAGTTCGGCGGCGACGAGGCCCATCTGCGGGCGCTTGCCGGCATCGCGGTCACCGCCGCAGCCGAACACCACCATCAGTTTGCCGCTGGCATGCGGGCGCAACGCCTTCAGCACCGTCTCCAGGGCGTCGGGGGTGTGGGCGTAATCGACATAGATCGCGGCCCCGGCGGTGGTGGCGGCGACCTTTTGCAGACGGCCAGGCACGCCTTCGAGATGGCTCAACGCGTCGATTGCGGCGGTCTGCTCGGCCCCGGTGGCCAGCGCCAAACCCAGCGCGCAGGCGGCGTTGGAAGCCTGGAAATCTCCGGCGAGCGGCAGATGTAGTTGATGGGCCTGACCCAACACGGCCAGTTCAAGATCCTGTCCATGGGCGGCGGGAATGGCGCGTAGGATGTGGATGTCGGAGCCGGCGGCGTGACCATAGGTCAGCACCCGCTGGCCGCGCTGGCGGCACAACTCGGCCAACTGGCAGGCCAGTGGTGAATCGGCATTGATGACGGCGGTGCCGCGCGGCCCCATGACCTCGGCGAACAGGCGGCATTTGGCCGACCAATAGCCGTCCATGTCGCCGTGATAGTCCAGGTGGTCGCGGGTCAGGTTGGTGAAGGCGGCGGCGGCGACCAGCACGCCGTCGAGGCGGAACTGCGACAGGCCGTGGCTGGAGGCCTCGAAGGCGGCATGGGTGACGCCGGCCTGAGCCAGCTCGGCCAGAGTCTTGTGCAGCGATACCGGGTCGGGGGTGGTCAGCGACCCTTTTTCGATGCGGTTCGGCGCATGCAGCCCGATGGTGCCCAGGCTGGCCGCCGGATGGCCCAGCCGGGTCCAGATCTGGCGCAGGAAATTGGCCACCGAGGTTTTGCCGTTGGTGCCGGTGACGGCGGCCATGACGGTGGGCTGACGGCCATAGAAGCGGGCAGCCATTTGGGCGAAGCGGCGGCGCGGCTCGTCGTCGGTGATCAGCGCGACGTCGCCGGTGTCCAGCGTGGTGCCGGTGGGCGCCAGGATGGCAACGGCGCCCAAGCGGATGGCGTCGGCGATATAGGCGCGGCCATCGACCTTGGCTCCGGGCAGGGCGGCGAACAAATCGCCCGGACGCACGGCGCGGGAATCGGCGGTCAGGCCGACGATCTCGGGATCGCGCGGCAGCACCGGGGCGAGGATGTCACTCAGCTTCGGCAAAGGTCACCCCCTTGTCGTCGTGCGAGCCCTTGGCGACCACGTCATGCGCCAAATGGGCTTTGTCCCTGGCGGAGGGTTCCGGGATGGCGCTGGGGGCCATGCCCATCATCGGCCCCATCTGGGCGATGACGCGGCCGACCACCGGCGCGGCGGTCCAGCCGGCGGTGGCGAATCCGAAGCTTTCTTTGTTCCCTTGGGGCTCGTCGATCATGGCCAGAACGACATACCTCGGATCGGATACCGGGAAGGTCGCGATAAAGGATGACAGCAACGATTTGTGCCGGTAGCCGCCAGCGCCGTTCTTTTCGGCGGTGCCGGTTTTGCCGCCCACTTCGTAGCCAGGCACGTCGGCCTTGCCGCCGGTTCCCTCGGTCACCACCATGCGCATCAAGTCCCGCATTTCGCGCGATGTTTCGGGCTTGATGACCTGTTGGGCCGGCACCGGATCGCCGGGATTGCGCATCAGCAGGGTGGGCGGATGCAGCTGCCCGCCATTGACCAGGGCGCTGACGCCATCGACCATGTGCAGCGGCGTGACCGCCATGCCGTGGCCGTACGAGATGGTCATGGTGTTGATTTCGCGCCATGGGTTGGGGACCATCGGCGTGCCGATTTCGGGCAGTTCGATCGCGGTCGGGCGGGTCAGCCCCATGCGGGTCAGGAAGGCCCGCTGAGTGTCGGTGCCCATGGCCATGGCCATCTTGGCCGAGCCGATGTTCGACGACACCTTGAGGATCTCGGACACCGAGATCCAGCGGTTTTCCGGGTGGTAGTCGGTGATCGAGAACTTGGCGATCTTGATCGGGTGGGTGGCGTCGAAGGTGCTGTTGACGTTGGCGATGCCGTTGTCGAGCACGGCGGCGGTGTTGAACAGCTTGAACGTGCTGCCCATCTCGTAGACGCCCAAGGTGGCGCGGTTGAACATCGCGTCGGGGGTCGCCGTGCTCATGTTGTTGGGGTTGAAGTCGGGCAGCGACACCATGGCGACCAATTCGCCGGTACGCACGTCCATGATCATGCCGGTGGCGCCGATGGCGTGGAACTCGCCCATGGTGCGGGCCAGTTCGTTGCGCAACACCGTCTGCATGCGGATGTCGATCGACAGCTTCAGCGGGTCGCGGCGGCTTTTCAGCTCGTTCTCGAAGGTCTTTTCGATGCCGGCGATGCCCTTGCCGTCCAGGTCGGTCAGGCCGACCACATGGGCCGCCAGCTCGCCTTGCGGATAGACGCGCTTCTCGCCCTTTTCGAAGTGCAGGCCGGGAATGCCCAGGGCGTTGATGTCGTATTCCTGGCGCGGCGTCAGGTTGCGGCGCAGATAGATGTAGGAACGTTCGCCTTGCAGCTTGGTCTGCAATTCGGTGACGTTCAACTCGGGGATGACGGCGGCGATACGGCGCGCGGCCTCGGCCGGCTGGCGGATTTCGCGGGGGCGCGCATACAGCGACACGAAGGGCAGGCTGGTGGCCAGCAACACGCCGTTGCGGTCGACCACGTCGGCGCGCTCGAAGGCCATTTCGGCGACCTTGGGGGCGTGGGCATGGCCCGACACGCCCTTGACCACGGTCACATCGACCATGCGGACGGCGATCACGCTGAAGGCCAGAACGAACATCGCCCCGGTGACGATCAAGCGGGTGCGGCCGGTTTCCAGGGCGCGGTTGCTGACGCCGTTCAGATGCAGCGAACCGGGGTTCTGCGCGTCTTCGCCGGGGTAGAATGCCGGGCGGTAGGTCATGGCCTTGCCCTCGTGCTGGCCATCTCGGGCTCTGCCAAGGCCGGCGACTTGATGACCATGACGTTCGCGGTGGTGGTGACCACGGGCGTCGGCGCGCTGGGCTGAGGCGGGCTGGGATAGCTGGGATAAGACGGATAGTTGGGCGTGCTCGCCGCTTTGGGCGCCGGGGCGGGTTTGGCCAGGGCGATGGCGGTGGGCTTGTCGGCAGTCTTGGCTTTGGCGACGGCGACCGGCTTGGCGGCGATATGCGCCTGCGCGGTCATCGACTTGGCCGGAGCCTTGGCCGGCTGGTGCGACGGCGACGGCTTGGCGGCGGGGGCCACCGGCTTGGCCGGAGTCACGGCGGCGGTGATGCCGGGAGCCTTGCGCGGTTCGTCGGGGTGAACCACGGCCGGCGGCGCGGCCGCCACTGGCGCCGCCTGAATCGGCTGGTCGTCGGCGACCGGCTCGTTTTGCAGCGGGGCCGGATCGGGATCGGACAGGCGATGATCGGCCATCGGCAGGCTGGCGATGGTGACGATCTGGCTGGGCTTCAAGGGATGCAGGCCGAGGTGACGCTCGGCCTGCTCACGCAGGCGCTGGGGCTCGTTGAGATAGCTCCATTCCGCCTTGAGCACGTGAATCTGTTCCTGCGAATCGATGATGTCCTTGCGCAGGCTGGTCAGGCGCTGTTCTTGCGCCTGGACTTCGTATTTCAGCAGGAACAGGCCGGTGCCGGCGATGATCGCCAGCATGGCCCATAGCAGGGTGGCGCCGCGCATCATGCCCGGTCCTCCCCGTCGCCCCAGGCTTCGGCGTCGGTGCGTTCGGCGATGCGCAGGCGGGCCGAGCGCGAGCGCGGGTTGACCGCCAGTTCGTCGTCGGCAGGCTGGATGGCCTTCTTCGACAGCAACTGGAAGCTGGGGGCGCGCACGTCGGTTGGGGCCGGCATGAAGCGGTTGGGTTGGGCGGCAGCGCCGCTGCGGCGCTTGAGGAAGTCCTTGACCGCGCGGTCTTCCAGCGAGTGGAACGCCACCACGGCCAGACGCCCGCCGGGAGCCAGCAGCCGTTCCGCCGCCGCCAGACCGCGAGAGACCTCGCCCAGCTCGTCGTTGACGGCGATGCGCAGACCCTGGAAGGTGCGGGTGGCGGCGTCGATGCCGTCCTTCGAGCGCGGCACCACGCGGCGCAGCATCTCGGCCAGCTGGTTGGTGGTGGTGAACGGGTTGAGCTTGCGGTCCATGACGATGGCGCGGGCGACACGGCGCGAATGACGCTCTTCGCCATAGCGCCACAGGATGTCGGCCAGCTCGGCTTCCGGCAGGGTGTTGACCAGATCGGCGGCGGTGGGGCCGGACTTTTCCATCCGCATGTCCAGCGGGCCGCTTTTCTGGAACGAAAAGCCGCGCTCGGCCTGGTCGATCTGCATCGACGAGACGCCCAAATCCAGCGCCACGCCATCGACGCTGTGCACGCCTTCGGCGGCCAGCAGCGAGTCCATGTCGCCGAAGCGGCCATCCAGCACGGTCAGGCGGCCGTCATAGTCCTGGGCCATGATGGCGCCACGGGCGACGGCGGTGGGGTCGCGGTCGATGCCGAACACCCGGCAAGGGGCGGCGTCGAGCAAGGCGCGCGCATAGCCGCCGGCGCCGAACGTGCCATCGACGTATACCGCGCCCTCGCGCGGGGCCAGGGCCGCGACGACTTCGCGCAGCAGCACCGAGATATGCAGGGGCGTGGTCATTTGACCTCCGGACGGCGGAGGATCAGTTGCGGGCGGTTGGCCATGGCGCGGGCGCGGGCCTCGGCGGTGTGGGCCTTCAGCGCCTCGGGCTCCCAAATCTGGAAGGTGCGGCCCTTGCCGACAAAGGCCGCCTGTTCGGTAATGGCGGCATGCGTCATCACGTCTTCGGGCAGTACGACGCGGCCTTCGGGATCCCAGGACAGTTGGTGCGACGACGAAAAAATCAAGGTGTTGAGGTCGTCCTGTTCGGTCGAGAACAAATCGAAGCTGGCCGAGGTGGCGGCGGCGAGTTCTTCAAGGAAGTCGGTGCCGCAACCCTCGACGGCGGCTGAGGTGAAGGATGGGTAGACGACGATGCCTTGGAACGACTGGTGCGACAGGGCAGCACGGAACGACGCAGGCACGGAGACCCGTCCCTTCTTGTCGACCTTGTTGGTGTAAGTGGAAACGAACAGCGCCATGGCTTGCCCGTCCTACCCCCTGCTGCGCCCTTGTCCTCGCTCCATAGCTGGTCAGCCACATGGAGGGATATGGGTAACTATGGGATAACATGGGCAACCATGGGCGTCAATGGAATCTCATAGTAAAACAATGGGAAGGAAGACCTTGTTACAGTGTCCGCGAGGTTTTAGTTAAAACACCTCTTAAATGCAAATAAGCGTGCATTTGCATGGTTTTGCGCGAAAAAGCGAAACCGTTGGGTGAGGAGGAGTCGTCATGCGTTCCGAGCCCCCCCTGGACCGAGGTCCTGGGGGCCGTATGGGAGGGCATGGGTGGGCCTACAGGGGGGGGTGAAAAGATTTGCGTCAGATGGCCTATAAGCCGGGTTCTGTCCCCGCCCGAAGGCGTTGGATGACCATTCATCTGGGACGTCCGTTACCGGACGCCTCGCGCGACCGACCCGGACAACAGCGCGGAAATGCGCCTGATTGGCAGGATTAGTGCCAATCTGCCGTCCCTACTTGGTCTTGCTCCCGGTGGGGTTTACCGTGCCGCTCCTGTTACCAGTCGCGCGGTGCGCTCTTACCGCACCCTTTCACCCTTACCGGCCGGCGGATTGCTCCGTGGGCAGGCGGTTTGCTTTCTGTGGCACTTTCCCTAGGGTCGCCCCCGCCGGACGTTATCCGGCACCGTATTTCCGTGGAGCCCGGACTTTCCTCCCTCCGAGTCACCTCGGAGCGCGGTCATCCAGCCATCTGACGCGGGCCGAACCTAGGCAATCCGGAGCCCGGATGCAAGGCTGCGATTGAGAAAACGTAACGACAGTTAATTCAAGTTATTATAGGTTAGTATTACTTCAGATGGATTGCTGTGATGGGCGTCACAGCCCGGCGAATTCAGCGGTGATCTGGTCTGCCGTCAGGTCGGGTTGGCGGCAATGCTGGCGGATTCAAGCAAAGATCAAATCTCTTCGCCAACGGAACCCAGCAGCGCCGCCAGTAAAACCGCCGTTTCAGCGTCTTCGACGCCGTCGTGGCGGCGGGGGCGGTAGTGTCGCTGGAATGCCATGACTGCCGCCCGTGTGGCGGCATCGGTGCCGGTGTCATAGCCCCAACGGGCCAGCAGGACGCGCAACGGCGGCAGCGGCAGCGGTTGCGGGGTCTGCGGTCGCGGCCACAGCCCAATGCCCTGAGCGGCCAGCCCAGCCCAGTCGAACAGCTCGCCGGGGTCTTCCTTGCGCAAGGGGGCAACATCGGCATGGGCGACGACGTTGCGGGCGGGGATCGGATGGCGCGACAGGATGCCCCGCGCCAGTTCGGCCAGCGCCGCCATCTGCGCCGCCGGGAACGGCCGATAGCCGAACTCGTGGCCGGGATTGACCAACTCGATGCCGACCGAGCGGGCGTTGATGTTGGCATGCCCGCGCCACGACGACACCCCGGCATGCCAGGCGCGGCGGTGTTCCTCGACCAGGGCGAAGACACGGCCATCCTCCTCGATCAGATAATGCGCCGACACCTGCGCCGCTGGATCGCGCAACCGCTGCAACGCCGCCGCCCCGCTGGGCATGCCGGTGTAATGCAGCACCAGCATGTCGATGGGGGTGTCGGTGGGGCGGTCGTCGCAATTAGGCGAGGGGGTGAGGATCATGGGGCGACCGGCTCATCTCAGTGTCATGCCCGCGCTTGTCGCGGGTATCCACGCCGTGAGGGCGGCACGGTAGGCTTTAAATGCCGTGCCGCCTGTGCTGCGTGGATGGCCGGAACAAGTCCGGCGATGACGATTAATGGTTATTCCAGAATCTTGGCGGTTTCATCAACTGCCCGTCAACGCTTCCTTCTTCATTTCCAGGTCCAGCCAGCGTTCCTCGGCGGTGGCCAACTCGCCGCGCGCCTGCTCCAGGCGGTCGTT
>Ga0116225_1001184_pt1 | contig 19172 bp, 16 predicted proteins | sample Sb_taG_8_FD_88968 | JGI IMG/M metagenome (GOLD analysis project Ga0116225, IMG submission 88968) | Peat soil microbial communities from Weissenstadt, Germany - Sb_50d_c_BC metaG | ecosystem: Environmental > Terrestrial > Soil > Wetlands > Peat | place: Germany: Weissenstadt | collected 2010-09-21 | reverse complement strand
CGTGGCCACCACGCTGCCGCCAATCAGAAAGGGCAGCGAGCCGACCAGCACCGATTCAGCATGATCGCGCAAGGCCAGCTTGGAACCCCACAGGTGGCGCAGCCCGTTGACGAACAGCCCCAGGCAGCACAGCAGCCCGACTCCGGCATAGGTGCCATAGGAATTGCGGTTGACGAACGTCGCCGTCAGATCGCCGCGATAGGCCCATTTGTCCCACCACAGGATGGTTTCCGCGCCGTCCAGTTGCACCGCCAGCCCATAGCAGGCGTAAAGGATCCCGGCCACGGCGACGACGATCAAGCCTTCGCGGGCACGGCTGCGCTCGCGGCCCAGTTGGACCGCCAGCCAGAAGATGCCGGCATAGCTGAGCAGCCGCATGATGGCGGTGCGTGTCAGTTCCACATCCAAAGTGATGGCGCCGGCTAGGAGAGCGCCCGACAGGCCTTGCGCCACTTCGCGCCATAAGGGGTGATGCCAATCGACGGGAACCACCGTCAGCGACTGCATCCAGGCCCAGGCGACAGCCAGGGCGAAGGGAACGGCAACGGGCCATAGCCGCCGCATCGGCACCGGCGCCCTGGCCCAGCCCAGGCCGACCGCCACCGCCCAGCCGACCAGAACGGCGGCCACCGCCAGGGCCAGCAGGCTCCAACTGGCGGGACGGTTGCTGCCCAAGGGCAGCGGAGACAGCACAACCACGGCAAGAAGACAGCGGAAAGTGAAGTTGTTTGCCGTCATCGTCACCGGATCGTCTCCCAGGAATTATTAAGCACGAAACCGCGCGGGCGCAGTTTAATCGGTTTCGCCCGGCAGGTTCAACCGCCACTCTTGTTAAACACAACCTTGACCAGAAACCCTCGACTGTGAGATGACCATAGTCACTCTGCTGGATAAGCGTCTCCTCCAGGATCCGGGCCGGGTCGCTTGGCGAGGCGAAAGGGACGTCGTCTATGAAATATGTCGCGCGCATCTTGACTGTTGTGGCCCTGGCTTCGCTGAGCTGCGGCCTTCCGGTGTCTCCCGGATTTGCCCAGACGGCACAGAACGAGACCGCTTCGCTGCCGCCCGCGTTGCGCGCGGCTGTCCTGTCCGGCAACGCCGCCGCCGTGCAGCAAGCCATCGCCACCTTGAGCGCCGGCAATGCGACCCAGGCCGCCACCCTGGCCGATCAAGTCGTCAAGGCGGCCGAACAGATGTTCGCGACCAATCCGAAGGCGGCGATGCAGGTGGCCGCCGCCGCCGTCAATGTCATAGCGTCTGCTCCTGTGCAAAAGACCGCTCCGATGCAATCGCAGGACGTCATCACCACCGCCGCCCGCCTGTTCATCTCGCCGACGGCGGAACAGGTTGATCCGACCGCCGCCGCCGCACTTGCCACCAGCACCCTGGCCGCCGCCGTCACCGGCGGAAACGCCAGCGTGATCGCTTCGACCGCGACCAACGCGGTAACGGCTGCCGGCAACATTCTGGCGACCAATCCGGCCGCCGCCGTGGCGTTGGCTGGGACCGCCGTGCAGGCGGTCAACACCCCCGCGGTGACCAGCGGCGATGCCAGCCAGGCGCTGCAAGTCGCCGTCGCGGCGGCGCGTATCATCGTCACGCCAGCGGCTCAAGCCGCCGCTCCCGCAGGCTGTGCCCAGGTGGCCATAACGGCGACTACGGTGGTGACTAATCCGACCGTCTATGCGTCCAGCCCGGCCTCGGCTATTCAGGTGATGGCCAACAGCTACGCCACCGTCACCAGTCAAGCGGTGACGGCGTCGAATCCCGGCGCCACGGCGACCGTTACGCAGACTCTCAATCAGGCCAGTGTCTCGACCAATTTGTCTCAGGCCAATCCGGCAAACGCCTCGCAGGTCGCGCAGATTCTGGCTAAGACGTACACATCCACCAAGACGCAAGATCAACAGCAGCAGGCGAACCCGGTTCAAACCACGAACCAGCCGATAATCGAGGAAAATCAGACCAAAAACGCCAGCCCCAGCTAAGGCAAGGCAGTTTAGGATTGGCGGGCGCGACGGATCAAGCGCCCGTAGCGGCGGATTTGGCGGACGCTCCACAGCGGCAGGCGTAGGACCGGATAAAGCCAAATCAGCGCGCGGGGCAGCGGCACGGTTAGCCAATCCTCGACGCAGGTCAGGTTTTCCGCCGCCGTGGCCAGCCAATAGCGCCAGCCCGATTGCAGCAGATATTGCGACAGGTTGATCCGGGTTTCGCCGAACGGCAAATCATGCGGGTCGCCGATGGCGTCGCCAGCGGTCATCGCGGTGACGGCCAGGGCCACCAGCCAGCGGCTGCGGCGGTCCTTCGACAGGCGGGTTTCCAGCCCGGCGGGCAGGGGCGTCTTCAGCAGCCGCGCCGCCAACAGCAGACCCTGCGCCAGCGGACGAAGCAAGCCCATCTCGGTGACCTCGGCGACCATCCGTTCGATCTCGGAATCGCTGCGTCCGGCCAGCAAGGCCCCGATATCGGCCAGCCATTTGAGGCGGAACCAGCAATGCTGAGCTCCATGCGAAAACAGATAGGCGTCCAGATCCGCCCCGGTGAAGCTGAAGCTGTGCACGCCGATGCTTTCCGATAGCGAAACGGCGGCCCACCGTGTGGCGGGGGGGATCGGCGTCACCCGGTGAGGATTCGCCGTCAATCGCCAGTGCAGCTCGATCAGGGCGCCGCCGTCCGGGTGACGATATTCCAGGTGATAGCAATGCCGCATGATCAACGACATCCGCGCATCCGTCAGGCTCGCCGATTCGCCGTGCGGGCGGTAGCCGGCCTGTTTCAGCACGGCGATGGCGGCAGGCAGCGCTTGCGGGGCCACCAGGACATCAATGTCACGGCTATGGCGCAGGCCCAGATCGCCGTAAGCCAGCCGGGCCAGCGGTGCGCCTTTCAGGATGGCTGCCGTGATCCCGCCGGCCTGCATCATTTGCTCGATGGCGATGGTCTCGGCGGCCAGACGCAGGCCGGCTTTGGCTTGAAGGATGGCGTCGCGGCGCAATTCGGCCAAAATCCCCGGTGGGACGGGTGCCGTCGCATGGCTCAGCGCATGATGGGCCAGACCGACAATGCGGTGACGGCGGACGATGGCAATGAAGCGCTCCCAGTCGAGCGGGCGGCTGGCCGCTTCGGCCACCGTTTGGGCAGCCTGCGCCGAGGGCGGCCACATCGCACAGGCCGCCGCCAGCCGGAACTCGGGGGACAGCTCAGCGGCCAACCGTCTCTCCGGCTTCGGCGAATCGCCGGCGCAGGATGAATTCAGGCAGACCTTGACCCATCGAATGCTCGAAACGCTGTGCGGCGCGGCTGGCGTTGAAGGGGATGCCCAGGGCGGCGCGCACCTCGCGTTCGACCTGATCGCGCAGCCGGGCGATGTCCTCGGCGCGCAGATGGTCGGTGAAGACGAAAGACTTATAACCGCCGTCGGGGTCGCCTTTGTAATACTGGGCGTCGGCGAAATAATCGACATCTTGGCTGTGCAGGCGGTCGCCGGTGGCGCGGGTGGTATAGGTCCATACGCCCGGCTGGTCGGGATGCGGTTTGGCCTCGTCGTAATAGGGCGTGCCCGGATAGGGGGTGATGATGCTGCAATCGAAATCATCGACGCAGCGGCTTATCAGCCAGTCGCGGATAGCCAGAATGCTGTTCTCGCTGTCGCCGGGATGGCCGCAGGACATCAGTGCCTTGATCTTCAGCCCGGCGTCCTTGGCGATGGCGACGGCGCGGTCGTTGTCGTCCAGGGTGGCCCGCTTGTTGATGTTGGTGAGGATGCGCGGGGTGCAGGCCTCGAAACCGCAGAGCAGCCAGCGGAAGCCGGCGGCATACATGGCTTGGGCCTGTTCGGCGTCGAACAGCTCGGCCTTGATGAAGCCGCGCAGGCTGAACTCGACCCCCAGGCGGTCCTGCAAGCGGCGGATCTCCGCCAGCAAGGTGAGGAAACGTTTGCGGTTTACGTTGAGTTCGTCGTCATACAGCATGAAGCCGGTATAGCCGTAGCGGCGATGCAGCATTTCCAACTCGCCGGTGAGCGAGCCGGCGCTGCGGTGGCGCGGCACCCGCAGCGACTTGCTGTTGCGGCCACCGCAGAAACCGCAGGAAAACGGGCAGCCGAGCTGGGCAATCAGGCTGGTCGCCGGGCGGCCCTCGATGCTGTAGTGGTACGAGCCAAGGTCGATCAGGTGACGGGCCGGCAGCGGCGTCGCCTCATAGATGGCATCGGTCATGAAATAGGGGCCGTGGCGGTCGTCGCCATTGACCAGCCAGGGCGCGTCGGTGGCAATGGCGGCATGCACGGCGAGTTCACCGTCGCCGGCCACCAGCACGTCAAAGCGTTTGGCCAACGCCGTCAGGGCGCGCTGGCCGCGTCCGTCATTGATGTGGTGCCGCTGCTCCCAGTCCTGCGCCGAATACAGCAAGGTCACATGCGGCCCGCCCAGGATCAGCCGGGCCAAGGGCCGTTGTGCGCGGATGACTTCGGCGATGCGGGCCACCGCCGGCAGTTGCGGCGTGGTGGCCGACAGACCGAACATCGTCACCGAGGATCCGGCGAGAAATTGTTCCAGCACTTTAAGGAAATTCTCGATTCCGGTGAGGTCGAGAACCTGCACCGCATGCCCTTGCTGTTCCAGTGACGCAGCCACCCGCAGCAGACCCAGGCTGGGGAAAACACGTTCGTCCAAAAGGAACGCCGACGGTGGGTTGATCAGGCAGATATCCATTTTTCCCGTTTAACGCAACGGGCATAAAACCGCAATCCTTAGTACTATTATAATCGCTATAAACGCGTGGCGATAATTTCCCCGGAGAAACTATCTCTTACAATATCGTGGGTATGCCGGGTGTTTCCTCACAGCTCCGCCACTTCGACCGACCCCGCCAGCCAGCCGCCGGGGCGCGCTGCCAACTCGTCCCAGCGTCCGGTTTCGATGATGCGGCCGTGATCCAGCACGGCGATATGGTCGGCGTTGCGCACGGTGGCCAGCCGATGGGCGATGACCAGGATGGTCAGGCGGCCATGCAACTGGTCCAGAGCGTCCTGAATCAGGCGCTCATGCCCCCGGTCGAGATGGCTGGTGGCCTCGTCCAGCACCAGGAAACTGGGCTGGCGCAGCAAGGCGCGGGCCAGGGCCAAACGTTGGCGTTCGCCGCCGGAAAGCTGCACGCCGCGGTCACCAAGCTGGGTGTCCAGTCCGTCGGGCAGGCGTCGCACCATGTCGGCGGCGGCGGCGGACTCCAAGGCTTGCCACAGGGCCGGCTCGTCGGCATGGGGACAGGTCCAAGCCAGATTGGCGCGCACGCTGTCGTGGAACAGGAAAGCCTCTTGCGGCACATAGGCGGCATGGTCGCGCCACGCCACCCGCATCGTCTCATCGAGAGGAACGCCGTCAATGGTGATGGCTCCCGCACTTGGCGTCAGCAGCCCCAAGGCCAGATCCGCCAGCGTCGATTTGCCGGCTCCCGATGGGCCAATCAAAGCGGTGGTGCGGTTGCGGGCGATGGTCAGGCTGACGCCTTGAAGGGCTGGCAGATTGCGGCCCGGCCACGTAAACGCGACATCGGTAAAGCACGGCGAACCCTGCGGCGCCACCACTCCGGGCGGAGCGGCGGGGCCGGCGGCGGCCTCGAAGCGGTGGCGCATGGTCTCGACCTCGGCCCAGGCGGGCAGCAGGCCGGCGACTTGGCGGGTCAGGTTGGCCATCTCGCCGACCGAGGGCAGCAGGCGGGCAAACACCGCCAGCAGCACCAGCAGCGTCGAGCCGGCGACGGCGAAGACGCTGACCGCCAGCCAGATCAACCCGGCCAGCACCACGGCGGCGGCGATGCGGAAGCCGATCCGCGCCCGCACGCGCTCGCGCTGAAGCTCCATGCTGGTCAGCCGGCTGCGCTCCAGTTCGGCGGCGAAGGCGTCGAGCGCGGCGGCCTCGGCGTTGTGCGCCTTGGTCAGCTTCATACTGGCCAAGTGTTCGGTGACGATGGCGTAAAGCCGCCGCGTGCGGGTGTTCAGCGCGCGACCATGCTGGCGCGAGCGGCGCAGGCGCGGCATCTGGACCAGGAACAGCAGCAGCCCGGCCCCCAGAGCGACGGCGGCGGCCAGCGGCGCTACAGCGAAGGCGACGCCAGCTTGCACCAGGACCATTAGCAGCAACGCCGCCATTTGCACCAGGGCCATGCTGTCCTGGCCGATGCGGTTGATGGTGGTGGTGATGACGGCGACCACGTCGGAGCCGCGCTCGCGCTGGAATGCCGCCCAATCCATGACCGTGCCGGCGCGGAAGATGCGCTGCTGCAAGGTGCGGACGATGCGCAGGTTTAACCCGATGACGGCGGTATCGCGCCCGCCGCCGACGACGCTATGCGTGGCGATAATGGCCACCCACAAGGCCAGCGAGCCGGCCAGACCAAGCGCCGCCGCCGCATGTGTCAGCTACGGCATGCCGCCATTGCCGGGCACCCCCGCCGTCACCAGCAAGGGGGCCAGCATCATCAGTCCCGCCCCTTCGGCCAAGGCGGTCAGCACTGACAACAGCACAGCCACCGCCAGTTGCCCGCCGCCGATGATGGCGACGGCGCGCAGATAGCCGGCGAAGCGGGGAGCCTGTACAGGCCCGGGCATGGGAGCCCTTTCTAAAGATGGTAGTACGGATGCAAACCTGCCACGCCCGCCGCCGGGGTTCAAGCCGCCAGGGCGCGCGCGGCGCGGCTTGCCGGTTCTGGTGCAATCTCGGCAATCTCGGCATTCTCGCCTATGGCCGAATGGGATAGGATGCCGCTCGTATTTGCCGGCTGGGTTGTCTTTCCGGGAAATCTTAGGTCAAAGGCATCTTGCATCATGGCTTCGGCCGTCCCTCTGAGCTTGCATCACCGTCTTGCCCTGCGCCTTGCCTTGGGGGCCGTGGTGGTCGCCCTGTTGGGCGGCCTTGCCACCTTCGGGTTTGAGATGGAGCGGGTGGACGACGCCATCGTCGCTCTGGCCAGTCAGGAGGCCAAAGCCTTTGAATACCATTGGCCTGGTCCTCTCGTCGGCACTGACAAAGAGCGTCTTCGCACCCGTCTGTCGGCCTTTCTGCGGGATCGCCAAGCCGAAAGCAATCAGGGACACTTCCTCATGGCCGAGGTCTACGGCCCCAACCGGGACCAGATTGCCGAGGTTAGCAGCGGTCTGCCGGCGACGGTTGAGCCGCTGCTTGAGGAAGGGACGCACCGCTTTCCCAAGGACGCAGCGCCCTGGTATCGCAAGATCATCGTCGATGAGCGGGTCTATGTGCAGGTGGTGACTCCGCTATTCGGTTCAGACGGCCTCCGCCGAGGCTATTTCGAAGGCGTCTACCATGTGCCGCAGGAGCAGATGGTGGAGATCCGCAAGCGCGTCACCTCGGCTGTCGCAGTGGTGGTGGCGGCGGTGCTTCTGACCGCTTTGGTGCTGTATCCGCTGATCCTGGGCCTCCACCGCGAGCAGATCGAGTTGTCGCGCGGGCTGCTGCAAGCCAATTTGGATACCTTGGCGGTGCTGGGCAGCGCCATCGCCAAGCGCGACAGCGATACCCACGCGCATAACTACCGCGTCGCGCTCTATTCCGTCGGTCTGGCCGAGGCGGTCGGGCTGGCGGACGACCGCATCCGCGAATTGATCAAAGGCGCTTGGCTGCACGACGTCGGCAAGATCGCCATCAGCGACACCATCCTGTTGAAGCCTGGCAAGCTCGACGTCGCCGAGTTCGACATCATGAAGACCCATGTGACGCATGGCGTCGATATCGTCCGGCACTCCGACTGGCTGACCGGGGCCGCCGAGGTGGTCGCCGGGCATCACGAGAAATGGGACGGTTCGGGCTATCCCGCCCATCTGGCCGGCGAGGATATCCCCCTCAACGCGCGACTGTTCGCTCTGGCCGACGTGTTCGACGCCCTGACCTCGCGCCGTCCGTACAAAGAGCCGTTCTCCTGCGCCAAGGCGTTGGACATGATGGCGGAAAGCCGGGGCAGCCATTTCGACCCTACCCTGTTCGACCTGTTCGCCCGCATCGCCCCCGCTATGCATGCCGAGTTTGGCGGCCGCGAGGACGACATCGCCCGCGACTTGGTTGTACAGCGCAGCCGGCATTATTTCTTCCAAGACGCCTGAGCGTTGCCGGCTGCCGGTTCGCTTGGCCTTGAAATTGTCTTGGGAAGCGGGCGCGAGAACGCCATACTCCCGCCCGTTCAGCCCTGCCGACAAGGACCGCCCGCGTGAGAGCCTTCGCTTCCTTCGACATTCATTCCCTGGCGGATACCTTCGTTGTGCTGGCCGTGGCCTTTGTCCTCGGCACGGCGATCGGCTTCGAACGGCAGTACCGCCAGCGCACGGCGGGTCTGCGGACCAATGTGCTGGTGGCGTTGGGCGCTGCCGCCTTCGCCGATATCGGCATGCATCTGCTGGGCGGCGAGGGCGGGACGCGGATCATCTCTTACATCGTCTCGGGCATCGGCTTCCTTGGTGCCGGCGTGATCATGAAAGAGGGCACCCATGTGCGCGGCCTGAACACGGCGGCGACCTTGTGGTGTTCCGCCGCCGTCGGGGCCTTCTCCGGCGCGGGCTACGCCGCCGAGGCGATCCTGCTGACCTGCTTCGTCCTGGCCGGCAACACTTTGTTGCGCCCCTTGGTCAACTACATCAACCGCAAGCCGATGGACGAGCGCGTGACCGAGGCCTGTTACCGGGTCCACGTCGTCTGCGACCCGGCGGCGGTGGCCGATGTCCGCGAAGCGATCTTTACCGAGCTGGAACTGGCCAACTACCCGATCCGTGAGATCGAGGTTCTGTCGGACGGCGAAGAGGAAGTGGAACTGGCGGCGGTGCTGGTGCCCAACACGGCGGAACCCGGCGAACTGGATGGCGTGGTGGCCGAGTTGGAGCGCAACGCCGACGTCAAAAGCGCCGCCTGGACCGACAGCACGATGAATTAAAGACACCCCTCAAAGGGTGCGAGAACTCCCGCCGCCGTCCCCTGTTAGCGGGAAGGTTGGGGCTTTGCGGGAGTTCCGTGCATGGTGGTGCTTTCCTCGTCATCCGGCCAGCGCGACGCGTCGCGACGGGCTGCGAAGCGGGAGTTGCGCAAAACGCATCGGCAGCAGAAGCGGCCGGACTTCGACTGCATCGCCTTGGTTTTACAGGGCGGCGGCGCTTTGGGGGCTTATCAGGGCGGCGTCTATCAGGCCCTGGCGGAAGCCGGGCTGCATCCCGATTGGGTCGCCGGCATTTCCATCGGCGGCATCAATTCGGCCTTGATCGCCGGCAATCCGCCCGAGGCGCGCACCGACAAACTGCGCGAGTTCTGGGAAAGCGTCACCACCGAAGGCCTGTTCCTGCTTGGCGACCGTCGCGGCTGGGCCTGGGCCAAGGGCGACTTCGCCCGATCCTTGCGCAATAAAATCAGCGCCGTGCATGCCGTGATGACCGGTGCGCCGAACTTCTTCACCCCGCGCCCGCTGCCGCCTTTGATGCAGCCGCCCGGCTCCATCGAGGCGACCAGCTATTTTGAAACCGGCCCCCTGCGGGCGACGCTGGAGCGCTTGGTCGATTTCGACCGCATCAATTCCGGCGAGATGCGCCTGAGCCTGGGCGCGGTCAATGTCGGCAGCGGCAATTTCGTCTATTTCGACACCGCCACCCACAGCATCCGGCCCGAGCATGTGATGGCCAGCGGCGCTCTGCCACCCGGCTTTCCCGCGGTCGAGATCGACGGCGAGTTCTATTGGGATGGCGGGTTGGTGTCGAACACGCCGCTGGATTGGGTGGTCGAAAGCTGGCCGCCGCAGGATACCCTGGCCTTCCAGGTCGATCTGTGGAGCGCGCGCGGCGACTTTCCCCGCACCATCAACGAAGTGCTGACGCGGCAGAAGGAAATTCAATATTCCAGCCGCACCCGCGCCACCACCGACCGCTTCAAGGCGATGCAGCGGATGCGCAATTCCATCGGATCTCTGCTGGAGAAGCTGCCGCCGGAGATGAAGACCAGCCCGGAGGCGCAGTTCCTGCACAATTGTTCTGAGCGCAACGTCTACAGCATCGTCCACTTGATCTGCCGGGCGCAAAGCTATGAGGGCGATTCCAAGGATTACGAGTTCTCGCGCCTGAGCATGGAAGAGCATTGGCGGGCCGGCTACAACGACACCGTCCGCACGCTACGCCACCCCGAAGCCTTGGAACCACCGCACACCCTGGAAGGGGTGGCGACGTTCGATCTTGCCCGCGATGGCCGCGAGTGACCGGCCCCCAACCCAGGAGAACGGCAATGCGTCTGCACGACAAAGTCGCCATGATCACCGGCGCGGCCAGCGGCATCGGCAAGGAAATCGCCCGAACCTTCGCCGCCGAGGGGGCGAAAGTGGTCATCGCCGACCTGGATTTGGCCGGGGCCGAAGCCACAGCCAAGGAAATCGGTCCGGCATTGGGCGTCGGCATGGACGTCACCAACGAGGCCCAGGTCGATGCTGGGGTGGGCAAGGCGGTCGCCACCTTTGGCCGGCTGGACATCCTGGTCAGCAATGCCGGCATCCAGATTGTCGAGCCGCTCGACCAACTGGACCTGGCCCGCTGGAAGCTGCTGCTGGCGGTGCATCTGGATGGCGCGTTCCTGACCACACGGGCGGCGCTGCGCCAGATGTACCGCCAGGGCGGCGGCGGCAGCATCATCTATATGGGCTCGGTCCATTCGAAAGAGGCATCGCCGCTGAAAGCGCCCTATGTGACCGCCAAGCATGGGTTGATCGGTCTGGCCAAGGTGGTGGCCCGTGAAGGCGCCGAGCACGGGGTCCGGGCCAACGTCATCTGTCCCGGCTATGTCCATACGCCGCTGGTCGACAAACAACTCCCCGACCAAGCCCGCAACCTTGGCATGACGCCTGAGGAGGTGATCAAAAAGGTGATGCTGAAAGACACCGTGGATGGAGAATTCACCACGGCGGCGGATGTGGCGGCGGCAGCAGTGTTCTTCGCCTCCTTCGATTCGCTGGCGCTGACCGGCCAGTCGCTGGTGGTCAGCCATGGGTGGTTCATGCAGTGAGGCGAGCGCGGGTCGAGTCCTGCTTTTCGAAACCACTTGATTGGGCTACTCTAGCCGAAAGGGCTAGCAGATCGGGCAGTGATCAGAAAAGTGGAAAGAACTATTGATTCTGGATCTATCGCCAGGGAGAAGGACCATGACTGAGCTCATGGCGGTAGATCAGGTGTGTGCATCTGGCGATGATCGCTACCATTTGTTGTTCAATAATATGCTTGAGGGGTTCGCTTATTGCAGGATGCTTTTTGAGGAGGATTCCCCTGTTGATTTCATATATTTAGATGTTAACGACTCTTTTGAACGCTTAACCGGGCTAAGTGATGTCGTCGGCCGCAAGGTCAGCGACGTCATCCCTGGTATCCGTGAAACAAGTCCTGACCTGTTTGAATCATATGGCCGCATTGCCTTGGGTGGGGCGCCGGAAAGATTTGAATATTACGTCAAAAGACTGGGTATATGGTTTTCCCTATCAGTATATAGCGCGGGCGAGAGCTGCTTTGTCGCGGTATTCGACAATATAACGGAACGCAAGTTGGCGATTGAAAGCCTTCTTTCCATGCAAGCCTCGCTTGAGACGCGAGTTCACCAAAGAACTGCGGAACTGGAAGACCTCGTCGAGCATCACAAGCGCACGGCGGCGGAGCTTTTCCGGCTTTCGCAGGTGGTCTCGCAAAGCACGTCGATGATTTACATGACGACGCTGGATGGGGCTATCGTCTACGCCAATGCCGAGTTCGAGCGGGTGACCGGCTGGAGCCAAGCGGAGGCGCTTGGCCGTAATCCGCGCATCCTGAAATCGTCGAATACGCCGCCCGAAGTCTATGCCGATCTGTGGCGCACCATCGGATCCGGGCAGACGTGGAACGGAGAGATGGAAGACCTCTGCAAGGACGGTCAACAGTTCTGGGCCCAGGTCAAGATATCGCCGCTTCGCGATCAGGCGGGCTGTATCACCCATTATGTGGCCACCCATGACAACATCACCGAACGCAAGGAAGCCGAACGCCGCGTGCATCAGGCGGCGGAGCAAGCCGAAGTGGCCAACCGTGCGAAGTCGGAAATTCTGGCGAATATGAGCCATGAGCTTCGGACTCCGTTGAATGCGATCATCGGCTTTTCCTCCATGATGAAAGAGCTGATCTTTGGACCGCTCGGCCATGCCAAATACACGGAATACGCTCGCGATATCAATGACTCGGCTGGGCATCTTTTGGAGTTGATCAACGACATCCTGGACGTCTCGGCCATTGAGGCCGGCGAATTCAAGTTGTATGAGGAATCCTTGGATATCGGAGAGGTTCTGACGACATGCGTTCGCCTGATCGGGCCGCGTGCCGAAAAGGGGCTTGTCGCCGTGCGGATGGAGATTCCGTCCTCCCTGCCAAGACTCTATGCGGATGCACGGCGGCTCAAGCAGATTGTTCTCAACCTCTTGTCCAACGGCGTAAAATTCACCCCCGAAGGCGGCACCGTTTCCGTGACGGCGGCAACAGATGCGGCGGGTGGGCTCAGCATCGTCGTGGTTGATACCGGCATCGGCATGGATCAGGCGGGAATCGCCAAGGCCATTCAACGCTTCGGTCAGGTTGATAGCCAGCTTGGCCGGAAATACGAAGGAACCGGCTTGGGACTGCCGCTGACCAAGAGTCTTGTCGAACTGCATGACGGAGAACTGCGGATCGAGAGCCACAAAGGCAAAGGCACGAAAATTACCGTGTCCATGCCCGTTAGCCGCGTAACAAGTGAGTGGATGTCATAGCGTGTCTTCTCCGCTCTCCAGCCCTCAACTCGCCGAAACTGTAATTTGACAATTCGGTGACGGAATCGCATCCTCTTGTGACCGTCGCGAGTGGCGAAGACGCGCTCGTAGCTTTTTTGGGGGAGGAAAAGATGATCGTCCCCAACGAAAATGTGGTCGCCTTTCCTGGCAGCGATGCCGGGTCCATGAATTGGCAGATTCTCACCATCGGCAATGCCGCCCGCGCTGCGGCGCTGGCCTTGGAATCGGTGGCTCCGGCGGTCGAACTGGTCGCTTCGGCCTGTCAAGCCGAAGCGCAATTGGCGGCCGATGCCGCCGAGTTGGGCGGCCTTCTCGGGCAGCTCGCGCATGATCTGGATGCGATGCGCCAGCACTACCGCTAGGCGCTGCCCGTCCCTCCTCCCCAGCCTTCATATAAGTTTTATCCTTCCCGCCAGACGGATCGGCCATAACGCATAGGTTGACGCTCCCTGCTGTTGGGAGCGCCGCTCGCGGTCGGTCCGGCGGGAAGGGAAAAACCATGCTGCATAATCTTCGTATTGGGGCGCGTCTGTCCATTCTTCTGGCGGTGATGGTAGTCCTGGTGGCCGTCGTGCTGGGCCTGGGCTTGCGCGGTATGGGGTTGATCAACGCCAGCCTGAAAACGGTTTACGAAGACCGCACCGTCTGCCTGGTGCAGTTGGGCATCATTGACCGCGACCTCTACGCCATTCGCCTGCGCATGTACGGCATGATGAACATGGCTGCCCAGACGGACCGGGTGCAAGCTCAGCACGACATCGACGCCTGGGATCATGAGATAAACCAGCAGTGGACGGACTATATGTCCACCTATCTGGACCCCGAAGAGAAGCCCCTGGCGGCCGACATCCAGGCCCGCATGGATGAATACGTTGTCGTGCGCGGCAAGGCCCTGGACCTTATCGTCAAGGGGGACATCGACGGCGCGCGTGTCCTGGCCGTCGACGCGTCCTCCCATTTCCAGGCGCTGGAAGAAGCCCTGGTCAAGGATATCGCGCTGCAAGAACGCGTCGCCAAGCGGGAATACCAGGCCTCGAACGAGACCTTCACTTCCACCACCTGGATCAACTTCATCGCCGTCGGGCTAGGGCTGGTCCTGGCGCTTGGCCTGGCCTGGGCCATCGTCAAATCGATCACGGTGTCCATTGCCGAGATGATCGTGGTGATGAACCGCCTCGCCAATGCCGACACCTCGGTCGAGGTGACCGGGCGCGACCGCCGCGACGAAATCGGCGACATGGCCAAAGCGGTCGAAGTGTTCAAGCTTAACGCCATCGAGCGTCATCGCCTGGAAGCCGAGGAAAAGGCCTCGCTGGCGCGCCGCGAAGCCCGTCAGCGCAAGTTGGAGAACCTGACCAGCGACTTCGACGGCACCGTCATGGCGGTGTTGGGCGGCGTGTCGGCGGCGGCGCGGAAAATGAACGAGATGTCGCGCAGCATGACCGCCATCGCCGAAGAGACGCAGCGCCAGGGGGCTGCCGTATCGGCGGCGACCGAACAGGCCAGCACCAATGTCTCGACCATCGCCTCGGCCAGTAATGAGCTGTCGGCCTCGATCCACGAGATTGCCAGTCAGGTCAACCGCTCGGCCACTATCGCCGCCAATGCGGTGACCGAGGTGGACGCCACCACCCGCAAGATGGAAAGCCTGTCGAATGGGGCCAATCGTATCGGCGAGGTGGTCAAGCTGATCAACGACATCGCCAGCCAAACCAACCTGTTGGCCCTCAATGCGACCATCGAGGCTGCCCGCGCGGGTGACGCCGGCAAGGGTTTCGCCGTGGTCGCCAACGAGGTCAAGACCCTGGCCAACCAGACGGCCAAGGCCACCGGCGAGATTGCCGGCCAGATTCAGGGCATCCAGGACGAAACTCACGGCGTGGTCGAAGCTATTCAGCGTATCACCTCGGTGATCAACGAAATCAACGAGATGTCCGCCGCCATCGCCAGCGCCATCGAGGAACAAGGCGCCGCCATGCAAGAGGTGGTGCGCAACGTCGAGGAAGTCTCGATGGGCACCCGCGAAGTCGCCTCTAACATCGCCCAGGTGGTCGAAGCGGCGGGACATACCGGCAATATGGCCGGTCAGGTGGAAACCGCCGCCGGCCTGTTGACCGGCGAAAGCGACAAGCTGCGCGGCTCGGTGGAACAGTTCCTCGGCGGGGTCAAAGCCGCCTGACCGGCGGCGGCGTCAGCGGCTGGGCGGCACGCGGGTCTCGCCACAGGGGCCGCTTTGCACATAAGCGGTGTGCAGGCTGGTGAGGAAGTCCGTTTGCCGGTCCTGCGCCGTTGCCGGCGGTTCGATCAGCCAGCCCAAAGCGACGATGACGCCGACCAAGGCCAGCCCCGCGCGATATTCCCGCGCGATGTCGAAAAGACGTCCTTTGACAGTGTAGATCATCATCGCCGCCTCCTCTGCTTAACCCTGCGTCAACAGACTTAAAGGTAGGGATTCGGCCATAAAGCTTCGATTGGGAAAGCCGTAAAATCCGCATAAAGCCGAGCGGATCACTCCGCCGCCAGAACCGTGATGCGTACCGGAACAACGCCGTCGTTCAGCATCGACAAATCCCGCGCCGCCTGTTCCGACAGGTCGATCAGCCGCCCGCCGATATAGGGGCCGCGATCATTGATGCGCACCACCGAGCCCTTGCCGTTCTTCAGGTTGGTGACCAACACCAGGGTGCCAAGCGGCAAGCTCCGGTGGGCGGCGGTGCGCAACTGGGTCGAATGGATTTCGCCGCTGGCGGTGCGCCGTCCGGCATGCGGACCGCCATACCAAGACGCCATGCCCATGGCCGAGCGCGGGATATGAAAGACCACCGGTGCGGCCTCCGGCGCGACTAAGTCGGCGTTCTCGGTGGGGATGGCGGCGGCGGGCTGGGCGGTGGTCAGACCGGCAGCGAATACCGCGATGGCCGCCCAAAGGCGCGGTCGGGCGGAGTAAATACGAAGCTGTCCTGTTGTCATCGCTGCTATCCTGGTTATTTCTGCGCTTATCGATAGCAACGGTGCGCGTTGGGCGGCCATACGGATTGTCGTAAAGGATATTAAGCCGGCGTTAAGGGCCGCTATGCCGGCAACGCGGCAAACATCATCCCGTGTGAACTGGCTAACAGGCGGCGGCGTGCCGTTCGCATAAGTTTTCCTCATCGCCGCCCCGGCATGGTGCCAGGGCCTCAGGACAGGAAAACATCAGATGACCAATCTTCGTTCCCCGCTGTTCGCCGTTGCCGCCCTGGTCACCCTTGCCGCCGCCGCGCCGGTCATGGCCGGAGACGTGCAAACCGGCGGCATTCCGCTGGGTATGGGCGGGAGCACCACCAACAACTCCTTCAGCGCCAGCAATGTCGCCGCCGGGGTGGGCAATCAGGCCTTCCAGCAAATCCACTCGTCGCAAAAGGGCGCGGGCCAGGGCTTCGGCATGTCCGGCTATTCCTTCCCCGGCATGCCGATGGCGGGCGGGCTGACCAACAACACCGCCCAAGCCAACAACGTCGCCGCCGGTGTCGATAACTCGGCGCTTCAGCAGTTGGGGCTGTCGCAACGGGGTGTTCGCGGCGGCGTCGCTAACAACAACTTGAGCGCCCTCAACCTGTCCGCCGGGGTCGGTAACTTCGCCGGGCAGAATCTGTTTCAGACACAACGCTAAAAGGTGGACGCGGTGGCCGGTATCGCGCCGGCCACCCGCGCCCTCATGGAACATCCCGCGCCACCCGCATCCCATTGGCAAGGTAGCGCACCGTCGGTTCATAGAAGAACCGCGACGAGGACGCCGCATAGCTGTGGTCGTTGCGCCAGGATCCTCCGCGCAGCACCCGCTGGTGGCAGTCCTTCTTGTCGCGCGCGCTGCCGTCCTTGGGAGCCCCGGCATGCGAGGGGAACCAGCAATCCGCCACCCATTGGGCGACTCCGCCAGCCATGTCGGACAGGCCGAAGGGGTTGGCGGGGAAGGTGCTGACTGGCTCGGGGGCATCCTTGTGATAGGGCGTGCCGCAATCCTGGCAGTTGGCCTTGCCGTTTTCCAGCTTGTCTCCCCACCAATAGGTGGTCGTGGTGCCGCCGCGCGCCGCATATTCCCATTCCGCTTCGGTCGGCAGGCGATAGCTCTTGCCGCTGAGCTTGGACAGCCAGCCGACATAGTCCTGTGCGTCGTCCCAACTGAGGTTGCGCGCCGGGCTGTCGTCCGCCGCTTGGTCCAGTTCCGAGACTGCCTTGCAGGCTCCGGCGGTGACGCAGGCATGCCATTCGGCGACGCTGACCGGCGCTTTGGCGATGGCGAAGCCATGCGCCAAGGTCACCGTATGCGCCGGCCGCGAACTGGGATCGCCCGACGATGCCCCCATGGTGAAGCTTCCCGCTGGCAGTTTGGCCAGCACCGGGCATTGCGCGCAATCGCGGCCATCGGCGGCGGCGGGCGGTGGCGGCAGGGGAGCCAGCGGCGTGGATATCGCCACCGGAGTAGCCTCGTCGCGCTTCGGGGACGCGGCGGCGGCGACGGCTGTGGGGGCCTCGCCGATGCTCAGATGGACCAGCCCGGTGACTTTGCCGCCGCGCCCGTCATCGACCAGATAACCGAAGCTGCCGGCATCGCCGACGCGGCTCAGCCCCGGATCGAAGCTCAGGCGGGTGATCGTCGTCGGGTCTAAATGGTCGCCCAGTTTCAAGGCTTGTCCCGCCTCGTTGCGGACCACGCCATGCCCCGGCACCGCCGTCACCACGATGGTCAAAGGGTCGCCATCGGGATCGGTCGGCGGGCGGATCGCCAGGACTGGGCTTGGCACCGCCACGCTTCGCTCCGCCTCGACCTCGGGCGGGTGGTTGGAGGGCAGGATCTTGATGAACAGGCTGGCCGGCACGGCGTTGGCACTGTCGTTCTCGTCGCCGACATCGAAGGTGAACGGCCCGGCCTGTCCGCTAAAACTGCCGTCGGGGGTAAAGCTGACCTCGGCCAACTGGTCCACCGTCAGGGTGTCGCCGATCAACAACAGCCGGTCGCCCAGGCGCATGGCTCCGCCCTTGGGCAGACCGGTGATGTGAGCCACCAAAGCGTGGCCGTCGGTGGCGCGGATGCCCTTGATCGCCAGGGCTTTGGCCCCGGCATTGTCAAGCATCTCGATGGGCGCCAGGGCTGGCACCACGGGCGGCGTTTTCGGCGGTTCAGGGAAGAAATAGAACGGCTCGGCGCCCAGAGAGCCGAAGGTGTAGGGCTCTTGGCGTCCGCGTGTCGCCGCCAGCACGGCGTCGCGCACCTTGCGGAAGAACAGCCCCAGCTCGACGCCGGGAGTCTGCAAATTGGCCAGCAGCGCCTGAGTATAGGGGCTGTGCTCGCCGTCGCCGTCCTCGGCCACGGCGTCGGCCCGCGTCGCCATCGCCACCAGGGTACCCTTGGGCGGGTCGTCGATGCGGGCCAGACCGACGCCGACATCGACGGCGCGGGTGGAACGGGCGATTTGTTGGCTCAGATGGGCGGTGAACGGGTTGTTGCGGCAGGCGTCGAGGATGACGATGCCCAAGGTCCGCGCCTGCGACGCCTCGCCCAGCACAAGATCGAGGCTCATCGCCTCGTAGAGAAGGTCGTGCTGACGTTCCAGCTTGGCGTCGACGGGGACCAGATAGTTTTCGCGCTCGACCTGCATGCCGTGCCCGGCGAAATAGAACACCGCGACATCGGCGTTCTGCGCCTTGATGCCGAATTCGCGCAGCGAGCGTTGGAAGTTGCGGAAGTCGATGTCCAGTTCCTCATCGACGTCGAAGCCCAGTTTCGCCAGGCTCAGCGCCATGGCGTGGGCGTCTTTCGGCGGATTGGGCAAAGCCGGCGCGGCCTTATAGCCGCCAATGCCGATGACCAGAGCCACACGGCGCTCAGGCGGATTGGCCGCCGAACTCGACGCCAACACGGCCAACACCAGCATCATCGCGATGAGCGGCACAAGCTTCGACAGCGACACCGCAACCCTCCATCGCCCCACGTCCGTATCTGGATGGTTGAAATATAGGTGCGGCGGCGGCGCGGTCTGAGGACAATGGCGGAGACTCCGCCTTCGGCGATATTCCCTATGCGGTATGGCCATGCCTCGTTAGGAGAGTTCCGCCAGTGACGGGGGCGCACCAATTAGGCTCCAATGCAACGCGGAAGAGGGCCATGGCGCGGGCGATAGCCATCGACAAGGAAGCGATCCTGGCGGCCAACGCGCTGTTGGGCAGTCTGACGCCCAAGGACCGTCAGGCGCTGGCGAGCTATGCCCAGCCGGTGCGCCACGCCGCCGACGAGGTGATCTTTCAGCATGGCGACCCCGGTGACAGCATGATGGCGGTGGTGCGCGGGCGGGTGAAGATTTGCCGCTATTCCCTGG
>Ga0116225_1001182_pt1 | contig 19181 bp, 18 predicted proteins | sample Sb_taG_8_FD_88968 | JGI IMG/M metagenome (GOLD analysis project Ga0116225, IMG submission 88968) | Peat soil microbial communities from Weissenstadt, Germany - Sb_50d_c_BC metaG | ecosystem: Environmental > Terrestrial > Soil > Wetlands > Peat | place: Germany: Weissenstadt | collected 2010-09-21 | reverse complement strand
GAGGCGAAGGTGCCCTGCGGCCAGCCCAGCAGCGCCGCCAGCATCTGGCCGGTCTGGTTGGAATCATCGTCGATGGCCTGCTTGCCGAGGATCACCAGCCGCGGGTTTTCCTTGGCCACCAGGGCCTTGAGCGCCTTGGCCACGGCCAGCGGCTGAACCTCGCCGTCGACCAGCACCAGGACGCCGCGATCGGCACCCATGGCCAGCGCCGGGCGCAGGGTGTCCTGCGCCTGTGTCGGCCCCAGCGAGACCACGACGATCTCGGAGACCACGCCGGCTTCCTTCAGCCGCACCGCTTCCTCGACGGCGATCTCGTCGAAGGGGTTCATCGAGAATTTGACGTTGGCGGTTTCGACGTCAGAACCATCGGCCTTGACCCGAATCTTGACGTTGTAATCAACCACCCGTTTGACAGCGACCAGAACCTTCATGGAGCCTCGATACCAAAAGATAAGATCGCGCGGGCGATCCTTGGTGAAGACATGAAAAGCGAGCGCATTTCCCGCTTCGGCGTATTGCAGTGCAGCATATGTCTCTGTATTTTTATTGTCAACAGACACCCCTCTTTTGAAATGAAACTATCGTCTGGTGCTCCCCGGAATCCACAGGACGTCATGGTTTCCGTTATCATTGGTGGCGCGTGCAAGTACGAAAAGGTGGTCCGACAATCGGTTGGTGTAGCCGATGGCCAATGGATTGACTGGCTCGGCCTCGGCGAGTTGGCAAATCAGCCGTTCGGCGCGCCGCGACACGGTGCGGGCCAGATGCAGATGCGCCGAAATCGCCGATCCGCCCGGCAGAATGAAGCTGGTCAAGGGTGCCAGCGTGGCATTCATGGCGTCGATTTCCTGTTCCAGTCGGTCAATTTGCTCCTGCACGATGCGCAAATTGCCGCTTTCGCCGTCGGCCAGCGGCACGCAGAGGTCGGCCCCCAAATCGAACAGGTCATGCTGGATGCGGCCCAGCATGGCGTCGATGTCGCCCTGGCTGTGCAGCCGGGCCACGCCGACCACCGCATTGGCTTCATCGACGGTGCCATAGGCCTCGACCCGCAAGTCATGCTTGACGACGCGGCGGCCGTTCCCCAACGAGGTCTTGCCCTTATCGCCGCCACGGGTATAGATGCGGTTTAGCGTTACCATCGCGATTCATCCTTTCTCCAGTTGCCCGACCGCATGGTATAGCCTCGGGCGGGATTATGGCTATAATCCCCGCGTTCTTCCTCGAAAGGCCCTTCGGCTTCATGCGTCTCTCGCCCATCCTCAGCCTTTATATCGGCCGTCAGTTCCTGATGGCCTTTTTGGGTGCCCTGGGCGTGATCATGGGATTGATCTTCCTGTTCGACGTCATCGAACTGATGCGCCGCGCTTCCACCCATGGTGATGTCCCCTTCCAGTTCATTCTGCTGATGGCGCTGTATAAGCTGCCGCAGATGGTGCAGTTGATCTTGCCGTTCGCCGTGATGATCGGCGCCATGACCTGCTTCTGGACGATGACGCGCAGCCGCGAATTGGTGGTCACCCGCTCGGCCGGCATTTCGGCGTGGCAGTTCCTGACGCCGGTGATGATCGTGGTGCTGGGCATCGGCGTCATCAATGTGACCGCGTTCAACCCGTTGGCGGCCAAGCTTTATCAGCGCTACGAGCAGATGCAGGACCAAATGGCCCTGCGCGGCAACAACAACCCCTTGCTGGTCGGCGAAAGCGGGTTGTGGCTGCGCGAGATGCATGGCGACCAACAGGTCGTGGTGCACGCCAATGCGGTGCGCCAAGATGGTTTCGATTTGAAGCTGCGCGAGGTCAGCGTGTTCGTTTCGGATGAGCACGAGCATTTCATCTACCGCATCGAAGCGGCGCTGGGGCAGTTGGAGAACGGCTATTTCCACCTGACCAAGACCGTATTGTTGCGCCCCGGCCGTCCGGTCGAGGAACATGAGTTCGACGATTTCGCCACCCAACTGACCTTGGCCAAGATCCAGGACAACTTTGCTTCGCCGGAAAGCGTATCGTTCTGGGAGTTGCCGGGGTTCATCTCGTTCTTCGAAAGCGCCGGCTTCTCGGCCAATCGGCAGAAGCTGTATTTCCAGTCGCTGCTGGCCTCGCCCTTGCTGCTCTGCGCCATGGTTCTGGTGGCGGCGGTGTTCTCGCTGCGCCCCGACATGCGTTCGGGTGGTTTGATGGGGCGCGTCATCGGCGGTATCGTCTCCGGCTTCGTCTTCTACTTCTTCTCCAAGGTCATCTACGCCTTGGGCATGTCGTCCACCTTGCCGGTGGCTTTGGCCGCCTGGACTCCGGCGCTGGTCACCGGTCTGGTCGGCATGGGCATCCTGTTCCACCTTGAGGACGGCTGACATGCCGCTCGACGCTCTGGCGGCCAGCTATCGGAGCTATCCGCTACGCTGGACGGTGGCGCTGCTGTTGCCGTTTCTGGTGTTTCCGCAGATTGATCTGGCGGTGTCGGGCTGGTTTTATCAGCCGGGAGCCGGCTTCTATCTGAAGGCGTTGCCGTTCTTTCGCTTCATCCTCAAGGACATGCCGGTCATCGTCATAGGTGCCGCCGTCGCGGTGCTGGTGCTGGGCGTGGCCGGAGCGGCGCTTGGGCGAGTGTTCTGCGGCGTCACCCGGCAGGTGGCCGCGTTCATCGTGCTGTCGCTGGCCTTGGGGCCGGGGGTGGTGGTCAATCTGCTGCTCAAGGATCACTGGGGCCGTGCCCGTCCCAGCCAAATCGCCGAATTCGGCGGCAGCGCCCATTTCACCCCACCCTTGATGATGGCCGATCAATGCACCAGCAATTGCTCGTTCTCGTCGGGACACGGCGCCTTGGGCTTCTGGGTCATCGCCTTCGCCTTGCTGGCGCCCCCGCGCTGGCGTCCGCTGGCTGTCGCCGCCGCTTTGGCCTTTGGCGTGATGGTGGGCGTTGTCCGCATCGCCCAGGGCGGGCATTTCCTCTCGGATGTGGTGGTCTCGGCCTTGGTGGTGGTCAGTTTGACGCTGTGGCTGAAGCAGGTTCTGCTGAAGGACTGAACGCCATGAACGCAAAAAAGGGGGAGCGCCCGGCTGGACGCTCCCCCTTTTCGCTGTTCCCGACCTTTATCAGCCGCGCGGGCTGAGCAAGCCGCGCGCCACCACCTGCGCCTGGATTTCCGCAGCACCCTCGAAGATGTTGAGGATGCGGGCGTCGCACAGGATGCGGCTGATGGGATATTCCTCGGCGTAACCATTGCCGCCGTGGATTTGCAGGGCGTTGTCGGCGTTGGCCCAGGCGACGCGGGCGCCCAGCAGCTTGGCCATGCCGGCTTCGATGTCGCAGCGCAGATCGCTGTCCTTTTCGCGGGCGGCGAAATAGGTCAACTGGCGGGCGATCATGGTCTCGACCGCCATCCACACGATCTTGCCGAACACGCGGGGGAAGGCGTACAGCGGCTTGCCGAACTGCACGCGCTCATGAGCATAGCGCATGCCCACTTCCATGGCGCATTGGGCGACGCCGACGGCGCGGGCGGCGGTCTGGATACGAGCGGATTCGAAGGTCGCCATGAGCTGCTTGAAGCCCTGGCCTTCCTCGCCGCCCAGCAAATTGCCGGCAGGCACCTGGAAGCCGTCAAAGCCCAGTTCGTATTCCTTCATGCCGCGATAGCCGAGCACCTTGATCTCGCCGCCGGTCATGCCCTTGGCGGGGAACAGATCGCCCTCGGTGCCGCGCGGCTTTTCCGCCAGCAGCATCGACAGCCCGCGATAATCCTTGGTGTTGGCGTCGGTGCGGACCAGCAGGGTCATCAGGTCCGAGCGGCTGGCATGGGTGATCCAGGTCTTGTTGCCGGTCACCGTGTAGGCGTCGCCGTCCTTGACCGCACGGGTGCGCAGCGAGCCCAAATCCGAGCCGGTGTTGGGTTCGGTGAAGACGGCGGTCGGCAGGATCTCGCCCGAGGCCAGCTTGGGCAGGTAATGCTGCTTCTGCTCCTCGGTGCCGCCCAAGCGGATCAACTCGGCGGCGATCTCGGAGCGGGTACCCAGCGAGCCGACGCCGATATAGGCGCGCGACAATTCCTCGGTGACCACGCACATGGCGGTCTTGCCCATGCCCAGGCCGCCGTATTCCTCGGGGATGGTCAGGCCGAAGACGCCCAGTTCCGACATCGTCTCGACGATCGACATCGGGATCAGTTCGTCCTTGAGGTGCCATTCATGGGCGTAGGGGACGACCTGTTCCTCGCCGAAGCGATGGAACTGCTCGCGCACCATCTCCAGGGTCTCGTCTTCAAGACCCAACTCGCCCCAATGCTGACCGTCATCGATCAGCTCGGCCAGACGGGCGCGCACCGCTTCGGTGTTGCCCTGGCGGCGCAGCACGCCGATTTCGGTGGTGTGCAGCTTGTGGCGGGCGGGGCTCTCGACGCCGAAATCCCGCAGCCGGACCACTTCGGTCTGGCTCATGGCGATGCCGCCGAAAATCTGGTTCAGGTATTCGCCGAACGCGCATTGCAGAATCAACTGCTCCAACTCGCCCAGCTTACCGGCGGCGGACAGGCGCTCGGCCCAACCGCTCATCTGCTCCAGCGCCGCCACATAAGTGGACAGCCAGGCGAAGCCATGGGCGGGGAACTGGTGGGTTTCGAGCAATGCGGCATCGACCTTGCCGTTGGGAGCCACCAGCGCGGTCACCCCGACGCGGGCGGCATCGGCGATGGCGCGCGCATCGGCGGCGGCCTTGGCGCAAGTGGGCAAAAGGTCGACGATCAGCACGTCCTGCTGGGCAATGGCGTTCATGCGGGGCTCCTTAACGGGGAGAGAAGGGGCCGGATTCCTCCGGCCCCTGGCTCCTGTCTGGTCTTGTCTCAGTCCGCGCTCGACGGGATCAGCCGTCGATGCAGTCTTCCAGGCTGCGGCGGCCGGGCTTCTTGGCCTGGATCAGCACGGCCATGTTGCCGGGCTTGTGCTCGTTGGCCAGCATCTTCATGTGCGCGGTCGGGATTTCATCCCACGAGAAGACCTCGGACATGCAAGGATCGATGCGGCGTTCGATGACCAGCTGGTTGGCCTGCGAGGCCTGCAGCAGGTTGGCGAAGTGGCTGCCCTGGATGCGCTTCTGACGCATCCACACGAAGCGGGCGTCGAAGGTCAGGTTGAAGCCGGTGGTGCCGGCGCAATAGACGACCATGCCGCCGCGCTTGACCACGTTGCACGACACCGGGAAGGTCGCCTCGCCGGGATGCTCGAAGACGAAATCGACGTCGTTGCCCTTACCGGTGATGTCCCAGATGGCCTTGCCGAACTCGCGGACCTTCTTCATGTAGGCGCTGAACACCGCCTGATCGCCGTCGACGTCGGGCAACTGGCCCCAGCAGTCGAACTTCTTGCGGTTGATGACGCCCTTGGCGCCCAGGTTCATGACGAAGTCGCGCTTGTCTTCTTCCGAGATGACGCCGATGGCGTTGGCGCCCGACACGGAAATCAGCTGGATGGCCATCGAGCCCAGACCGCCCGAGGCGCCCCACACCAGAACGTTATGGCCGGGACGCAGGATGTGCGGACGATGGCCGAACAGCATGCGATAGGCGGTCGCCAGGGTCAGCACGTAGCAGCCCGACTCTTCCCAGGTCAGATGCTTGGGACGCTCCATCACCTGCTGCGCCTGGACGCGGGTGAACTGGGCGAACGAGCCGTCGGCGGTCTCGTAACCCCAAATGCGCTGGCTGGGCGAGTTCATCGGATCGCCGCCATTGCACTCTTCGTCGTCGCCGTCGGTCTGGTTGCAGTGGACGACCACCTCGTCGCCGACCTTCCAACGCTTGACCTTGTTGCCGACTTTCCACACCACGCCGGCGGCATCCGAGCCGGCCACATGGTATTCGGCCTTGTGATAGTCGAAGGGCGAAACCGGCTTGCCCAGAGCCGCCCACACGCCGTTGTAGTTCACGCCGGCCGCCATCACCATGATCAACACATCATGGCTGTCGATCTCGGGGGTGGGGACCACCTCGCACAACATGGCGGTGTTCGGCTGGCCATGACGCTCGCGGCGGATCGCCCATGCGTACATGTTGGCCGGCACATGGCCCAGGGGCGGGATCTCGCCAATTTCATAAAGATCCTTGACCGTCTGGCCGGGGGCCGGATTGATCGCCTGCGCCGCTTCGCTCATCGTCCTCAACTCCTTCTGTCGGGGGAACGCTTGCGTTCCCCAACGTGAAACCGTGCCGTCGAGGGGTCGCTGGCCGGTGCCGCGCCATGTCCTCGTTGCTGACAATGACTCTTAGCGTTTTGTTTCTTTCTTCGCAATGCACAAAATGATAGTTTGTTTCGCAAATGAACGATGATGCGTAATTTTAGTGCTCAATCGGTGCCCGAATCCCAGGAATTTCGGGGTGGTTCGAACGTTCTAGTGGAGACAGCCATGACCAATTTACCCGCCGCCGAGACCCGCAAGGTGGCCCCTGTGCGCGAAAAACCGTGGCTTTTCCGGACCTATTCGGGCCATTCCTCGGCGGTCGAGACCAATCACCTGTTCCGTACGAATCTTTCGCGCGGGCAGACCGGCCTGTCGGTGGCTTTCGACTTGCCGACGCAGACCGGCTACGACTCCGACCATGCGCTGGCGCGCGGCGAGGTCGGCAAGGTCGGCGTGCCGATCTGCCATATCGGCGAGATGTCGGCGCTGTTCGATGGCATCCCGCTCGACAAGATGAACACCTCGATGACCATCAACGCTCCGGCGCCGTGGCTGTTGTCGCTGTACATCGCCGCCGCCGAGCGCCAAGGGGCAGCGCGCTCGTCGCTGTCGGGCACCACGCAGAACGACATCATCAAGGAATACCTGTCGCGTGGGACTTATATCTTCCCGCCCGAGCCGTCGCTCAAGCTGACCACCGACGTTATCGCCTTCACCTACCGCGAAGTTCCCAAGTGGAACCCGATGAACGTGTGCAGCTACCACCTGCAGGAAGCCGGGGCCACGCCCGAACAGGAACTGGCCTTCGCCCTGGCCACCGCCATCGCCGTGCTGGATCGCGTCAAGGCGTCCGGGCAGGTGCCGCAGGCCGAGTTCGAGCAGGTGGTCGGCCGCATCAGCTTCTTCGTCAACGCCGGCATCCGCTTCGTCACCGAGCTGTGCAAGATGCGCGCCTTCTGCGAATTGTGGGACGAGATCGCCCGCGACCGCTACGGCGTGCAGGATGAGAAAATGCGCCGCTTCCGCTATGGCGTGCAGGTCAACTCGCTGGGCCTGACTGAACAGCAGCCGGAGAACAACGTCTACCGCATCCTTCTGGAAATGCTGGCGGTGGTGCTGTCGAAGAACGCCCGCGCTCGCGCTGTGCAGTTGCCGGCGTGGAACGAGGCCTTGGGCCTGCCGCGTCCGTGGGATCAGCAGTGGTCGCTGCGCTTGCAACAGATCGTCGCCTATGAGACCGATTTGTTGGAATTCGGCGACATCTTCGACGGCTCGGCCGAGATCACCCGCAAGGTCGAGGAACTGAAGGAGCAGGCGCGCGAGGAATTGGCGCGCATCGACGGCTTCGGCGGCGCGGTGGCGGCGGTCGAGTCCAGCTATATGAAGCAAAAGCTGGTCGAATCGAACACCCGCCGGCTGTCGGCTATCGAATCCGGCGAGCAGATCGTTGTTGGCGTCAACAAGTTCAAGGATGCCGCCCCCAGTCCGCTCACCGGCGGCGACGGCTCGATCATGACCGTCGATCCCAAGGCCGAGGCCGAGCAGGTCGAGCGCCTGAAGGCGTGGCGCGACAGCCGCGATGGCAAGGCGGTCGCCGCCGCCGTCGAGGAACTGAAATCGGCCGCCAAGGAAGGCCGTAACATCATGGAGGTGTCGATCGCCTGCGCCCATGCCGGCGTCACCGGCGGCGAATGGGCGGCCTCGCTGCGTGAGATCTACGGCGAATTCCGCGCCCCCACCGGCGTCGGCCGCGCCGTTAGCCCCGGCAGCGGCGACACCCTGAAAGCGGTGCGCGAGAAGGTCGAGGCGGTCAGCACCACTTTGGGCCGGCGCATCAAGATTCTGGTCGGCAAGCCCGGTCTGGATGGGCATTCGAACGGCGCCGAACAGATTGCCGTGCGTGCCCGCGATGCCGGCATGGAAGTGGTGTACGAGGGCATCCGCCTGACTCCGGCGCAGATCGTCAACGCGGCGCTGGAAGAAGGCGTCCATGTCGTCGGTCTGTCGATCCTGTCGGGCAGCCATATCCCGCTGGTTACCGAAGTCCTGGAGCGGATGAAAGCGGCGGGCTTGGACGATGTGCCGGTGGTGGCCGGCGGCATCATCCCGCCCGAGGATGAAGCCTTGCTGCTGGCGGCGGGTTGCGCCCGCATCTACACCCCCAAGGACTACGACCTGACTGCCATCATGAGCGATATCGTCGATATCGTGGCGGCGCGGGCGGTCTGAGGCGTTCGCTTGTTCTTCCCCCGCGTCTCTATAATGGCGCGGGGGCGTCGGTTCGACGCGCGATATGATGTCCCTTTGCCGCAGAGGGGGAATCAAGGCCTGTTGACTTGCGGGAAAAGCTGTGGCGTTCCTGTGTGATTGGAAATCTGTCCTCAAGGGAGGCCGACACCGCATGTCTTTCGTCTTGCCTCCCGTGCCGTTCTACTTCCTGCGCCATGGCGTCACCGACCACAATTTGCGGCGTCTCGTCATGGGGCAATTGGATGTGCCGCTGAACGATCAGGGGCGGCGGCAGGCCGAATTGGCGGCGCGGCAGGTGGTCGGGTTGGGCATCAGCCGCATCGTCTCCAGCCCGCTGAGCCGCGCCCGCGAAACCGCCGAGGCCGTCGGCGTCCGCCTGGGGCTGCCGGTGCGCATCGTCGCCGATTTGCGCGAACGCGCTTGGGGTGAGATGACTGGGCGCACCCACCGCGAACTCATGCGCGCTTAGGCCACGCCGAACGGTGCGGAAAGCCTGGGGATATTCGCCCAGCGCATCGAACATACGGTGCTGACGCTGACCCAGCCTGAAATGGTGTTGATCGTTGCTCATTCCGGCGTCTGCCGGGTGTTGCGGCGGACGCTGGATATCGACGACGGCGAAGGCCCGGTGCCGAACGCCGTGCCGCTGCTGTTCGCGCCGCGTCCCGGCGGCGGTTGGTCGGAACGCGCCATTACAACCCCCTGCGCCGCCGTCGGACGGCGCTGAGGCATGGTGCCACAACACCTAAAACGTCATGGCCGTGCTTGTCACGGCCATCCACGACGGCTTTTGGGTTGATAGGCGTTCGGGACATGGATCATAAATGGCGATGGACGCGGCCCGCCTAAGGCAGGTTGCCCACCCGCTCCTCAAAGTCCTGCATCAGATCGTTCCACTGTTGCTCGACCTCGGCCTTCAGATTAGCCCAACTGCCGGGCGGCTCGCTTTCCAGTTGGTGCAGTTTGGTTTCCATCTGGCTGCGGCGCACTTCCAATTCGGCCAGCTTGGCGGTCAATTCCAGTCTGACGCGGTTATCGATGCCATCGGTCATACGGCTGCGGATGGCCTCGATGGCGAAATGCAGATCCTGAATGCGGTCGCGCATGCTCTGTTCGTAAGCGGCCTTGCCCATCGAACTCTCTCCTCATAATCCCGCCCCTCGTGCCTATCTGGCTGTTTCGCACCTGCGATCAACGACGCAAAAGGGCTAGGCGGCGGTGCTGTATACCGTCCATGAGCGCCATCAGCTCGCCGACCACGCCACGGCGAAACAGGGTGACGACGACGATGAAGATCAATCCCTGGATGATCGTCACCCAGGCTCCCAGTTGGGCCAGATAGCTTTCCACCGTCACCACGATGAAGGCGCCGATAATGGGGCCGAAGGGCGTGCCCATGCCGCCCAGCAGGGTCATCAGCACGACCTCGCCCGAACCGTGCCAGTGAACGTCGGTCAGCGAGGCCAGTTGGAATACAATTGCCTTCATCGACCCCGCCAACCCCGCCAGCGCCGCCGATAGCACGAAGGCGGCGAATTTGAATTGGGTGGTCTTGTAGCCCAGCGAGATGGCGCGCGGCTCGTTCTCGCGGATCGCCTTGAGCACCTGGCCGAACGGCGAATTGATCGCCCGCCACACCACCCAGACGCCGAAGACGAACACCGCCAGCACCACGTAATAAAGCGTGGTGATGTCGTCCAACGGCAGCGTGCCCAGCAGCAGGCCGCGCGGGATCGCCTGGATGCCGTCCTAGCCATGGGTGAACGGCGCTTGCAGGCAGACGAAATACACCATCTGCGCCAGAGCCAGCGTCACCATGGCGAAATAGATGCCCAGGCGGCGGATCGCCAGCAGGCCGAACACCACACCCATCAGCGCCGCGCTGGCGACTCCGGCCAGCACGCCCAATTCCGGCGGCAGGACCCAGACCTTGAGGGCGTGGCCGGTGACATAGGCGGCGAAGCCGAAAAAGGCGGCGTGACCGAAGGACAGCAAGCCGGTGTAGCCGAGCAGCAGGTTGAACGACACGGCGAACAACGCGAAGCACAGCGCCTTCATCAGGAATACCGGATAGACCGCGAAAGGTGCGGCAATCGCCACTGCCGCCGCCAGTCCCAGCCACATCCATGCCGATGTTTTCATGATCAAGCCGCCCGTCCGAACAGGCCCGCCGGTTTGATCAGCAGGACGATGGCCATGATGACGAAGATCACCGTGGACGAGGCCTCGGGATAGACCACCTTGGTCAAGCCCTCGACCACGCCCAGCCCGAAGCCGGTCAGCACCGACCCCAGGATCGAACCCATTCCGCCGATGACCACCACGGCGAAGACGATGATGATGATGTTCGACCCCATCAACGGATTGACCGAATAGACGGGGGCGGCGAGCACTCCGGCGAAAGCGGCCAGGGCCACGCCGACGCCATAGGTCAGGGTAATCAGCACCGGCACGTTGACGCCGAAGGCCTGCACCCGCGCCGGGTTTTCGGTGGCGGCGCGCAGCAAAGCGCCAAGCTGGGTCTTCTCGATCAGCGCCCACACCGTCAGGCAGACGGTCAGCGAGGCCACCACCACCCAGCCGCGATACAGCGGCAGGAACATGAAGCCCAGATTGATGCCGCCGCGCAGTTCTTCCGGCACCGCATAGGCCTGCCCGGAGACTCCATATAATTGGCGGAACGCGCCCTCGATGACCAAGGCGAGGCCGAAGGTCAGCAGCAGGCCATACAGATGATCCAACTTGTACAATCGCCGCAACAGCAGCCGTTCGATAATCACGCCGATGATGGCGACGATCAGCGGAGCCAGCAGCAGCGCCGGCCAATAGCCAATGCCGCCATAGGTGAGCAGCAGCCACGCGGCGAAGGCTCCCATCATGTACTGCGCCCCATGGGCGAAGTTGATGATGTTGAGCAGGCCGAAGATCAGGGCCAGCCCCAGGCTGAGCACGGCGTAAAACGCGCCGTTGATCAGCCCGAGCAGAAGCTGCCCCATCAAGGCCTGCACCGGATAGCCGAGGATCGTCATCATGGCTGCCGCCCGCCCGTCACTTGACCGCCGCTTGGACCAGCGGGCAGTTGCCCTTGTCCATCGGGCGGAACGCCTCGTCGCCGGGGATCACCCGCAGCACCTTGAAATAGTCCCAAGGGTATTTGCTCTCGGCTGGAGTCTTGACCTGCATCAGGTACATGTCGTGGACCATGCGGCCGTCGGCGCGGATATGGCCGTTCTTGGTGAACATGTCGTTCACCGGCATCGCCTTCATGGTGTCGACGACCTTCTTGGCCTCGTCGGTGCCGCTTTGCTGGATGGCCTTCAGGTAATGGGTGATCGCCGAATAGACGCCCGCCTGCACGCTGGTCGGCTTACGGTTGGCGGTGCCCATCTTCTGCGCCCAGCGATTGGACCAGGCGCGGCTGTCTTCGTCGCGGTCCCAGTACCAGGCGTCGGTCAGCACCAGACCTTGCGCGGTGTCGAGCCCCAGGCTGTTGACGTCGGTGATGAAGGTCAGCAGCCCGGCCAGCTTCTGTCCGCCTTGGGTCAGGCCGAATTCATGCGCCTGCTTGATGGCGTTGGTGGTGTCGGTGCCGGCATTGGCCAGCCCGATGACCTTGGCGTTCGAGGCCTGCGCCTGTAGCAGGAACGATGAGAAATCGGTGTTGGGGAAGGGCGCGTTGACCATGCCCAGCACCTTGCCGCCAGCATCCTTGACGGCGGCGGCGGTGTCGTTCTCCAGCGCGTGGCCAAAGGCGTAGTCGGCGGTGATGAAGAACCAGCTGTCGCCGCCTTGGTTGGTCATCGCCGTGCCGGTGCCATGCGCCAGCGCGTAGGTGTCATAGGTCCAGTGTACGGCGGTCGGTGAACAGGCCTTGCCGGTCAGGTCGGAACTGCCGGCCCCCGAATTGAGGTGGACGCGGTCCTTGGTCCTGGTGATGTCCTGGATGGCCAGGGCCACCGACGAGGTCGGCACATCGACAATGGCATCGACCTTGTCGACGTCGATCCAGCGATTGGCGATGTTGGCCCCGATGTCGGGCTTGTTCTGGTGGTCGGCGGAGACCAGTTGGATCGGCTTGCCGGCGACCTTGCCGCCGAAATCGTCGATGGCCATCTGCGCCGCCACCACCGAGCCCATGCCAGACAAGTCGGAGTAGGGGCCGGACTGGTCGTTGAGGACGCCGATTTTTATCACGTCGTTGGTAAACTGCGCGTGTGCCGCGCCGCTCGCCAGCGCCAAGACGGCGGCGGCGATGACTACGCTCCAAGTCGACTTCATTCGGTCCTCCCCGGACAGTTTTTTGGTGGGGCGGTCAGACCCCCAGATAACCCTGCAACTTGGCCGCGTTGGCTTCGCTGGTGGGGACGCAATCGACCACCCGGCCGTGTTCGACCACGAAATGGCGGTCGGCGACGCCAAGGGCGAAATGGAAGTTCTGTTCAACCAGAAGGATGGTAAAGCCGCGCTCCTTCAGGCGGTGCAGGATCGTGCCGATATGCTGGACAATCACCGGGGCCAGCCCCTCGGTCGGCTCGTCGAGCAGCAGGAGCGGCGCGCCGGTGCGGAGGATGCGGGCAATCGCCAGCATCTGCTGTTCGCCGCCCGATAGCTTGGTGCCCTGGCTGTCGGCGCGCTCCAGCAGGCGGGGAAACAGCTCATGGACCTCCGCCAGCGACATGCCGCCTTGGCGTACCACGGGGGGCAGCACCAGATTTTCGGCGACGGTCAGCGAGGCGAAAATACCGCGCTCCTCCGGGCAATAGGCGATGCCGGCGCGGCCGATGCGGTTCGAGGCCAAGCGGATGGTCTCCTGCCCCTCGAACACAATCGAGCCGGTACGGCGGCCGACCATGCCCATGATCGACTTCAAGGTGGTGGTCTTGCCGACGCCGTTGCGGCCCAGCAGGGTGACCACCTCGCCCGCCCGCACGTCGAAGCTCATGCCATGCAGGATGTGCGATTCGCCGTACCAGGCATTGAGGTCTTTGACCGTGAGAAGTGGCTTAGGCATGCGCCGCCCCCATATAGGCTTCGATGACCCGCTCGTCGGTGGACACCGCGTGGTAATCGCCCTCGGCCAGGATCTGCCCGCGCGCCAGCACGGTGATACGGTCTGACAGATCCGAGACGACGGTCAGGTTATGCTCGACCATCAGCACCGTGCGGCCTTCGGCGACCTTGCGGATGAGGGCGGCGATGCGGTCAATGTCCTCGCCGCCCATGCCGGCCATCGGCTCGTCGAGCAGCAGCATCTCGGGATCGAGGGCCAGGGTGGTGGCGATCTCCAGCGCCCGCTTGCGGCCATAGGACAATTCGACCGCCGGGGTGTCGGCGTGCTCCTCGATGCCGACGGCGGCGGCCAGTTGGCGGGCGCGGCTGTTGAGGACATCCAGGCATTTATCCGAGCGCCAGAACTGCATCGATAGCCCCAGCTTGCGTTGCAGGGCGACGCGGATGTTCTCCAGCACTGTCATGTGCAGGAACACCGCCGAAATCTGGAAGCTGCGCACCATGCCGGCGCGGGCGACGCTGGCCGGATCGTCACGGGTGATGTCGCGCCCGTTGAACAGGATGCGGCCCTTGCTGGGGCGGAGGAATTTGGTAATCAGGTTGAAGCAGGTGGTCTTGCCGGCGCCATTGGGGCCGATCAAAGCGTGGATGGTGCCACGGCGGACTTTCAGCCCGACTCCGTTGACGGCGAAGAAGCCTTTGAACTCCTTCGACAGACCGTCGGTTTCGATGATCCAGTCATCCACCACGCCAGCAATCTCCGCCCGATCAGGGGGAGCGGCGCTTCGGGTGAAGCCGCCTTGCGCCCCGCGATCACCTCTAGAGATGAACCGTCCGCGTGGAGCGGCAACCCTATCCCTTGGATTAGGGGGGCGGAAAAAAGATTTAGCTGCAATGCGTTAGCTGCGTTGCGGTAGCTAGCAAAACTGACTTATGAGGGTGTGTGGATCAACCAAGGATCGTCATCACCGGCCTTGTGCCGGTGATCCACGCGGTTGGGCGGGACGAGGGCCGGAGGTCAACGGACTCGGCCGGATGTGCACCACGGCGTGGGTACCCGGCACAAGGCCGGGCACGACGATGTTTGGTCGAAGCTGCGGCGTTACCCGACGATGTCGTCGTCGCTATAGCCCTGGATGTACAGCAAGGCAGTCAGGTCGTTGTGGTCGATGCGGGCGCGGGCTTCTGCGGCGACCACCGGCTTGGCGTGAAAGGCGACGCCCAGACCGGCGGCGTGGATCATTTCCAGGTCGTTGGCGCCGTCGCCCACCGCCATGCTCAGGGCCAGCGGCAGGCTGCGTTCGGCGGCAACCGCCAGCAGCGTCTCGACCTTGGTGGTGCGGTCGAGGATCGGGTCGAACACCGTGCCGGTCAGCTTGCCGTCGATGATTTCCATCTCGTTGGCCAGATCGCGGTCGAAGCCGCAATGCTCGCGCACCCGGCTGGTGAAGAAGCGGAAGCCGCCGGAGACCAGCACGGCGAACGCGCCATTGGCGCGCATGGTGGCAACCAGTTTCTCGGCTCCGGGCGTGTATTCCATGCCTTCGAAGGTCTTTTGCAGGCTGTCGGCGGACAGGCCTTTGAGCAAGCCGACGCGTTCGCGTAAGGCCGCCTTGAAATCGATCTCGCCGTTCATGGCGCGCGCGGTGATGGCGGCGATATGCTCTTTCAGACCGGCGAACGCAGCCAACTCGTCAAGCGTCTCGCCGATCACCATGGTCGAATCCATGTCGGCGACCAGCAGCTTCTTGCGCCGGTTGACGGTCTCTTGCGCCACGACGTCTACAGCGGCGCCGTTTAGCACGCTGCGTGCGACGGCATCGGCCTGACCGGGGGCCAGCAAACCAAAGGGAATGTCGGCGGCGCGGCCTTTGGCTAGCCAGCTCGGCGACAGCGTATCGGCGCCGAGATCCTTCAGAGCGGACCGCACGCGGTTAAGCATGCTATCGTCCAGACCGTCGGCGGGCGCCATAAGGGTGAGCACGTTCTCCATGGGCGCCAGTTCTAATTTGCTTAAGGGCGTATTGGCAAGCGCGGGAAGATGAAGAAAGCTGTCATAGTTGCGGGACCGACCGCCTCGGGCAAATCGGGACTGGCCTTGCGGCTGGCCGAACAGTTCGACGGCGTGGTGATCAACGCCGATTCCATGCAGGTTTACGACGTGCTGCGGGTGCTGACGGCGCGCCCCGGCCCGGAAGACGAGGCGCGCGTGCCGCACCGTTTGTATGGCGTGCTGCCGCCGGGCGAATTGTGCTCGGCGGGACGCTGGCGGGCGCTGGCGGCGGCGGAGTGTGAAGCGGCCTGGGACAGCGGCAAGCTGCCGGTGGTGGTCGGCGGCACCGGGCTGTATCTGCGCTCGCTCAGCCAGGGCCTGTCGCCGATCCCCGATATCCCCGACGCTGTGCGCACCGCCGCCCGCGCGCTGTTCGCGGAAATGGGCAACGCCGCCTTTCACGCCATGCTGCACCGGCGTGACCCGGTCATGGCTGCGCGCCTGCATCCCAGCAACAGTCAGCGGCTGACCCGCGCCTGGGAGGTGTTGGAGGCCACTGGGCGATCGTTGGCCGACTGGCAGGCCGAGCCGCCGATCGACCAGTTGGGGGCCGAGTTCGCCTCGATCCTCATCGCGCCGGAGCGCGAGGCACTGTATGCCGGCTGTGATAGCCGCTTTCTTTCCATGCTTGACCACGGTGCGCTGGAGGAGGTGCGGGCCTTGATGGCGCTCGACCTCAACCCGGCTCTGCCGGCGATGAAAGCGCTTGGCGTGCCCGAACTGACCGCCTATTTGAAGGGGGAAATCAGCCTCGACGCGGCGGTTGCCTGGGCTCAGCAAACCACCCGCAATTACGCCAAACGCCAACAGACGTGGTTCCGCCACCAGCTCGATGCGCGGCTGACGCTGCCGGCGCAATTTTCGGAAAGGTTTTCAGGGGAAATCTTTTCGATTATTCGTCAGTTTCTGTTGACCCAGCCGTGACGAACGTCTAGTTTGCCACCTTCGCGCCTTCCGGATTGGGAGGTGCGTTGTCGTCCGCAAGGAATAAGAAAGGGCGTAAAGCATGGTTCAGGAGACGATGACCGGAGCAGAAATGGTCCTCAAGGCGCTCGTCGATCAGGGCGTAGAGGTGATTTTTGGATATCCCGGCGGCGCCGTGCTCCCGCTTTACGACGAGCTGTTCAAACAGAACAAGCTGCGCCACATTTTGGTGCGTCATGAGCAGGCGGCGGTGCATGCGGCAGAGGGCTACGCCCGTTCGACCGGCAAGGTCGGCTGCGTGTTGGTGACTTCGGGGCCGGGCGCCACCAATGCGGTGACCGGGTTGCTCGACGCCATGTGTGATTCGGTGCCGCTGGTCTGTCTGACCGGCCAGGTGCCGACGCATCTGATTGGCAACGACGCCTTCCAGGAAGCCGACACCACCGGCATCACCCGGCCGTGCACCAAGCACAATTATCTGGTCAAGGACGTCAACCAGCTCGCCCGTGTCATGCACGAGGCGTTCTATGTCGCCCGTACTGGCCGTCCCGGCCCGGTGGTCGTCGATCTGCCCAAGGACATTCTGGTCAGCAAGGGTGCGTATGTCGGCCCGGCCAAGGTCAAGCACAAGAGCTACAAGCCGCAGGTGAAGGGCGACATCGCCACCATCGAAGACGCGCTGAAGTTGATGGCTCAGGCCAAGCGTCCGATCTTCTACATCGGCGGCGGCGTGGTCAATTCGGGTGCGGCGGCGTGCCAGCTGCTGACCCAGTTCGTCCACAACACCGGCTTCCCCTGCACCCAGACGCTGATGGGCTTGGGCGCGTTCCCCGGCTCCGATCCGCAGTCGTTGGGCATGCTGGGCATGCACGGCACCTATGAAGCCAACATGGCGATGCATGGTTGCGACGTCATGATCTGCATCGGCGCCCGCTTCGATGACCGCGTCACCGGTCGCCTGAACGCCTTCGCTCCCGACAGCAAGAAGATCCACGTTGATATCGATCCGTCGTCGATCAACAAGAACGTGGCCGTTGATATCGCCATCGTCGGCGACGTCGCCCATGTGCTTGAAGACATGATGAAGCTGTGGAAGGCCAAGCAGCTGCGTCCCGACGACAAGGCGATCAAGGCCTGGTGGACGCAGATTGACCTGTGGCGCGAGCGTGATTGCCTGCGCTTCACCCAGGCCAGCAAGATCATCAAGCCGCAATACGCCATCCAACGTCTGTACGAGCTGACCAAGGACCGCGACACCTACATCACCACCGAGGTCGGTCAGCACCAGATGTGGGCCGCTCAGTTCTACAAGTTCGAGAAGCCGCATCACTGGATGACCTCGGGCGGGTTGGGCACCATGGGCTATGGCCTGCCGTCGGCGATGGGCGTGCAGATCGCGCATCCGGACTCGCTGGTCATCGACATCGCCGGTGAAGCCTCGATCCTGATGAACATTCAGGAAATGGCCACGCTGTGTCAGTACGGCCTGCCGGTGAAGGTGTTCATCCTCAACAACCAGTATATGGGGATGGTGCGCCAGTGGCAGGAACTGCTGCATGGCGGCCGCTATTCGCAGAGCTATTCCGAGGCTTTGCCGGACTTCGTCAAGCTGGCCGACGCCTTCGGCGGCGTGGGCATGCGCATCGATCAGGTCGGCGACCTTGACGGCGCCATCCACGAGATGATCGCCATCAACAAGCCGGTGATCGTCGATTGCCGGGTCGATCAGGCGGAAAACTGCTTCCCGATGATCCCCTCGGGCGCCGCCCATAACGAAATGCTGCTGGGCCCGAACGACGAGACGTCGAAGCCGGTGTCCGAAGACGGCATGGTCCTGGTTTGAGCGGGGGAACGGAATCATGATCATGCACAAGGAAGAAATCCGCCGCCACACCATGGCCGTCCTCGTCGATAACGAGGCCGGCGTGCTGGCCCGCGTCATCGGCCTGTTCTCGGGCCGTGGCTACAACATCGAAAGCCTGACGGTGGCCGAGGTCGATACGCGCGAGCAGTTGTCGCGCATCACCATCGTCACCTCGGGCACGCCGATGGTGATCGAGCAGATCAAGGCGCAGTTGCGCCGTCTGGTGCCGATCCACAAGGTGTCGGATCTGACCGTCGATGGTCCGTCGGTGTCGCGCGAATTGGCGCTGGTGAAAGTCGCCAGCACCGGCGAAAAGCGGGTCGAATCGCTGCGCATCGCCGACATCTTCCGGGCTCGCGTGGTGGACTCGACCAACGAGTCCTTCGTGTTCGAAATCGTCGGCGCGACCGAGAAGCTGGACGCCTTTATCGGGCTGATGGAGCCGCTCGGCTTGGTCGATGTGTCGCGGACGGGTGTCGTCGCCATTGCGCGCGGACCCAATCCGATTTAACAGTTGCGCTTAATTTCGCCCTGGCCGAGTGCCGGGCGACAGGTTCGACCCCAGGCGGGTCGGCGACGATGTTGCGGAAAGGAACAGCAATGCGCGTTTATTACGATCGGGATGCCGACGTCAATCTGATCAAGTCGAAGAAGGTTGCCGTTGTCGGCTATGGCAGCCAGGGTCATGCTCACGTCCTGAACCTGCGGGATTCGGGCGTGAAGGAACTGGCTGTGGCGCTGCGTCCCGGTTCGGCCACGATCAAGAAGGCCGAGGCCGAGGGCCTCAAGGTGATGAGCCCGGCCGATGCGGCCAAGTGGGCCGACATCGTCATGATCCTCACCCCGGATGAGCTTCAGGCCGATCTCTACACCCAAGACCTCAAGGACAACCTGAAGCCGGGCGCCGCCCTG
>Ga0116225_1001179_pt1 | contig 19195 bp, 20 predicted proteins | sample Sb_taG_8_FD_88968 | JGI IMG/M metagenome (GOLD analysis project Ga0116225, IMG submission 88968) | Peat soil microbial communities from Weissenstadt, Germany - Sb_50d_c_BC metaG | ecosystem: Environmental > Terrestrial > Soil > Wetlands > Peat | place: Germany: Weissenstadt | collected 2010-09-21 | reverse complement strand
CGGATAGCGACCCCGGCAGGCTGGCGCCATGTTGGCCGATGACGATTTCGGCATTCTTGCGCCTGCGCGGCGCGCGCAGCGTCTTCACGTCCTCGTCGGGCACGAGCCGCAGGACGTCGCGATCACGGGCGACCTCGCCGAACAATTCCTCCGTGCCGGTGTAGCCCTTCGGGCGGGGCAGTTGGATCACGAAGTCCTTGGGGAAGAGGTCCTCGCCGACATGGCGGTCTACCGCCTCGGGGTTGATGAAGATGTTGGCGAAGGGGGTGGCCGTGTAGGCGATGTATGCGGCCTTCGGCGCGCGCGTCAGGATGGAGCGGATGAGGGCGTTGGTCCTGGAAGGGGCGACGTTCTCGGCGTCTTCCTCCTCCTCGTCGTCGCCCACCGCCGGGTCCAGCGCTCTGTTGCCCTTGGTGTTGATGGATGCTTGATCGGCCTCATCGTCGATGACGAGGATGGGCATGTCGTCGAGATAGCGCCCGGCCGATTCCAGCCAACGGTCGAGTTTGCCGAGGATGGCGACGTTCTTCTTCACCACCGCGAGGAACGGTGCCGGGGATTGGAGGATGCGGACGTCGGGTTGCTGGAAGTCCTCAAAGGGCGTTGTCAGCCCGATCCACTCCCGGCCCCGGGCGGCCTGCGGGAGGCCACCCGCCTGGTGGCCGGTCAGTTCCCGCTCCAGGCGGTTCTGGGTCTGATTCCTGAGCGAGTCGTGGATGCCGGACAGTACGATGACCAAGCGATAGCCCGCGTCGATGGCGCGCGCCGCGACGGCGGTGTAGTTCGCCGTCTTGCCGGACTGGACATAGCCGACCACGAGGCCGCGCCCCTGGAACGGCACGTTCCGCCGGGGGTCGTGCATGTGCCGAAGGACGCGTAGGGACTCGGCGGCCACCGAGTCTACCTGCTGCGGCTCCCACTTGGGGTCGGCCCGCAGCAACGCCTCCAGGCGCCCCCAGTGGTACCAGTCGCCGGGTGCCACCCGGTCAGTCCATGTGGGCCTCGGCGGGACGGCGCCGACGATCCGAACGGTCGACATCACTCGACCTTTTCGGCCAGCAGGGCCTTCTGCAAGTCGGCCTCGTCCAGGCCACCGAGGAAGGCCGCGAGGTGGGCGACCGCCTGCGGGTCCGTGCGGATCTGCCGGACCAGCGCAGCGAGGTTGGAGTTGACCTCGCTCACCTGGAGGTCCAGCGCACCTGTCATTCCCTTCGTCAGCTTCCACACAAACCGATCGGTCTTCACATCCCGGACGGCAACCCGCGGCGCGGGCGCAGGCGTTGCCGGAGGTGTGGTGGTCGGCCCGCCGCCAGTTGGCGAAGTCGCGGTCGACCCGGTTCCGCCCCCGGCTAGGGTGCCGCCGCCCGAACCGCCCGGAACAGGCGCCGGAGGCGTCGGAGGAGACGGCTGCCGGGCTTCCCTCCGGTACTGCTTCTGGCTGTCCTTTCGCGCGACGTCGGCGAGCTTCTTGATTTCGACCTGAAGCTGCTGCGGCAGTTGGACGATTTGCTTCGAGATGTTGATCTTGAAGGCGTCGTCCAGAACGCTGTCGAAGTCGACCACCACGCGCGCCAACTTGGTCTTCTCGTCGTTGGTCTCCCACATCTGGTGCCAGCCGCCCCACTTGATAAGGCGGTCATGGCGGTAGATGAACAGACCCTGGCTGTCGTTCCGCTTGCCGTAGAGGCCGATCATGTCCAGCGCCTGGCGGACGGCCTCGGGGCCTTGGGCCTTGTGGTACTCGGATATCTCGGCTTCGGTCGGAAGCAGGAACGCCTGCACCTGGACGAGACCATCCTCGGCCTCGGTCGGAATGCGGATGGTCTTGGCGTCGTAGCGTGACGCCAAGGGGTGGCCGAACGGGTTGTTTGGCTCGACGCGGTTGCCGTTGATGGTGATGATCACCGTCTTCCTGCCGTGCGCCTTGCCCTCCAAAAAGCGGTGGAAGACGAGGGCGAGGTGCCGCCCCAGCAGCATGACCTCGGCGGAGTACGGGTCCAGCCCGCGCATGGTCGGCATGCTCTGCGGCGGGCGCATGTCCTCCCACAAGACCACCGTCCCGTGGCTGCCGAGCTTGGTTGCGCCCTCCTCCCATGGCTCCAGCGGCTCGGATTTGGCGAGCCACCCCTCCATGTCGTCGATGTCCCAAGTAAGGTGGTTTTGCCGTCCGCCCTCGAGCTTGGTCACGACGGTGAATACCTTCGCCTGCGACCAGGACGCGCCCTTGAGTCCGTAGCCGTACTTGCCGAGGCTGTTGGCCTCGTAGTCCGAGGCGCTGCCGATACGCATGGCCTCCGCCAGCCTGCCCTCGTCCATGCCGTCGCCGTTGTCGACGATGCTCATCCACCTGCCATGGCCGCCGTCCGGCCGACCGAATGTGATGGCGATGTTCGTGGCGTTGGCGCTGATGGAATTGTCGACGAGGTCGGCGACGGCGGACGGCATCGTGTGCCCGACCGAAGCCAGGATCTTCACCAGTCTCGACGGGTTGGGAGCAAGCTCCACGCCGTTGCCGCCGAGCCTGACCATGGCCGGGGCTGCGCCATTTACCAGTGGCGCCGTGAACAGATCGGGGCGGGCATCCGCCAGCACTTGCCGGACATGCTCCCCTTCCTCGTCGTGAAGGGCAATCATCGCCGACTTCGCCAGACGGCTGCTTTCACCGTCGGCCAAGATGGCCACGGTCACTGGATCGTCTTTGGGAAACACCGCCCATGCGCCCGATCCTGGAGAGGTTCCGGCATTGACCTCCATGGCGAAAAGACAGCCCGGCTCAACAAAGGCATAACGGGCGTCCCTGGGGCAGTTTCCCTCCAGGCGCCAGTTTTTCTCCTGACGCTTCAGCCACTGGCGCTTCTGGTCAACTCCATGGTCGGTGTCGTACCGCAGATCCATCTCGATGAGGTCGGAGTCCTTCGCCGCCGGAAAGACCCGGTCCACCACGTCCCAGTCGAAGTTCACGGCCCGTTGCTTGGACCCTTCCTTACCCTGGTTGCGGTACTCATGGAACATCCCGAGTTCGCTGTGAGTGAGGATGCGCAGAATCAGGAAACGCATTTCTTAGTCCCCCCAGTGGTCGTCGCCAGGCTTCCATTGAGGCCCAGCAAGTCACACCTCATGTCCGGTAAGGGTCGGCAGCCGACCATGGATCGCATCGCCATGGCGATGGCATAGGCGACGAGCGGCGGCACGGCGTTGCCGATTTGCTTGAAGGCTGGGTTCATCGAACCGCGCAGTACGAACCCGTCGGGAAACGATTGCAGCCGGGCCGCCTCGCGGACGGAGATGGTCCGCGCCTGCTGGCTGTCGAAGTGGATGTGGCTGTACGAGTCCTTACCGAGGTGCGCCATCAGCGTGCGCACGGGCTTGTCCCGGCAGAGCTTCCACCACTTGTTCGGGAACTTCTCCGGGTCGTAGGGAAGCGTCCACTCCCGGACGATCGCCTGCATCTGCGCGGCGTCGGCCGTCTTGCTCTCGCCTGATCGCCAGCGTTGGTTCAGTACCTGCTGGCGCTTGGCCTCTACGAAGCGCCAGACCTCGGGGTACTGCCACCCCTGCTCCATCAGGCGGAAGATTTTATAGTCGCGCGGCAGGTAGCGGATGACGTGCCCGGTGGTCTTCCCGTCGACGCCAAACCCCGGCCACTGGCGCATCAGCCTCGACCAGGCGGTGGTCGGTTCGGCCGACGTGAAGCCGACGGGTTCTGCGGGGTCCTTGCGGCCGCGCGCGATCCGCCCGGTCTTCAGCAGGTCGAGGGCGAAGATGGGGGGAAGGTCGGCGAGCGCCTCACCCGCCGTGGTGGTCGGCGGCAGACCGTCCTGTGCGGAGGGGTCGCTGATCCAGCAGTGGCTGTGGTCGACCCCACCCTTATGCCCACCGATCAGGGGGATCAGCTTCCGGGCTGTCGCCCGGGTGCCCTCGTACCCGGCAGGCAGCACGGTGAAGTGAGTCGGAGAAGGGAAGACGACATCCGCCCCGACGTCCTCATGGACACCGATGAGGAACATTCTTTCGCGCGTCTGCGGGACGCCGAACCATGAGGCATTCAGCAGGGTGTAGCGGACGAGATAGCCCTCCTGCCGAAGGTGCTCGGCCACTACCTCGGCCACGTTCTTGCCACCGTGGTTCAAGATGTCAGGGACGTTTTCCATCAAGAGCGCGAGGGGCTTGGTCTCGCGGACGTAGTGGAGGTAACGCTGCCAAAGGTTCACGCGCCCGTCGACCAGGAAGGCGATGTCGGCGTCGTCCTCGTCGCGGCGATGAGCCTCGTACCGCAGCTTGGCGCGCCCGACCCGGGCGAACGCTTGGCAAGGTGGGCCGCCCACCAGGACGTCCACTTGCTCGTCCACATGGCCGCGGATGCCGAGGTCGCGGAAGATGCCAGCGGGTTCCTCCTGGGTGATGTCCCGCGGCTTGAAGTGGGCCTGGCGGTTCTTGCCGTGGCTGATTTCGGCGAAGTTGGCGCCGTGGGACTCGGCGGCCCATGGGTCGAACTCGACGGACGCGACCAACTCAAACCCGGCCGTGGCGAAGCCCAGGGAGATGCCGCCGCACCCCGCGAAGAGGTCCATGAAGCGCGGCGGGGCGCCGGTCTTCAACCTCGCGATCTTGCGGTGGATAGCGATAGAGGCGGCCATTCGTCCTATTCATCTTACTGATGTGCGCGTGCACAGGCGCCGCCGAAGCCCTTCGCCAGCAACGCACCCGCCCCCAAACACTATGGCCAGACAGGGTAACGGTTCAGCCATTTGGAAGCAACCGCGGTGCGCGCAGACGCCCTAGGCATGCCGAAACATGTTGGTGCAACGGGAGAGGCACAGCTTTCCTGGAATGTTCTTGTGACGTTCGACAGCGCCCGCTAAGGTTCCGAGCACACCCAAAAGGGGGATGAACGATGGCGAAGGTGTTGTTGCTGGGCGCGGGCTTCAGCCGCAACTGGGGCGGCCCGCTGGCGGCGGAGATGTTCGACTGGCTGCTCCAGAAGCCCGAGATCGAGAGCGACCAAAGATTGCGCCAACTCCTGTGGGACAACAAAGGCGGCGGCGGCTTTGAGAACGCCCTGTCCCAAGTTCAAGCCGACTACCTCCAATCCTCGATCCCCGACAACAAGGCACGCCTGGAGCGCTTCCAGGCTGCGGTGAACGCTGTGTTCGCCGACATGGATCAGGGGTTCGCCAGCCTCCCTACCTGGGAGTTCCAGAACGACTCCGGTCGCCAGCTTGTATCGGCTTTCGTGAAGTTCGACGCCATCTTCACGCTGAACCAAGACCTGCTGTTCGAGCGGTTCTATATCAACGAGAACGTCTCGCTGGTGTCCCGCCAACAGTGGAACGGCTGTGTCATGCCGGGGATGAGGGCGCTCGCGGGTGCGGCCATCCCCTACGACGTCGGGCAGACCATCTGGACGCCGGACGCGGCGCAGTTCTCCGTGCCCGCGCACTGCCAGCCCTACTTCAAGCTGCACGGCTCGTACCGATGGGAAGACGGTACGGGCAATCGACTGATGGTCATGGGCGGCAGCAAGGCGGTGATGATCCGCCAGCATGCCGTGCTGGCCTGGTATTTCTCAGAATTCCAACGCTACCTCGGCATGGGCGGCACCAAGCTCATGGTCATGGGCTACGGTTTCGGCGACCACCACGTCAACGAGACCATCATGGCCGCGCAGGAGCGGGACCTGAAGATGTTCATTGTGGACCCGCTCGGGGTAGATGTCGCCAACCCCGACAGGGGCCTGCCATTGCAGCGGGAGAATCCCTTCAAGCATGTGATCGTGGGGGCGTCGAAGCGGGGACTGCGGGAGACGTTCGGTAACGACGTTATCGAGCATGGCAGGCTGATGCAGTTTCTTGCATAGCCGCTTCTTCTTATCGACTCGGGGGCGGCAACTATGAAATCGAACGACTGGGTGCTGCTCGGAGCCGGGTTGACTATGGGTGCCATCGTTGGCCTCGTGTTCGGCGCCGCAGTGGTATCGTCCTGCGAGTCGCCGTTGGCTTCCTTGCTGCTCAAGGATGGCCGCTTGCAGTGGGAAACGCTGGTGGGCGGCATCATGGCCCTGGTCGCCGCCAGTGCCACGGTCTGGACTATGAAGTGGCAGACGGAGGACCAGCGCCGTCGCCGAGGGCGCGCCGCGCTGTCCGTGTTGCCGCTGATGCTGTCGGAGTTGTTCGACTACGTGACGAGCTGCACCGAGGGCCTGCTGCAACTGAGGGCGTGCGACGCCGGCGGCCGATGCGATCCGACGACCGCGAGGAACGTGGTCATCAAATGGCAACGCCCACGGTTACCTGAAAATTGCGCCGGGGTCCTGAAGGAGTGCATCGAGTTCGCCGACGTGCCTGTGGCGGGTGAGATGATCGCGTTGTTGAGCAAACTGCAAATCCAGCATGCCCGCTTCAATTCGACCTACGCCGCGCTCATGTCCGAAAGCCCCAGCATGATGATCCTGACCCAGAACATCAGGACGTACATCTTGGACATCGCGGAGATACATGCGCGTGCCACCATGCTGCTGCGGATGACCAGGAGCGTGAAGGACACGGTCGAGGAGGTGATGCCGCGCGACATACGGACCGCGCTGATGCACCTCCTGTTTTTCGACGACAGCGACAAGATACTCATGGACATGGCCGACCGCTGGTCCCCGACGACGGAACCATCCACTCCATCGTGATCGTGGAGGCTTCGCCGATCCAGCGCAGTGAGACCCCTCGGTCACGTGTGCGCCGAACGGCCTCAAGGCATGAACCGGAAAGAATCGGTTACGGCGTCATACGGTGCATGTCGTAGATTTGACCTCGTCCATCCCGGAGAACCAAATAGTCGCCTTCGGGGCGACGCTGCCCCGACGCTCGAATTCGGGCGGCAGTTCCTCGTTCCAGAAAATGTTGCCATCGACGATCTGGCGGGCGACGCCGACGGTTCGCAGTTCATAGGACAGGTTCGCCTCGTCGGCGGCCAAGACCTCGATGTGGAGGACAGGGCGGAGCGTGAGGCTGCTGTCGATGAACTCGGGCCATAGTGCCACGTTGTCTGCGCACCCGCGCATCTACATGGAGGGATAGACCGTCCCGGCCGCCCGGCTGGACTTCGGGGCATCGGGGCCTTGCCGTATCGGTATCGGCGACGCGCCGTTGAAGAGAAGCTCGTTGATCGCCACGGACAGCTTGTACCTGTGCTCCATCCCTGGCGGAACGTCGGCGGCGAAAGCCATGGACAGCCGCTGCCGAAGCCGGGCGTTCTCCTGGGTCTCGTCGGGAATCGGGTAGGCTAGGCGTGGGAGAACGACCTCGCCGGGGGCACCGATCCTGCGGAGCGCCTCGGGATGGTAACCCAGGTTGTGCAGCCACAACGATTCTGGAACGCCGCACTTTGCGGTGCGCCCCAAGTTTAGGGAGAAAACGTCCAAGAGACGGGAGCTATTCCACTATCGCCCCGTCCACGGCTTCGCCAGCACGATATCCTTGGTCACCATCACCGTGAACAAATATCCCGGCCGCACCGTCAGTTGCGGGGCGATGCCCAGGTTCTTCTGGATCATCGCCATTCCGGCCTGTCCCAATTGCTGGCCCAGCGCCCCGGCGACGATTTGCGAGGAGGAGTAGTTCTGGCCGTTGCTGGCCTGCGGCTGCGACAATTGGACGCCGGCGGAGAACAGCGACATCATCAGGGCCGAGCCGAACAGGCGAAGATAGTGGTTGTTCACCTCGTCGGAAAGGCCGGCATAACCGCCCTCGTCGGCGCCGGGCATGCCCTTGAGGTCGAGGGCCGAGGCGTCGGGGAAGATGAGGCGGTTCCACACCACCAGCACGCGTTCCTGGCCGTAGGTCACGGCGTTGTCGTAGGTGCCGACCAGCTTCGAGCCCTGCGGGATCAGCAGATAAGCGCCGGTGGCGGTGTCGTAGACGTTCTCGGACACCTGGCCGATGATCTGGCCGGGCAGGTCGGAATTGATGCCGCCGATCATGGTGGCGGGAATCACCGTGCCGGCGCGGATTTCATAGGGCGACAGCGGCGCTTCGCGGGTGGCTTGCAGCAGAGTGCTGGAGTCCTGCGGTTGCTTGGTCAGGTACGCAGCCTTGGCGGCCTGACCGTTGGGATCCTCCAGCTCATGGCCGTAACGGCCGAATGCCCCCGGCGCGGTGGCAGGAGACGGGGCGCCGACTGGAACAGGAAGCGATGGTGGTGGTCCCGGCGGGCGTGGCAGCGTGGGGCCGGCGTTGAGGGCGCTTTGCAGCGCGGTCAGGCGGCTGGTTTCGATTTGCTCCTGCTGTTGGGTATGGCGCTGCCAAACGGTGTCGCCGGCCAGGGACGGCGACGACGGCGGCAGCGTCGCAGGCTCGCCTGACCGGGCGGTGGGTGCGGCCAGATTGGCGGGAATGACGCCCTGCCGTGGCGCGCCCGACAGCACCCCGGCCGGATCGGCGGGGGCGCCGGGCGCGTGGTGGGTGGCGGCGTCCTCGGCCTGCCGGTGGATGGATTGGTCGCGTTCATAGAGGGTGTAGCCGAACACCGAACCGACGACGGCGACCACGCCGCCGACCAGCAGCAGCGGCACCCGGTTCAGCCGGCGCACGCCACGCCCGCTCATCCCGGCGGGGTGGAAGAAGTCGGGCGGTCCGGAGGAATTGGTCATGGCCCGGCCCCCGTCTGCACGGATTGCGGCGAGGCCGGTGCCAATTGGCCCTTGGCGTTAATGCCGAACACCTGCGCCGTCGTCGTCGCATCGATGGAAACCCGCAGCAGCATCTGCCCGTCGAACGGCGTCACTCGATAGAGCAGTTGATGGGCGCCCAGGGTTTGCGCCGGACTCGCCGTCACGGCGAAGCCGGCCTTGCGCAAGGCGTCGGCGATCGCCTCGGGCAAGGCCGAACCGGTGGCACCGGCGGCGCCGGTCGCACCGGCCGCGCCGGTCGCACCGGACGGCGGCGCCACCATCACGGTGCTGCTGGCCGGCGGCAGCCGCTGGCGGGCGATCTGGGCCACGGTCTCGGCCAACACCCTGCTGTCGGCGGGGGACAGCGAGCCCTCGACCCAGGACTCGGCGGCGGGGTCGCTGGCGCAGGCGGCCAGTCCCAGCAACATCGCGGTGGTGGCTAGGCGGCGCATCATCGGCCTCCGGCACTGTGGGTGAGGACGACGCGTTGCTGGGCCGAGCCAACGCCGGAGATCAACGCCGCTTTGGTTAAGACCTTGTCGACGACGAAGGTGCTGCCCGACAGCCGGTAATTGACCAGTTGCTCGCTGGGGCTGGTGAACAAGCCGCCGTCATTGCCCAGGGCGACCAGGGCTGGAGCGTCGGCCGAGGCCATGGCGGCGGGAAACTGGATATAGGTTTTCACCCCGTCGGCATAGACCCGCAGCGGCCGCCACGCCGGCGAGTCGCCGGACAACGTGAAGGCGAAGTCCAGTTCGGCCAGCCGCTGGCCGCTGGGCAGGACGCCGGCGGCTTGGTCTCGCTGTTCATTTTTCTGGTAGGCCACCCATTGTCGCTGCACCTCGTCGGGAAAGGTGAAGGCGACCGAAGCCATCCAGTCGGTCTTGGTGCTGACCAGCTTGATGAAATAGCTGCGGCGGTCGGTGCTGATGACCAGATTGGTGGTCAGTCCGGCATCGGTGGGCTTGACCACCACATGGGTGGCCTTGTCGGCGCCGCTGCCGCTGGTGGCCGGCATGATCTTCCAGCGCACGGCATCTCCGACATTGATATCGTTGACGATCTCGCCCGGTTGCAGGGCGATGTCGCAGACATAGAGGGGCGCGCAGACCACCGAGGGCAAGGTGGAGCCGAACAGGAAGCGAACGGTGCCATCGTCGCCGGCCGCCGGCAGGTCGGCGCGGCCCTGCCAGCGACGCGACAACCCCAGCCCGGCCTTTTCCTTTGCGGTCAGCGTCACCGCCGTGTTGGACAGCACGCTGACCGGCGGCGGCGGCCCGGCGGAGGGTTGGAGGGCCGGCACGACGACGGGATCGGCAGCGAGAGCCGCCGGGGCGAAGAACATCAGGAAGAGGAAAGCCTTTTTCATCATGGCGTGCCTCGCAACCGCTTGGTCCATTGATAGTCGGTGACGTAGATGCCCATCGGGTTGAGCAGAACGGTGGCGGCGTCGCTGGGCGGGTTGACCGTCACCGTGATGTCGGCCTGCCATTCGGCCTTGCCGGCGCCTTCGCCGTTGCGGGCGGTGACCGTTTCCTCCCATTCCACCCGCCACACGCTGGCCGAGATGGGCAGCACGGATTCCACCTGCGCCGTGACGGTCTCGGTGCGGGCGCGCTGGAATGGGTCGTGCTCGCGGAAATAATCGTTGGTGGCGGCCAGGGCCGGGCTGTTGCGGGCGATGCCGGCGTAGGCCTCGTTGATCAGGGCGCGTTCGGCGGCAACGTCGGTGTAGACGCTGCGCAGATCGAACACCCAACGGGCCAGTTGGGCGGTCAGCACCCGGCTGTCGGCGGGCGCGGCGCGGTCGGCGGGGCCGACGGCCAGCGCCGCGCCCAGTTTGTCGACCTCGACCACGTAAGGCACGATCCGGCTTTGCGCGGCCAGATAGACGGTGCCGCCGGTTGCTACCAGGGCGATGGCGAGGGCGCCGAAGCAGGCCATGCGCCAAGTGCGGGCGGCGGCGATGTAGTCGCCATAGCGTTCATTCCATTCGCGCCGGCCGTTGAGATAGGGATTGTCCGTGGACGACTCGGTGCCGGGGGCGTTGAGGGTCACCATCGGTTAACTCCCTTGGCCGCTATCGGGCGGAGCGGGGGAAAATCCTGACGGCTGCTGGGATCGCTGCGGCGGAGGCGGAGGACGCGACGCGTCCGGCGCTTTGCCGCCGTTGATCCGGCTCAGCATGTCCATGCCCATGCGCCCGCCCATGCTGCCGCCGTAATTGCGCCCGGAGAGCCGCCGGCCCAGATCGCCGAGGGCGGCCTGCCCGGCGTTGCCGGCGACGCGCGGCAGAAACTTGGCAATTTCGCCGGTCTTGGCCCCCAGCGAGGTGGCGCTGGACAGTCCGGCCGCCGTTTGTGCCCCGGCCAGACCGACCGCGCCGATGCCGGCCGTCGCCAACCCCGCCGCAGTGCCGGCCGCCGTTCCCACCGCCCCCATCAGGGCGGCGCCGGAACTGAACGAGGCGCCATTGATCAGGCTTTGGATCATCGAGGGCAGCATGACCACCAAAGCCAGCATGGTGACCAGGGTGACGCACAGTTCGACGAAGCCGGGGGCGTCGGCCGGGGTGGTGGTGGTCCACTGGTTAATGAACTGCATGCCGAGGGCGACGATCAACTCCAGCATGAACAGCTTGGCGCCGACCGACACCGCGTAATTGAGGACACGAACAGCGTATTGGCTGGTGAAACGGCTGCCGCCGAAGCCGAGGAACAGAATGCCGGCGTAGACGACGACGTAGGATTCGACCAGGGCTTCAACCATGAAGGCGGTAATGACCCCGAGCGTGATCATCACGATGACGCCGATCATCACCAGCTCAAAGCTGTAGCCGGGAGACGTGATGCTGGTTTGCTCCCAGAGTTTCCAAACGATGGTCACGGCATCTTCTAACACCTGTGCGGGCGTTATGCCGGACGCGCCCCCCACGGACTGTGCGGCGGCGTTTCCGGCCTGTGCGAAGCTGTTCACGATGCCGTTTGCCCAGGTGGGGCCGTTCAGCAGAAGGGCGTTGAAGAAGCCGATGAACAAAACAAAGCTGACCAGATCGGCAATAAACTCGCCCAGGTCAGCGCCTTTCAGAACGCAGCGGACAGCCACCACCAGCAGTTCGAGGAGCGCAAGAGACCAGAACAGGCGAGTGGCAAAGCCCGAAAGGATGCCTTCCCAGGCTTGGACGTTGGTGCGGTATGCGGCCAGGGCGTTGTTGATCGATGTCCCGATCAGTTGCGCTGAGGCCGTGTCCGCCCACCAGATCATGCTGGTGCAGACGAGTGCGAAGATGGCAAGCCGGCGGTTCACTGGAAGCCCCCTTGGAACGTCTGGGGCGTCGCAAATTTCGGCGGCTGGTCAACACGGTTGAAGGCCTTCATCTTGCGCTCAGCCTCTCGCCGGTCCGCCTCGTCGGCGGCAAGTTGCTGGCGCAATTGATCGAGCGAAGCGGTCAAGGCCGCAATCTGTCGATCCTTCGCATCGATGAACGAAATGGTCCCGCCAATGCCGGCACTCAATCCGACCAACACCGAACACACAATGATGATGAGGACTCGCGGAGCGGTCATTGAATCCCTCCTTGAAAGGTCTGCGGGGTGGCGAAAATTGGCTGAACATTGACGCTGTTGAATGCCCGCATGGCCGCCGCTTCGGTCTGCTGCTGCAGAACCTGCTGTTGCTGGGCTCGCTGGGCGGAGAGCAGCAGGCTTTGCAGATCGGCCAATTGAGCCGATTGCGCCGCCAGCAGTTGATTGGTGGCCATGGCGACGGCGGTGGGACCGGCCGCCGCCTGCGACGCCGCTACTGCGTTTTGCACCTGTCCGGCCAGTTGCGGCTGGTTGGCGGCCACCTGGTTCTGGATTTCCATGGCGGTGGTGATGGCCTGGCGGTTGGCCGCCGTCATGGCGGTGACCTGGGTCAGCATCGCCTGCGGATCGTAATTGGCAAAACTGTTGGGATAGGCGGTGCCGAGTTGCGCCTGCAAGGCGGCGCCCATGGTCTGAAGATTGGCGATTTGCCCTTGCAGAGCCTGGGTCTGCTGGATCAGCGAGGAGATATTGGGCGTGATGTCGCTGGGCAAGGCCTGCAGCATCCGCATCTGGTTCTCGATCTGCGTCTGCAAGGCGGTCAGTTGCTGGGCTTCCTGCGCCACCTGCTGGACCAGTTGGGTCAAGGCCGCGATGTCGAGGACCGCCATCTGGGCGCGCGGTTCGCTGGGGCTGCTGAGCACCATCGTCAGCACCAGCCCCATTACGAGAGGGTTACGCGATAACCTGCTCATGGTTGAGCCCTCCCGCAGGCAAGAGATCGGCGGACACGCCCTGTTCCTCCAGCCACACCGTCGGCCAGCGGGCGCCGTGGCAGGTCTTCAACTGGCGCAGATGGGCCAGGGTGTCCTTGTCTGAAACGGCGACGAAGGCCCGCGCCACCGGGCCGAGCCCCAGCTCGAACAGCCGCCGGCCTTCGGGCGAGACGTAGTAATATTGGCGTTTGCGCACGGCGGTGCGGACGATCTCGATCTCCTGGTCGTTGAGGCCGAAGGCGCGGTAGAATCCCGCCGGCCCTTGCGCCTGACCGCCGCCGTCCTTGGCCGCTTCCTCGTTGGGCAGCAGAATCTTGGTCGGGCAGGATTCCAGCAGCACATCGAGCAGGCCGGAGCGCACGGCGTCGGACAGGCTTTGTGTCGCCAGCCCGACGGCGCAATTGGCCTTGCGCAGCACCTTCAGCCATTCGCGGATCTTCTCGCGGAACACCGGATGCGCCAGCATCAGCCACGCCTCGTCGAGCAGCAGCAAGGCCGGCTGACCGGTCAGGCTTTTCTCGAAGCGGCGGAACAAATGCAACAGGATGGGGATCGCCACCTTGTCGCCCAGGGCCATCAGTTCCTCCAACTCGAAGACCGAGAACGTCGAGGCGGCGATGCCGTCGGCGCGGCTGTCGAGCAGATGCCCATAGGGGCCGTTCAGGGTGTAGGGAGCCAGGGCCTGACGGATGGCGCCGTCCTGCACGGTGGCGACAAAATCGGTCAGAGAGCGCGCCGCCCCTGGCTCTGCCAGCAACAGCATGGCCCGATGGATTTCTTCGCGCTGGGCCGGCGAGGCGGGGTGGGCGGATTGCAGGTGAACGCAGGTCTCGACCCACTCTTCCGCCCAGGCCAGATCGCCGTCGCCCTCCAGCACCGCCAAGGGGGCGAGACCGAGAGACGCACCGTCGGCGGCGATGTCGTAATGGCGCCCGCCGCAGGCCTCGACCAGAGTCCACAAGGAACGCCCCTTGTCGAAGGCGCAGAGCGTGGCCCCCGGATAGCGGCGGAACTGCGCCGCGATCATCGCCAGCAGGACGCTCTTGCCGGCCCCGGTCGGGCCGAACACCAGGAAATGGCCAAGATCGCCGAAATGCAGGTTGAGCCGGAACGGGGTGGCGCCGGCCGTCTTGCCGTGCAGCAAGGCCGGAGAATTATCCGGATAGAACGGGCAAGGATTGTGATCATGCCCCGGCCACACCGAGGACAGCGGCAGCAGGTCGGCGAGGTTCAGCGTATGGATCATCGGCCGGCGGATATTGGGCTGGCCATGGCCGGGCAGGCTGCCCAGCCAGGCCTCCATGGTGTTGACGGTCTCGATGCGGCAAACGAAGCCGAAGCGCTGAATCTCCCGCACCACCAGCCGCGCCTGTTCCTCCAGCAGGGCGCGATCCTCTTGCATCAGCACGATGACCGGGGTGTAGAAGCCGTAGCGGACCAGGGCCGAGTTGGCTTCGTTGATGGCGGTCTCGGCTTGCCCGGCCATCAACAGGGCGTCCTCGTCGACGATGCCGCCGGTTGTGCGGAACATCTGCGACCAGAAGCCGCGAATTCGTTGCCGCCACTTGCGCCGGTACTTCTTCAATTCACCGACGGCCTCGTGATGATCCAGATAGATCATGCGAGTCGACCAGCGATAGGCGATCGGCAGTTCGTCCAAGGCCTCGAGGAGGCCGGGGTAAGACTCGCTGGGAAAACCTTCGATGGCGACGCAGGCGATGAAGCGGTCGCCATAGCGCGGGGTGTCGCCGGGCCACAACTCCTGCCCGCCCAACAGGGCGTCGAGGTACATGCCGCTGGCCGGGACATTCAGCGAGGACGGCCGCCCAGTCAGGCTGAACTGCAAGTAATTGAGCAGGTCGTCGCGGCGGGACTCGCGGCCCTGACGGTCGCGCACGGTAAAGCTGGTCATGCGGCGGAGTTTGATGACGTCGCGCAGGCCGTCTTCGATGTCGGCCAGAGCCTTCTTGAAGCCCTCCAGCAGCCGCTGCCCCAGGGCCCCGAACGGCGCGTCGTCGTCGTCATAGACCAGATCGGCCAGTTTGCTGTGGCGGCGCAGCGGCGGCAGATAAGACAGGATCAGCGCATATTCGCTTTCATAATGGATGCCCTCGGCCTGGAATTGGCGGCGCCGCTCAGCGTCGATGGCGGCGGTGATCGGATCGGGAAAGGCGCTGCGGGAAACGTCGGGATAGTCAGTGGCCGGCATCCGCACCGCGTCATGCCAACTGGCCCAGCCCGAGCCGAGGCTGAGCAGGGCGGCGTTGACCCGCTCGGTCAGATAATTCCTCACCGCCGGCGAGGCCCCGGCGCTGTCGGGCCCCTGATAGAAATAGCCGGCGAGCAAAGAGCCGTCCTTGCCCTGGACAATGCCGTCATCGACCAGGGCCGCCCAATTCAACAGATCGGCCATGCCGGCGGCTTTGTTGCGAAACACCTGCAGTCCCAGCATCGGCTACTCCCGGCAGAAGGGCCGCGAGCGCGGCGGATAATAACGGCGGTATTGCAGATGCCGCAGATAGACCTTGGACATCTGCGGATCGGCCTTGGCCATCATCCGCAGCGCGGCGACGAAGAAGGCCCAGACGCCGATCGACACCAGGATGGCCGGGACGTTCAACGCCGACACCGCCAGCCCGCCGGCCACCACCACCGTGGTCAGCACCAGTTCCCGCTCGCCGCCGAGGACCAGATTGGGCCGGTGCAGCGCCCGGTGAAATGCGGTCTGGCGCAAGCCAGTCATGACACCACCGCCGCCGTGGCGAACAGGGTGGACAGCACATTGGTGGCCAGCACCAGCAGGGCGATGACCAGCACCAGCATGACGCTGCGCCGCATGAACTCGCTGATTTCGCCGCCCCAGATCAGCAAGGCGCCGCAGACGATGATGCCCAGCAGCGAGATGGCGAAGGCCACCGGCCCCTTGATCGAATTGGACAAGGTGGTCAGCGGCGCCTCCCACGGCAGGCCGGGCCCGCCGGCGGCCGAGGCCAGCGCCGGATCGGTCGCGGCGACCATCAGGACGGCCACGACGGCGGCGAGCAGAAGCGGTTTCAGGAACGGATGGTGGATCATGGATGAAAATCCTCGCGGCTCAGGCAATAGTCCGGCCCGGCGTGACCCTGCACGGTCACGACCTCGGTGATGCGGCGCCCCGTCGGGGTCTTGGCGATGACGACGATCAGATCGACCGCCTCGCCGATCAGCGCCGGCATGGGAGTCGGCGACACCTCGGCGATCAACTGTTCCAGACGGATCAGCCCGGCGCGGGCATCGTTGGCATGCACGGTGGCGACGCCGCCGGGATGGCCGGTGTTCCAGGCTTTCAGCAGGGCCAGGGCCTCCGGCCCGCGCACCTCGCCGATGCAGATGCGGTCGGGGCGCAGCCGCATCGTCGCCTTCAGCAGCCGGGTCATGTCGACGCCCTCGACGGCGCGCAGCATGACCTTGTTGGCGGCGCGGCACTGGATTTCGGCGGTGTCCTCGATGATGACGAGGCGATGCTCGGGGGAGGCGAGGCGGATTTCCTCGATCACCGCATTGGCGAAGGTGGTCTTGCCGGTCGAGGTGCCGCCGACCACCAGGATGTTGTGCCGCTCCGCCACCGCGCGCCGCACCCGATCCCGCTGCGGCGCGCTCATCACCCCTTGCGTGACGTAATCATCCAGGGAAAACACCGCCAGCGCCTTGCGGCGGATGGTGAAGGTGGGCGCCGCCACCACCGGGGTGAGCAGCGCCTCGAAGCGCGAGCCGTCGAGCGGCAATTCGCATTCGAGGATCGGGTTGTCGCGGGTGATTTCGGTGCGCAGCGTCGAGGCCACCGTCGCCATCAGCGATTCGGCCTGCGCCGCCGGCATGCTGCCGCAGCGGTCCATGCCGGCCCCCAGACGCTCCACCCACAACGCCCCGTCGGCGTTGAGCATGATCTCGATGACGGCGGGATCGTCCAGCCAGCCGCAAATCTGCGGTCCCAATTCGCGGCGGAGCTTCTCCTCGATGCGACCGGTCTGTTCGGCACGGCGCGCGGCCACGCCTTGGGCATGCGAGGGAGCTGTCATTCATTCGACCGGGTTGTTTATTCACCTGCCCGGCATGTGGCTATTACGGCGGCCGTTTCCATGCCTGAATTGTGGAATAGGAGAGTGCGCCGATCTCGATGGGGTTAGGAGCAAGGGATTATGCGGCGCCGATATCCATCTGCCCGTTCACCATAGCTATTTTCGGTTGCGACACCAGTCTTCTATCTCGTCGACTAGGGCGGACACCTCGGCCCAGCCTTGTTGCAGATCGGCGTCCTCAGGGGCGCTGGGGAGGCCGCCGCCTGGGCGGGGATAGCGTAGCGCCGTGGCATAGCTGGTAAAATCGTCGAAGGCCATCAGATCGGCCCGCCACAGATGATCCGCGGGCAACAAAGCCGCCAGAGCGCCCAATTGATGATGGCTGGTGGGGAAGAGAATACCTTCCGCCGTGAGGACCGCCTTCAACAGCTTCTCCGCCGCCTGTTCGATGGAAAAAGCGGCGTGACGCGGATGCTCGCCCATCAACTTCTTGGCGACGACGAGGTCTTCCTTGGCCAGGGCGATGTACGAGGCGATATGTCCGGCGCTCATGCCGCCATCTGACGCCGCAAAGCGCGGTCCTGATAAAGCAGACGCCCCTCGGCCGTCGCCCGGTTGACCAGGCTGCCGGTGAGATCCCGATCCCGCAGAAAATCGGTCCAGGTACAGGGCACGACATCGAAGGGCAAGCCACAGGCCACCACTGGCGCGGCGACCGCGTGATGGCTATAGGCGCCCTCCGCCAAGCCATCCGGCAGGACCACCAGCAGGTCAAAATCACTGTCGATGCGCGCATCCTGCCGGGCACGACTGCCAAACAGCCAGACCATGCGCGGCCGCAACGCCACCACCAAGCGATCCCGCAAAAAGGCAATGGCCGCCGCTTCATCGCGAAACGGTCCCACTGAACGGGCACCGATGTCGGCCAACAGAAGCCGCAATTCGGCCTCTTTGCCCTGGCGCAGAAGATCGGCCACGGCTTGCAGCACCTGCCGGTGTTCCGGTTGGGCGCGAATGGATTGAACGGGCAAGGCCATGGGGAAAGGGTCCATGTATTACGGAGATGGCAATAATGTAATACGCTGGCGATGACAATTCAAGGCTGCCGGACCTCGACGGGCAGCCGGTGCCAACACCCTTCGAACCATCGGCGCAGTCGGCATGACTTGCATTTTCGTGAGATGAAAGAAGTCTGCGGGCGCGCATCTCCGCCCAAGGCCGCGAACCGCGTCGGCCGTCGCAAGGCGCCAAGGATGATGGTCCATGATCGGCGTATCGCCCCTCTCGCCTTCGCAGGAACTCTCAGTGCCCGCCGCGCACCACCGCCATCCTCACCGGCGCCGTCAGCACGCCGACGATCCCCAGCGCGATGGCGCCGCTAAGGGCGGCGGCGATCATGGCCCAATGCCGGGCGCGTGCGGGTTGGGCAGGCCGCTGGCGGTGTGGAACAAGTGGTGGAAATATAACGTATTGGCCTCAAGCCATCGATTGCGGCTCGCATCGGCGCGGCCCGTCCGCCATGGGTTATAACAGGACCAGGGCTTCCCGGACAGATGCCACTGAATGGCCATTACATTCTCCTTGCCACTAACTATGGTTGTGATATTGGGGCAGAGGGTGCTCTATCACTTATCCGAGAAAATATGATGCCGGAGGCGTCGATGCGTTTCCTTAAAATCCTTCAAATTCTCCCAGTAGCAGCACTTGTTACGGCGTGTATGAGCGAGAATGAACTGCGTTCCGGTACCGATTTTTTGACTGGATATAGCACTGCTGCACCCCTTCAATCCGCAGCAGAACAAGCCAATAAACCGCTCACTCCGGATGAGGCATTGGAAATTGAACCAAGTCTTCACTTTCCAATTAAAATCGGGCTGGCCCGTATAGAAGGCAGTTGGCTGATGCCGATACCGGCAGAGGAATACAAGTTGTGGGCTGACTTGGCAAAAAAGTTGGGAGACCGCTATGGCCAGTTCGTCGTCATTGCCCCGGTGGGTAACGAAGTATACGAACATTCCGTTGATATTACACTTTGGCGAATGAAACCCCTCGAAAGGTAATTGCTCAGGTGGCTGGCGAAAACGGTTGCATGGGGACTCGGAATATGAGTCAACCTATGTATGAAACTGCCTCTCCGCTATCGCCTGAGCGACACCGAGAAGGACGCCTTGCTGACGG
>Ga0116225_1001177_pt1 | contig 19221 bp, 18 predicted proteins | sample Sb_taG_8_FD_88968 | JGI IMG/M metagenome (GOLD analysis project Ga0116225, IMG submission 88968) | Peat soil microbial communities from Weissenstadt, Germany - Sb_50d_c_BC metaG | ecosystem: Environmental > Terrestrial > Soil > Wetlands > Peat | place: Germany: Weissenstadt | collected 2010-09-21 | reverse complement strand
TAGGGACCGGCGCCGATGTCGCGCGCGGTGGCCGAGATGATTCCCGCCGTCACCGTACCGCCCAGCCCGAAGGGGTTGCCGATGGCCAGCACCCATTCACCGACGGCGGCATCGTCGGAACTGCCCCAGCCGACCGCAGGCAGCGGCTCGTTGCTGTCCACCTTCAACAGCGCCAGATCGGTACGGGCGTCGCGTCCGATGATGCGGGCGCGCAGTTCGCGCTGGTCGTGCAGCACCACGGTGATGGTCTCTGCGTCCTCGACCACATGGTTATTGGTCACCACATAACCCGCCGGATCGATGAGGAACCCCGACCCCAGCGCCACGCCGCGCGCGCTCGGCTGGTCCTGCCCATCGGGAACCTGCGGAATTAATTCGTCAAACGGCGGCGGCAGGGGGATGGGCGGGGTCTGCTCGCTTTTATGCAGCTTGCGCTCACTGGAAATGTTGACCACCGCCCCCAGCAACGGCTTGGCGACGGCGGAGAAATCGGCTGGCTGAGCCAGCGCCGGCGGGGCTGCCAAGCCCCCCAGAATCACAAGCAGAACGGCGGTCATGCGGGCGGTGGTCATCCAGGCATCCTCTCGGCACGAGCATCGCCTGGATTAACCCACAGCCGCGCGGTTGGGTTCCTCGTCCATCCGGATGACCGGCGGACGCTAAAGAAGCCCGGCGACGATATTGATGCTGAGCGCCAGAATCACCGTGTTGAAAAAGAACGACAACACCGAATGGGCCAGAGCCAGCCGGCGCATCGAACGGCTGCCGATGACGACGTCCGAGGTTTGAGCGGTCATGCCGATGACGAAGGCGAAATAGAGGAAGTCCCAGTAATCCGGATGCTCGGACTTGGGAAAATCCAACCCGCCCTCCTGAATGCTCCCATCGCCGTCGCCATAGAAGCTGTGGGCGTAATGCAGGGCGAACATGGTGTGGGTGACCAGCCACGACACCACGATGCTGGCGATCGCCAGACCAAGCCGCAGCACCATGATCGGAGAAGTCTGGTCCTTGACCCCGTGCAGTTCGATGCCGATGGCGGCGATGCTGAAGACCGCCGCCCCCACCGTCAGCACCAGGATGGTCACCCGGCCCTCGTCCTGCAAGCGGGCGCGCAGGCGCATGCGCTCGGGCGTGGCATTTACCATCATCAGCCAGGTCAGCGTCAGGAACAGCCCGCCGCCGAGATCGAGAGAAGGGATGATACGGGCCGACCAAGCCAGGCTGGACGGTAGCGCCAGAAACAGCAGCGTCGCCGCCACCACCGAGGAAATCAGGCGGGGATGGACCCTGACATAATGGAACAGGCGAATCCTGGCCATGCCGACTACTCCCAAGACAGGCCCAGCTTAGGGCAGTTGCTCGACTTTGACGCTGGGGCGCGGCACCAGGGCGGTCGGCGCCGGCGGTGGCGGCGGCTCCTCGACCCATCGGGCGGGAGGCGGCACAGGGGCCGGCGCGGGAGCCGCAGGCGCAACCGGGGCCGGCGCGGCGGCGGATGCGGCAGGCGTGTCCCAGCGCTCATGCGCCTTTTTCGCCACATAGGAGATGCCCTCGGGGATGGCGCAACTCGACAGCGCGCAGGCCGTGGCAACCAGCAAGGACAGAGTGGCAAGTCGGTTCATGGCCGAAAATATCCAGGCGACAGAGGGGATGCGTCCGTGTTTACCCGATTTCGTCCCTGCAACACCACGCGATTTCAGCATGCGCCGCCTGTGCCACATTCGCCATCCCTCTTGACGGCGGGCGTTCAGCCGTCCATGACGGTCCAAACAGGCGACGAGCAGGTTCCATCATGTCGGTCAGCGTCAGCGCCCAGCACGGGGCGTATCAGGTCTTCATCGTCACCCCAGAACCGCCGTGGTTCGAGAACTGCTACCTCGTCCGCCACAACCCGACCGGCGAGACGCTGATCATCGATCCCGGCTACAACGCCGCCAGCATCCTGGAATCCCTCGACGAGGAGGGCTGCACCGCCCAGGCGATCCTGCTGACCCACGCCCACCCCGACCATGTCGGCGCCGTGCGCGGCGTGCAGGAAGCGCTGCACATCCCCTGCCACCTGCATAGTGGCGACGCCGAGTTGTTGGCCCATATCGTCGATTACGCCAGCCGCCGCCTGGGGCTGGAGGTCGAGCCGCCGCTGTCCTCGACGACATTCACCGACAATCCAGGGTTCCAGCTTGGCGGCGTGCCGTTCCAGGTGATCCCCGCCCCCGGCCATACCCAGGGCGGCGTGGTCTATGCCTTCGACGGCTTCGCCGTGACCGGCGACACCCTGTTCAATCACGGGGTCGGGCGCACCGATCTGCCCGGCGGCAATGGCCGCCAGTTGATGCAGTCGATCAGCCATGTGCTGGACAGCCTGACCGACGACACGGTGCTGTATTGCGGCCACGGACCCGACTGGGTGGTGGCCGAGGCACGCCCGTGGTGGGCGACCATGCGCGGCTGACGCTGGCGCAGAAACGAAAAAGGGGGACGCGACCAACGCCGCGCCCCCCTTTCCCGAGTTCACTCGAAAGCGATTAGATCGCCTTCAGGTTCACGGCCGAGGTCTTGCCCTTGCGGGGATCGCGCTCGGCTTCAAACGAAAGCTTCTGGCCTTCGTTCAGGTTGCCCATGCCAGCACGCTCAACGGCGGAGATGTGCACGAACACATCGGCCGAACCGTCGTCGGGCTGAATGAAACCATAACCCTTGGTGCTGTTGAACCACTTCACGGTGCCAGTAGGCATCCACGTCTCCAATAACAAGCGTCGCGCAGCACGTTATCGTACTGCACATCAATTTCTGAACCAGCGTTGACACCGGGGTCGGCGCCGGATGCCCAAAGGGCGCTCCACGGCAGAATGATGCTGGAATTCTGTCGCAGGTGCAATCCAATTACAAGATTAAACATCACCCTAGCCACCAAGAATTGGTGGTACGGCAACCGGCGCAGATGATTGCGCAGCCGCGCAAATCCTCGGTATCCGGGCATCAAAACCAGCCAAACAGCGGATATGCCACCCCTCTGAACCGCCGCCCTATCCCGATGGGATGGGAATCACCCCAACCATAGGTCATGCCCGCGCAGACCCCGTCACGGACCCAGCCGCCGCATCAGATCCATGTAGTCGTTCAGGTCGCTGAGCATGAAATTGCGGTTCTCCGGAACCTGCATATGCGCCAGCGTGGCGGCATCGCCGTCTTGGTACAAACGCGCGGTCAGGCGGAACGGTTCGGGCAGCGTCGCGTTGAAACGCGACGGACGCACCAGCAGGCGGCACAGTTGATCGAACAGCAGCCGATACCGCTCGTCCTCCGGCTCCAGATAGGCCTCGCCCAGGCCATCGCCGTAAAGGCGGAACAGGTCCAGATAATCTTCAAGCCGGGGATCGGTCATGCCGGGGGCACCGTGCGTAGGGAAACCCCATGGTCGGCCTTGCAACACGGACGGTCAAGCGGGGTCGTGGCACTCGTCGGCCCAAACGGCGAAAGACGTCAGCATGTTTGGGCCGAAGCTGGTGCTCAGCGCCACGTCGGCGGCATCGCGGCCCCGCGCCATCAGAATGCGCCCGACGCGCGGCGCGTTGTAGCGCGCATCGAAGCTATACCACTGGTAGCCGAGATAGGCTTCGAACCAGGCATGGAAATCGGGCGGAGACTGCTTGGCCGGCACGCCGATATCGCCCAGATAGCCGGTGCAATAGCGGGCCGGAATGTTCATGCAGCGGCACAGGGTGATGGCCAGATGGGCAAAGTCGCGGCAAACGCCGCCGCGCTCGCAATACACGTCCCACGCCGTCTTGGTCGCCCGCGCATATTGGTAGCTGTAGACGACATGTGAATTCACATAATCGCAGATGGCCTGCACCCGCTGCCACCCCGGCGGCACGTCGCCGAACAGCGACCAGGCGATTTCATTCAGACGATCGGTGTCGCAATAGCGACTGCCCAGCAGGAACAGCAGCGTGTGCTCCGGCAGTTCCGCCACCTCATGCTGGCAGGCCTCCGGGCGGATGCTGTCGGGCAGGCCGGAATCGGCGACGATGACGTTGCTCGACAGGCGGATCAGCCCTGCCGGCAGCACGATCCGGCCGCAGCGATTGCCATAGGTGTCGATGTATTCGCTTAGCGGCAAAACCGGATCGCTGCACAGCGTATCGGCGGTCACCAGATCGCGCGCCCGCGACGGGTGGATGTGCAGCATCAACAGCATCGGCGTCGGCTGCGGACATTCGAAGGTGAGGTCAAATCCCACCCGGATTTGCATGCTGGGAACTCCTTGGGGGGTCGGAGGCCGATGGGCCGACCGGGAGCCGGCCATCAGACTTGTTTCAGTTGGCATTCAGCGGTGTCTTCGCCGATGAAGGTGCCGGACAACGTCCAGCGGCCCTCGCGGATTTGAAAGCTGGCGAAGCGCGCCGTCGGACGGCCACTGACATGCAGCAGAGTCAGGCTGGAGCCATCGGCCCGCCACCGCGCCTCCACCGGGCGACCGCCCTCGATCCCGCCATCGGCCAGAAGCCGCAGACGGCACAGCGACGTCCCCGCCGCCTCCAGATCCCAAGCGCCTTGCGTCAGGTCGAGGCTGAACACCAGCAGCCCCGCGCCGGAGCCCGCCATGGCGGGTTGCCCGGTGGTGGCAGCCTGGGTCAAAACCTGTGTGGGATCGGCGGCCAAGACCAGCGCCACCACCCCGCCCGCCTCGTCGCGCCTAGCTTGGTCGAACTTAGCGGCCAGACGCCCGTCCTCGGCGTACAGCCGCAGCACGCCCTGCTCGACCGCCCAGAATGCCGCCGTCTGCCGGTCGCCGCCAATACTGCCATCGGCGATCAAGGTCAGTGGAGACGCCGATCCATAAACCCATTTGGTCCCGGCCAAATCCTCGGCGTTAGGCATCGGCGCAGTGGCAACCGGTGCAGCCGCAGCCGACGAAGCCGGCATGGCCGCCTCGCCGCCGCCACTGAGCGGGCGCAACGAAGCCAGCGTCACCACGCCGTATTGCGAGGTGAAAGCCAAAGACGAGCCGCCGTTCTGCTGTTGCTGCGAGACGCCCTGCAATTGGTGGTCGCCAGTGTCGTAGACCGTCACCCTGCCGCCGACCGAGACAACCAGCCGCCGCGCCTGCGCGTAATAGGCATAGCGCATGTCGTTCTGCCCGCCGCGCCAGTTCGGCACGCCGAGATCCGGCCAGCCCTCGCCATCGGCTGAAGAACCGGCGGTGAAAATGTTGGGCTGAGTGCCACCCTGCGACTGCATCTGGAAGTTTCCCGCCTGATAGTGCGGCGAGGCCGGCAGCAGGTTCGACAACTCCATGCACAGCCCGTCAACCTTGGCCTTGAGGCCATGATTGAACATGTCGCCGACCATGGTCATGCCGCCCTGCATCCACTGCCCGCCGCCGCCCAACTCCGGGTGGTTGAACTGCGCCATCCGGCCGCCGCTTTGCAGCAAGGCCGAAAACAGGGTCAAGGCGGCGTCGGTGCTGACACCATAACGGCCGGCGATCTCGGCGACCCGCTCGCGCCCCTCGGTCGTCAGCGTATGAGACATGTTTCCACCCTATGGCCTACGGAGTAACGGACAGCACAAACGCGCCCAAGCCGTTGGTACTTGCGCCACAATGGGGTGGATGTCGAGAAGTCATCCGACCAGCCGGGGGAGCGCATGCGTCCAGCGCTCTCCCGGCATCGCGGCTTAGGGCTGAACGCTGTTCTTTCCGGCCTGCCAATCCCACCAGCCGCCACCCATGGCGAGGTACAACTGCGCCGTATCGAGATCCCGCTGCGTCTGCGCCCGCACAAAGCCGAGCCGGGCTTGCTGCACCAGCCGTTCGGCATCGATCACCGGCAGCACGCCGACGGTGCCGGCGCTGTAGCTCAGCCGCATCAGACGCAAGGATTCCTCGGACGATTCCAGCGCATGGCGCTGCGCGGCCAGCGACTCGGCATCGTGGGTCAGCGCCTGCAGGGTGTCGGCGACCTGCCCGAACGACTGCAACACGGTCTGTTTGTAGGTCGCCAAACTGGCGTCATAGGCGTTTTGCGCCGCGTCGCGCTGGGCTTCCAGGCTGCCGCCGTGGAACAGCGGAGCCGTCAGACCGGCCCCCAGGCTGGCCGTGGTGGCGGCGCTGCGCCATAGCTGGCCGGGGAACAAAGCGCCCTGGCTGAGCATCGCCGTCAGGTCGATGCTGGGATACATCTGCGCCGTGGCCACGCCGATGGCGGCGCTGGCGGCATGCAGTTCGGCCTCGGCGGCCAGAATGTCGGGACGCTGGCGCACCAGTTCGGACGGCAGGGTGACCGGCAGCTCACGCGGCAGGTTCAAGGTCGCCAAGTCGAAATCGGGCGGCGTCCATTCCGAGGGAGCCTTGCCGATCAACACCGCCATCGCGTGGCGGGCCACGGCCAGTTGCTGGCGCAGCGGCGGCAACAGCGTGCGGTCGTTGTCCAACTGGCTGGCCGCCTGCAACACGTCGGCGTCGTTGGCGACCCCGGCGGTCTTTTCCGTCTGCACCAGCCCAAGGTTCTTTTCGTCGTCGGCGATGATATCGTCGACCGCCCGCATCTGCGCCCGCACCGAGGCGATGGTGATGGCCTGCGTCACCACATTGCCGGTCAGCGTCAGATAGGCGGCGTCAAGCTGATAACCGGCGCGCTCGGCCAGTGCCGCCTGTTCCTCGACCTGCCGATGCAGGCCGCCGAACAGATCCAGGGAATAGCTGACGCTCGGCCCGACCTGATAAAGATTGAACACCGGGCTGGGACCGGACAGGCCGAAGGTCGAAAGGTTTTCTTTCTCGCGGGCGAAGCTAGCCGACCCATTGACCTGCGGATACAGCGCCCCGCCAGCTACCCGCAGCTGCTGCTCGGCCTGCTGCAAGGTGGCGCGGGTGGCGACCAGCGTCTGATTGCCGGTCAAAGCCTGACGCACCACCTGATCAAGGTCGGACGAACGGAACAGCCCCCACCACTCGCCGCTGATGCGCTGCCCGATGACTTCGCTTTGCGGATTGGGGATATCCGCCTTGGCCGGCAGGTTCTCTTCGCCCGGAGCCGCGTAGCCGCCGTTGGCGGGCGCTTCCGGCCGTTTGAAATCGGGGCCGAGCGCACAGGCCGACAACGCGGCGACAAGGGCCAGACTGGTGGTTCGGCGAAGAATTTCGTGAGACATGGGCGGGAAGCTCCTGGGGTAGCGCGGCAACAAGCCCGGCGGTCGGCTGAGACGGATGAACCATCGCCATTGCTCGATATCCGCCATGACCTTAATACAGGTCCATAAACTCGGCACCGTGCTTTTTGCGCGGGCCTCCTCCACCATGGAGAAGGACTGCCGACGCATCATTGGAGGTTCCATGCCGTCCTTTCGCCGTGGTGGCGCCGTCTTGGCGTCTATTGTGCTGTTGGGTTGCGCGGCGGCTCCGGCGCGGGCGGGCGATCCCGATGCGCTGTGGAAGATCATCGACGGTCAATGCGTGGCGCACCAACGGCAAAGCGGCGATCCCAGCCCCTGCACCCAACTCGATGCGCGGCCCGAGGCGGGGTTCGCCGTTCTCAAGGATCACGTCGGCGTCGCCCAGTTTCTGGTTATCCCGACGACACGGCTCACCGGCATTGAAAGCCCCGAACTGCTGGCCGACGGTGCGCCGAACTATTGGGCCGAGGCATGGCCGGTGGCAGCCTCCGTCGAGGAGCGTCTGCACCAAACGCTGGCGCGCGATCAGGTGGCCCTGGCGATTAATTCGGCCTTTGGCCGCACGCAGAACCAATTGCACATCCACGTCGATTGCATCCGCCCGGAGATCCGCGACGCCCTGCGCCAGCATCTCGACGTCATCGGCGAGCAATGGGCGCCGCTCGGCGTCACCCTCGCCGGTCATCCCTATTGGGCCAGACGCATCCTGGGGTCCACCTTGGGCGACAACAACCCGTTCAAACTGCTGGCCGAGGGCCTGCCTGACGCCCGCCAGCATATGGAGCGGCAAACCCTGGTGCTGACCGGCGTCAGCTTCGCCGATGGCGGCGACGGCTTCGTTCTGCTGACCGACCATGCCGATCTTGCCAGCCTGGATCGCGCCAGCGGCGAGGAATTGCAGGATCACGACTGCGCCATCGCCTCCCGGTAGAAACCTGCCACCCAGTGCAAATCGTCGCGGAAGCCTTGGATACCGCCGATATGCACGGTGCAGGTCATCCCCGCCGCCAGTTCGACGCTCGGCGGCACGGCGTCGATATGGATGCGGATGGGAATACGCTGGGCCAGCCGCACCCAGGTGAACACCGGATTGACATTGGCCAGCCCATCGCCGCTCGACAGGCCGTTCTGGTCGGTGATGCCACGGCTCATGCTCTCGACATGGCCGGTCAGCGGTGTCGGATAACCCATCAGTTGGATCGCGGCGGCGTCGCCCGGATGGATGCCGGCCAGCTTGGTTTCCTCGAAATAGCCGGCCACCCAGAACGAATCGCTGTCGATCACCACCACCGCCGGCTGGCCGACCGGGGCGTAATCGCCGACGCGCAGCCGCAGGTTGGTGACATAGCCGTTAACCGGCGAGCGCACGACGGTGCGCGCCAGATCCAGCTTGGCGATATTGACCTGAGCCGCCGCCATGTTGAAGGTCGCCGCCGCCACGCCAGCGCTGCCTTGGAACTGCTCCTTTTCCTCGGTCGAGGCGGTAAGGTCGCTTAAGCGGGCGCGGCGGTCGGACTTGGACACCGCCACCCGCATGTCCTCGCGCCGGCTGCTGGCCGAAGCCTCGGCCTGAGCCACCGCCAGCTTGTAGCGTTCGGGATCGATGACGAACAAGACGTCGCCCTTGTGGATCATCTGGTTGTCGGTCACGCGCACCTCGACCACCGTTCCCGGCACTTCGGGGGCGACCGAGACCACCTCGGCGCGGACGCGGCCGTCACGGGTCCAGGGCGACATCATGTAGTGGTGCCACAGCCCCAAAGCGGCGACCCCACCCACGGCCACCACGGCCAAAGTGAGGCCGACCCTCAGGAATTTATTGATCATGACCTTCATTTGCGTCTTCCACATGACCTAGCCCACCGACACCAAAACCGACAACACCACAACAAACAGCGCGACCTCGAACAAGGCCGGATACCACAGCTTGGCCAGCCAGCCGGACCGCGCCAGCCCCCAGCGCAGCAGCAGGAACACCGCGCCCGCCGCCAGCACGCTGACGGCAAAGGGCGAGACGTAAAGACCGCCGATATCGACTTCGTTCTGCATCACGCCCACCTTGCCTGAAAGAAGCGCCGATGCCGGCCCAGCAGCAGGGCGATTTCAAGGAACGCGGCGGCGGCGCGGGTCAATGCCGGAGCATCGACGGCATCCTCGTCCGCCGCTAACCGCAGCAAACCCTCGGCGGTGGCCCGGCAGGCCAGCACCGCCGCTTGCGGCGCCAGTTCGGTGCCGCGCAAGGCCACCGATGACGGGGCCACCACCGCACGTACGGCAGGATCGTCACCGACCAAGTCCAGCAGGCGGCGCGCCCGCAGGATTTCCCGCCCGATGCGCAGGGCGGCGAAAGCGCCTTGGCTGGGCCAGCTTTGCCGCAATCCCGCCGCCCGCAGGCGTGCCGACAGGCGCAGCAGACGATCCTGCATGCGCGATTCCCAGGCATGCCGATGCGGAATGAAGCGCGCCGTCAGCAGACCTCGGACATCACCGCGAATGGCCCGGATCAAGGCGCGGACATGGCCGCGCTGATCGACCGGCAGCACCACGCGGTAGACCACCGTGGTCAGCCCGCCGCCCGTCATGATCGCCAGGGCGGTATTGAGAAAGTTCGGCATGTCGAAATGCATGGGGTTGGTCGGCGCGATCATGGTCATGAAGAATACGGAGAAGCCGACGCCGTAAAAGGCCGTGCGCGGCGTCGCCATGACCAGGGTGCCGCCGAACAACAGCGGTGCCAGCACCATGGCAAGCAACGGAAAACCGGCGATCTGCGGCAACACCACCCCCAACCACACCAAAGCGAAAGCCGAGGCGATGATGGTGCCCTTGAAAATATCGGTGGCGTCGGTGTCGGGGCGGTCGCGCAGCGACAGCAGCCCGGTGCTGGGCACGATCATCGCCATCATCATGCCGCCGCCCGGCCATGCGGTCAGGAACCACAGCGCCCCGGCCAGCCACACCGCCACCGTCGCGCGCACACCGTTGATACCGGCCCAGCGCCAATCGAGATGATGGCGCATGCGCATGCCCGGCTCGCCGGAGCGGCGCAGAGTCAGCCCGGTCAAGCCGTCGATGCCCAGCGCCAGTTCGTCGAGCAGTTCATGCAGACGATCCAAGGCGACCAGCGCCGCCAGATCGGTGGCCGGCAGCGCGTCGTCGATCCTTTGCCCCAATGCGGCCAGACGAGTGCGCGCGTCGTTCAAACGCCCCGGCTCGGACTCTGCCGCCAGCGCTTGCGACAACTGCGCCAGTTCGGCCAGCGCCTCATTGACGAATCCCGTCAGCTCGGCGCGATGAGGACTGTCGGCGGCGACATGCAGCAACGCCGCATGCAGCGAGCTGGCCGTCGTCACCGCGCCCAACATCGCCATGACCGCTGCCCCCAAGCGGTTCCCCAGCCGGGCGCCGTCTCCGGTTTCGGCGGCGGCGAATTCGATCATGCTGGTCAGGCCGCTGATATCGGCGGTCAGGGCCGCCCGCCGCGCCGCGATCAGCGCCACCGGCCCGTCCGACAGCGCGACGCCGACATGTGCGGTCAAAGCCCGCAGCACCGCGCGGAAACGATCCTGCAAGCCGCGCTGCGTCGCCCGCGTGGTCAGCAGCGACGACACCAGCGCCGAGCAGGCGATGCCGACAGCCACCACGGACACGCGGGCCACCACCAGATCGAACAGCGCCAGCGGATTGTCCGCCGCCGGCATGGTGATCAGCACCACCGTGTAGCCCGCCAGGATGGCGCCGTAAGAGCGGAAATTGCGCAGCAGCGTTGATACCGCCGCGCACAGCCCCATCCACAGACTGAGCCCCAGGATGAACATCTACGGCGCTTGGGCGAACAGCCCCATCAACAGAATGGCCGCGCCCGCTCCGACCAGGGTGCCGGCCATGCGGTACAGGCTTTTGGACCACACCATGCCATGCACCGGACTGGCCACGATCAGGACGGTGACCGCCGCTGAATAAGGGGTGTCGAGTTCCAGTTGGAAGGCCACGAACATCGCCGCCAGAGCCGCCACGGTAACGCGGGCGGCAAAGCCCCAGCGCGGCGGCAGCGAAAGCGCCAACGACAGCGACAAAGGCCGCAGGCGGGCCAGACGGCCCCACCAGAGACCGACGGACGGGAGGGAAACCGCGATGCTCACGCTTCGTCTCCGTTGACGTCGAAATGCTGGGCCGCGTCGCGGACCAGCCCGAAGACGCGGTGACAAACAGCCAGCTCGGCATCGGAAACCTCACCCATCAAGCACCCCGCCACCATCGACGAGGCCTGGACGGTTTGGTGATAGACCTTCCACCCTTCCTCGGTCAGATGAATGGTCTTGCAACGACGGTCCTCGGCGGTCTCGCGCCGCGTCACCAGCCCGCGTTTTTCCAGGCGGTCGAGCAATTGGCCCAACGAAGGCCGCTCCATATCCAAGGCCTCGGCCAAGTCTTTCGGCTGCATGCCATCGCCAAGATTGCCCAAATGGAACAGCGGACGCCACGTCGCGGCGGTCAGCCCGAACCGCCGCAATTCAGCATCGACGGCATTGCGCCATTGCCGGCCCAATTGAATCAGCCGCAGGCCGAAATCCCGTCGCTCGGAGGCACATCCCGTCATTGGCCGCAGCCCTTATATCGTTAGTCGCAATATGATTAGCTTGCTAACTATATGGACCCTGACGATCACGCTGCAACCATATTCTATCAGGGGCTATTCGCATCCCCCGGCCGCAGTGGCGGATATCTCCGTTAAGATTTTGATTTCGCTGGTGCCCGCTGCCGGACTCGAACCGGCACGGCCTTCCGGCCTACGGATTTTAAGTCAGTTTTAGAGGAGGTTCTCCGAATTATCCATACCTTTCCAGAACATTCTTGAGCTAGCCTTTTCAAGGCCTTACGGGATGTTCCAGGTTTCCCACGATGGACGGAACATTCTCGGAACGGCGCTGGCGTGGGTCCTGGGTGGGTCCTAGAGGTGCCCCGGCTTTCTCCGCCCGTGGGTCCTGGAGGGAGAGATCATGATTGCCAAGATCACCAAAAAACTGGTCGACCAAGTGCATCCCGGCCTCAAGGACATCCTGGTGTTCGACACCGACCTGAAGGGGTTTACCCTGAAGGTCACGCCCGCCGGGACCAAGACCTATCAGGTCATCTACCGCATGGGCGGCCGCGCTACCGCCAAGCAAAAGATCACCATCGGCAAGCACGGGTCGCCCTGGACCGCGGACGCCGCCCGCACCGAGGCGGAGAAACTGCTGGGGCAGGTCGGGCAGATGATCGACCCGGCCGCGGACCGTAAGGCATCGCTCGCCGCCGCGTTCACCGTCGCCGCCCTGGCCGACCGCTACCTGATCGAGCATGTCGCGACGAAGAACAAGCCGAGCACCCTGGCCGAGGTGAGGCGTCAGGTGGAGCGGATCATCAAACCCCGCCTGGGTGCCTGCGCCGTCGCCGCGGTGACGCGGGGCGACATTGCCGCCCTCCACCACGCCCTCCGCACCACGCCGCGTCAAGCCAACCATGTCCTTGCGGTCCTGTCGAAGATGTTCACCTTGGCCGAGCTTTGGGGCTTCCGTCCGGAGACCACCAATCCCTGCCGCTTGATCCAGCGCTATAAAGAGAGCAAGCGCGAGCGGTTCCTTTCCACGGCCGAGGTTGCCGACCTGGCCGAAACGCTGGCAACTCTGGAGGACAATCGCCAGGAAATGGATTCGGTGCTGAACGCCGTTCGCCTCCTGCTACTGACCGGCTGCCGCTTAGGCGAGATGCTGGCGCTCCGCTGGGAAGATATTGACCTTGAGGCGGGGACGCTGACCATCCGAGACGCCAAAGCCGGCGCCCGCCGCCACTCCATCGGCGCGCAGACAATCGCCCTCCTGAAAGACCTCCCCCACCACAGCGACTGGGTGCTGACCGGAACGGCCCCGCACCGGTCGCTGCCGCGCGCCACGCTGGAGGGCGCATGGTCGCGGATTCGTGCCGCCGCCAATCTGGCCGACGTCCGTCTGCATGATCTCCGGCATACGGTCGGCACCTATGCCGGCCAGACTGGCGCCAACGCCTTCCTGGTGCGCGACAAGCTTGGTCACAAGACCCTTGCTATGACCGGCCGCTATGTCAACCGCGACGCCGATCCGTTGCGTGCTCTCTCGGACGCCGTCGAGGACCGCATCATGACGGCGCTCAAGAACGGAACCGGACGGCGCAAGGGCGGTGAGGTGCCGACAGATGGACCGCGCAAGCCGTAACAGGCCTGCCATGGCCGGATGATGCCGATGTTGGTTTTGATCCGCTTAGCGGTGACTCAGACGCCCTGGAAAGAGGGCTCTTCGGATGACGCCAAACCGGCCATCTGCCACAATTCGGAGGCGTCGGGTGATGGAGAGCGAGAACAACCCACCCTCTGTTCCTGTTTGATGCGACAGGGCTGGCCCGGCCCTCGGGCGGCCGTCGCCGGGGCGAATGTCGAGACCCCGGAAGGAGTCTTCCATGGCGCAAACCTCGTCCCCCTTCAGCACCATCTACGCATTCGGCGACAGCCTGTCCGACGCCGGCAACATCTCGACGCTCACCTCGGTCTCAGGGACCACCGAACCGGTTTCGCCGCCCTACTTCCAGGAAAATTACGGGTCGGCCTTCGGTAACGTATCCAGCACTGGGCCGACCTTGGTGCAGGATCTCCTTGGTCTCCAGGACCAGCACCATATCGGCGCGGTCACCGGTAACGTGTTCAGCAATGGACCGACCTGGGTGCAGGACCTTTCCTTGGACCTCGGGCTCGGCACGCTCAAGCCCAGCCTGCTGGGCGGCACGGACTTCGCTTATGGTGGCGCGGAAACCGGATCAACGCCGCAGAACGCGACTGATCCGGCCATCCAGGCCATTTCCCTGCCGGCCCAATTGTCCGAGTTTCAGGGCGACGTGTCGAAACCATCGGCCGGCGCACTCTACACGCTGTCGATCGGGTCGAACGACATCCTCGACATCCTGGGAAATCCCAGCCTGAGCGCGCAACAGCAGCTCAACGACCTGAACGCTGCCGTCACCAACGAGATATCCTTCGTGAAACATCTCGTCGCCGACGGCGCCACGAATGTGTTGGTCCTCAATGTGCCCGATCTCGGCAAAACGCCGGACGTCACCTCGGGCGCGGCCAACGGCAGCAATACGCCCTCCGCGGCCCTTGATGCCGAGGCATCCCACCTCTCCAGTGCGTATGACACGGCGCTCGCCAGCGGCCTCGCCACCATTGGCTCGGCTACCGTGCATGTCATCAACGCCTATCAGCTTATCGACAATGCCGTTGCGAACCCGGCGGCTTTCGGACTGACCAACGTCACGACCCCGGTCTGGAGCGGCAACTTCACCAGCGCCAGCAGCGGTACGCTCGCGGTGACCGGCACTGCGGCGCAGGATCGGTACCTGTTCTGGGACCATTTGCATCCGACCGAGTCGGGACATCTGGCGCTCGCCGCGGCGGCCGAACAGCTAATCGGCTGACCAAGTGGCGTCCCGAGACCTTTGCACTGTCAACTCGGTTCCCACCCGCAGGCGATCCAGATAGGCCTGATAGGCGAAGGAGCGATCGCGACGGCGGCCGGTGACCTCGGTCAGGATGCCGGCCTCGACCAGCACCTCGATGGCCCGCGTGGCGGTCGGCTTGCTGGCCTCCACCAATGTCATCGCCGTGGCCACGCTGACGATGGGATGGCGCGGCAAGGCCTCGAACAGCCGCAGCGCGCTGACCGATGCTGTTCCGCTGTGCAACACCCGGGCACGGTCGGCACCGACCAGGGTGAACAGGTCGCGTGCAGACGCCACCGCCTCATGGGCGATGGTCGCCACACCATCGAGGAAGAAGTCGAGCCACCCTTCCCAATCGCCGGCGGTGCGCACCGCGTCGAGCCGCCGATAGTATTCGGCTTGGTGCCGCTTGAAGAACAGGCTGAGATACAGCAGCGGCTTATTCAGCATCTGCCAATGTTCGAGCAGCAAGATGATCAGCAGGCGGCCAATGCGACCATTGCCGTCGAGATAGGGGTGAAGTGTCTCGAACTGCACATGCGCCAAGCCTGCCCGCACCAGAGGTGGCAATTGGTCCTCGCCGTGGAGATATTTTTCCAGGGCGCTGAGAAGCTCCGGCAACACATGCGGCGGAGGCGGCACGAACGCCGCATTGCCCGGCCGGCTGCCGCCGATCCAGTTCTGGCTGCGGCGCACGTCACCGGGCTGCTTGTTGGCCCCGCGAACGCCGCTCATCAGGCGGCGATGGGTCTCCCCCAACAGGCGCATGGACAGCGGCAACCCGTCTTGGGCGCCGAGCTGTTCACGGGCATAGGTCAGCGCGTCGAGGTAATTGCAGACTTCCTCAATATCGGCATTGGGCGCGGTCTGGTCGTCCGCCTCGAAGGCCAACAGGTCAACGAGCGTCGCCTGGGTTCCTTCAATCTGCGAGGAGAGAACCGCCTCTTTGCGCACGAAGGCATAGATGAACCAGTCGAGCGACGGCACCATTTCGCCGGCCAGGTCCAGCCGAGCCAGAGCCTGCTCCGCCAACCGCAACCGATCGGCAAGGGCGCCGTCGATAACCAGCGGTGGATCGGTCGGCGGCAAGGCGGCAGGGATGAAGGCAAGAACCTCCTCGCCGCCGGCAACCACCCGCTCGTACCGCCCCGTGTTCCGCGCGCCCATTCCCGATGCTCCCGGTGACCACGACCTGAACCGTCCAACGGATGGGAACGACATCGTTCCCAGAGGTGGTCGCTAAGAACACATCCTTTACTAAGGGGATTCGCTGGTCAAGGTTTCGTTCTTTGTGGTGAGGGGCGCCGCTGTATTCGGGCGGATTGCGACTGATGGCCACTGTAGGTCTCATATGCGGCTTATGAGACCGGAGTAACCCTGGTTGTTTGGTCACGCGACACCGTCAGCCAACAGCTTCAACAGTTCGACCAGCACCTCAACCAACACTGCGGCCAGGACTTTTCGGGAGGCAGGGGCCGGAGGTTCGAATCCTCTCACTCCGACCAACTGCGAGAAACAAAAAAGCCCGCCATTCCAACAGGATGGCGGGCTTTTTGCTGCCCTCGACCCGGCCGCTGCCGGGGACCAGGTACCGCATAGGTACCCGGGCTGCGGGCTGGCTGGCGGCTCCATGTTGTCAACATAGGCCCGTGCACCGCTCTATCCCTTGAATACCACCTCACGGTGATACTTCAAGAATTGCGGATGCGGACAGAGGTCCGGACGTGATGGCACCTGTAGCTTTCCATCGGGATGGACGAGGCGCTGCACGGTGTCCGGCACGCGGTCGCGCGCGACGAGGACCGTGTAATCCTCGTCGAAGGACACCAGCCCGCGGTCGAACATCCAGTGGACGGTCCCGCAGAGGGCAATACCGTTGCGAACAGAGTCCGGTCCCGAATCGGCCACCGGCCGAATATGCGCCGCCTGGACTTCGGACCGTCCGCCACCGTTGATGATCTTCAAGCCGGTGACGCCGCAGGTGTCGCTGTAAGCGGCCTTCACCGCCGTAGCGAAGGCGGCGTCCCGGAACGGACGGTGGGTAACCCGCTCGACGATGGGACGTTCGAACGTGGCCGGTTCCTCGGCAAGGCCATAGGCAGGAGCCTGATGCAAATCGGCCGGGGCGATGATGTCGGCAAACCCAGCCCGCAGAATGAGATCGTATTCGGTGTTGTTCAGCGGACGGACCGCCCGCCCGAATGCTCCCTTGCTTGTCTGTCCGTCCGGACGTCGCAAGCCGGACTCATAATAGTGTGTCCCCTCCTTGAATGGGACGGGACGGTCGAATTCGAGGAAGTCAGCGACGAATGCGTAGAAGTGATCCGCCAGGGTCGGATCAGCCTGTATGGCCGTGACGCGGGCGGTGGCGAAATACGCTTGGCGACCGCCGCGGCTGCTGAGGTCGCTGCTCGTCCGCCGCGGCTCGTAGTACAGAATCCAGTCGCCGATCGCGGATTCGACCTGCCGAAGATAGGCGCGCGGGAAATGATAACGAAACTCGGGGAGGTCGTCGTAGGTGGGGTCGACCTTGGTGGTGAAGACGGCCTTAGTCATCGAGCCGCCATCCGGGCGTGGCGTCGGCAGGCCGAAATCTCCAGACGCTGTTCCTCGAGCAACCGGCATCCCCCAATGGTTAGCGGAGGAACTATACCAGGTGCTCTACAGCTGGGAACCCCGATGTGCAGACGGCGGCGGTAATCGGCGTCCGCAGCGCACGATCAACAGGAGGTATTGGCGCCCGCCACCGCTCCTGGTCAGGGGCTCGGCGGTGGCGGGCTCCTCCTGTTGGCCCGGACAGTACCGGGCGCCCTCGGTGGCGCGGCCCAGCCAGAAAGTGCCTCGGTGTCCGAAGTGCCGTTACCTTCCGATGGCCGCTGATCGGAGTTCGCAGCCAGATCGGCGACCGCGCCCTAAAGGCGGTCGACCTCCTCGGCCTGGGCCAACTCCTCGGCGCGCAGCCGCTCCACGATGCCCTCGCGCTCAGCGATTTCCGCCAAGTATGGAGCACGAAAGATTTGCCCCAGAGACGCCCGCACTCGCCAGCATGCTTCTCGCCTGAAGGCGGGGACGGGCTTCAGACTCGACACCGCGTTGGCAGTGGCGGCACTGCTCAACGAAATTCAAGCTTGGCTACGCTTGTCCCCGCCCAAAGGTTGCGTATTGTGTCCGGCGGACATGTCGTGCGGAGACATCATGGGGGCGGCCTCACCCAATTTCGGCTTTCTGGTCGGCCAAGCCCAGCTTGTCCGCCTCGGCGTCTTGGCCGAACGGTATTTCCGTACGGACGCCAACACCGCCCTGATCAAGCTGCGCCAGTTCGGCGAGGTGATGGCCCAGACCTTCGCCGCCAAGGTCGGCCTGTATGTTGACATGGGCGAGCGGCAGGTCGACCTGCTGCGCCGGTTGGAGGATCGCGGTGCCGTTCCCCGCGACGCCGCCAAGCTGTTCCACGAACTCCGCATCGTCGGCAACAAGGCCACCCATGACGGTTTCGGCGATGCCAACGCCGCCCTGAGCGCCCTGAAGATGGCGTGGCAGCTGGCGGTGTGGTTCCACCGCTCCTACGGCGGCGACAAGGCGTTCCAGCCCAAGCCGTTCTCCCCGCCCGCCGATCCGCGCCAGGCCGCCGTTGCCGTCAGGCAGGAACTGGAACGGCTGCGCAAGCAGCATGCGGATTCGCTGTCGGCCTCGGAGCGCGCCGCCGCAGCGGCACGGGAGGCCGAACAGGCCCGCCTGACCGCCGAGGAGAGGGTGCGCCAGGAGGCCGAGGAAAAGGCGGCGCTCAAGGCGCTGCTGGCCGAAGCCGAAGCCAAGCAAACGGCTCTTCAGCAGGAGCTCCAGGCAGCCCAGGTCGCCGCGACCGCCAGCCCGGCCAAGGTCGAGCAGGTGGTTGAACTCGCCAGGGAGGCCGCCAGCGGCATCGATCTGGACGAGGCGGCGACGCGCAGCATCATCGACCGCCAGCTTCGGGATCGCGGTTGGGAGGTCGACAGCCAGTCCTTGACCTTCGCGTCCGGCGCCCGCCCGGCGAAGGGCAAGGCCATGGCGATCGCCGAGTGGCCGACCGAGGACGGACGGGCCGACTATGTCCTGTTCGTCGGCACCCTGTGCGTCGGCGTCATCGAGGCCAAGCGCAAGCGAAAGAACGTCTCTGCCGCCATCGACCAGGCCGAGCGCTACTCCAAGGGTTTCCGCGCGCCCGCGGGCGTCGAGCTACCCGGCGGCCCCTGGGACGATTACCGGGTTCCGTTCGTGTTCGCCACCAACGGCCGGGACTACCTCAAGCAGATCGAAACCGAGTCAGGCATCTGGTTCCGCGACACCCGTAAAGCCAGCAACCGCCGCCGCGCCCTGGTCGACTGGCCGACCCCGGACGGCCTCACCGGGCAGTTGGACATGGACCGGGACGCCGCCCATGCCACCCTGAAGGCCATGCCGCTGGATTTCGGCTTCGATCTGCGGCCCTACCAACGCAAGGCCATCGAGGCGGTCGAGGCGGCGCTGGCCGACGACCGCCGCCAGATGCTGATC
>Ga0116225_1001156_pt1 | contig 19434 bp, 27 predicted proteins | sample Sb_taG_8_FD_88968 | JGI IMG/M metagenome (GOLD analysis project Ga0116225, IMG submission 88968) | Peat soil microbial communities from Weissenstadt, Germany - Sb_50d_c_BC metaG | ecosystem: Environmental > Terrestrial > Soil > Wetlands > Peat | place: Germany: Weissenstadt | collected 2010-09-21 | reverse complement strand
TAAATTGTTTTGGGAAGGGCACGACTTCAGTCGTGCCGCCAAGAGCCACATCAATCCAGGGCTTTAGCCCCTGAGGTGACGGCTCTGCACCCTGGGTGCTGTTTGTGATACTTCTAGTGTGGGAGGAAAAAAGGTGGCAGAAATTCGATTGCAAGAGGGCGAATCCCTGGAGAATGCGCTTCGTCGATTCAAGCGCAAGGTCCAGTCGGAAGACATCATTAAAGAAGTGAAGCGTCACTCGTATTACCTGAAGCCGGGCGAAAAGCGCCGGGTGAAATCAGCTTTGGCGCGCAAGCGCGCGCGCAAAAAGAATCGCAAAGAAGGTTCGTTCTCGTCCGACTCGCGCCGCGAAAAGTGATTTTGCAGAGCAGCCCGCTGGCAAGGCGCCGGGCCTATGTGTATTAGTTTGAACTCGACCTTGCGGACAGGGCTGCCACGTTTCCCCGTAGCGTACACCGCGATTTATCACGCCATGTACTTAAGACTATGTGCTTATGACTCGAATTGTTTTGGAACGGAAATTGATCAGCACCCGAATGGAAGCCTCTACCGGCTGACCATTCGCGAGGAAGGGCCGGAAACGCCACTGCGCTACTGCCGTTACAGCCGGCTGGATTAGCTCGGTTGCACCCGACATCGCGTAGACGCCCGCTACAGTTCCATCCCTGCTTATTGTCACGCAGAGGAGCACCAGACCATCAGTTTGGGACGCTAAGGCGGAAGGATATCGAGGTCGGACCGTGTGGACCACAACTGGAGGAGTTACGAGCTTCCCGCGAGTCTCAGGCGTTGAACCAAAATAAGCGCAGGTTCCGTCATTTCCTTCCCTTGGTTGGATGGTCTGACTCTGAGAGTTGGGAGAGACAAATAGAAGGGCCGCTAGGATCGAGAATCTTAGGGATTCTGCCCACCATCCATAGCTCCAAGATTCTATTCCCATAGCTTCGAGATTCTATTCGAAATTTCCTTTATTGGCGATGACAGGTCATAGCACAGGATTGCGTCGTTTGCTTCGCCCCTTCGTTGCGCCCAAGCTCTTGCCACGACCTGAGGGTAACCAACTCTGCGACTCTACACAAATACTTCTCCCGGCAATGCAGTCAGGGTCCGCGAGGCCAGCGTGTTTTGAATCATGCGCCGCGGGGGTGCGTCTGTCGCCATCTCCGTCTGCAGACGCTCTATCTTTAACCTGAGAGTGCGTTCGATCTGGCGCAGTTCCAGCACCTCGGCTCCTGCGGCCAGGGTCGAGGCGCGCCCCAGGAGCCCTGCCCTGCCGGTGCGACCCACGCGATGGATGAAATCTTCCGCCATTTTGGGCACATCGTAATTGATGACGTGGGCTACGTCATCTACGTGCAGGCCGCGGGATGCGATATCGGTCGCCACCAACACCTGGTAACGGCCTTCCTGAAACCCGTTCAGAGCTCCATTGCGCTGCGATTGAGAGCGATCGCCATGAATCATGGCGGCCGCGAAGCCGTCGCGCACCAGCTCCTTAGCCAGACGCTCGGCGCCGCGCTTGGTGCGGGTGAAGATCAGAGTCTGGCCTTTTTCTGCATACAACAGTTGCCGGAGGACGTCGAGTTTCTCTCCCGGCCGCAATTCGTAGGCTTTGAGTTCTACGCTCTCCGCCGGCTTGAGCACCGAGCCCAAAGCGACCCGGACCGGATCGCGCAGGTACTCATTCACCAGGCCGGCGACGGACTGCTCCAGCGTGGCCGAGAAACACAGGGTCTGGCGCTGACCGGGCAGCGCTGACAAAATGCGCCGGATCGCGGGCAAGAATCCCATGTCGAGCATGCGGTCGGCTTCGTCCAGCACGAGTAGTTTGACGTTCTGCAGATTGGCGAGCCGGCGATCCATAAAATCCTGCAGGCGTCCGGGAGTGGCAATGACCAGTTGCGACCCGGCGCGCAGGCTTTGGATCTGCGCGTTCTCCGCTACGCCTCCAATGACGAGCGCGGCCTTATGCATTCCGTTCGTGCGCAATTGCTCATACTGCTCGTGAACCTGGATCGCGAGTTCCCGCGTGGGCAGCAATACCAGGGCAACCGTATGGCGCGCCGGTTCCTGCTGCAAGGTCTCAATGAGCGGAATGAGAAATGCCAGTGTCTTGCCCGTGCCCGTCTGGGCGGTGCCGATGACATCCCGGCCTTCCAGCGCAGGTGGAATGGCGCGTTCCTGGATGGGGGTGAGGTTGCTGAATTGAGCTGCCGCCAGCTTCCGCTGGAGCGCAGAAGACAGGGGCAGTGCTGAAAATGTAGTCATTCGAATTGGTTTCTTTCTGGAGGGGACAAGTTGTCACGCACACTCTGACACACGTCGAGGGCCGTGCTGCCGCTCACATTTATTCTAGATTTCGCGCAAATCAACGGCGGGCAGGAAAGGCGGAGATGAATCTAGTCTGAGAAAGCGACTACCGCGTGACGAGCAAACCGTAATTAGTAGCGTGAATTCAGTATATCAGAAGAGACGAAGTGCACTGGTTACAAAGGTCACTCTGTGCTTCTGCGGGATCTTTCAAGCGCGGCGCGGTCCCAATTGCCCAGGCTTGCCCCGGCGTCGTATGTGCTCTGGCAAAACTCGAGCAATGTGGCGGTTGGCGACTCGGCTTGGCGTACATCTTCGTACATCAGAAGGAACTCGCCGAGTTGCTTCTCATAATGGGCCGCCTCTGGCCGGACGCGGGCTTCTTTGAATCCAGGCGGCTCGGGCGCCGTGTAGGAATAGAAAGCCGCGTCTTTGACATCGCCGCTACCCGGCCAAAAGCCGACGCTGCTCACTTCGTGGGAATATGCTTCGCGCGTCATGGTATCGGCGCCGGGCCGCTCGGGGGCGCGGCGGCCCGAAAAGCGGCTCACGGCCAGGTCGAGACTTCCCCAGAAAAAATGCACCGGGCTGCACTTGCCGATGAATCCGGAGCGGAACTGGGTGAAGACGGCGTCCACCGACAAAAGAATGCGCCAGAATTTTTCCACCGCCGCGGGATCGTAAGAAGCATGCACGCGATCCTGATCGAAAGGAATCGGATTGGGGATTTCGACCGGCATTCGCCAGATCTTGACCTCAATGCCCGCGGATCGAAGCATGGCCATGAATTCCTGGTAGAAGTCGGCCACCGATCGCGGCGCCAGCGGTAGCGCCTTCAGAATTTCATCGCTGGTCTCGAGCACAAGCTGGTGCCGTTTGAAATCGAAGCGGAGTTCGAATGCCCGATGTCCGTAAGGGATTCGGGATGTGGTCAGGCCTTGGGTAGTCACGTACAGCGGGACATTCCACCAATGGTTCACCAGAGGCGTCAGCCGCAGCCGAACCTTGCCGACCATCTGCGTCCACATGTGCAGCGTCGCGCAGGTATCCTTCCACGAATCCAGCGGCAGCGCGGGCCAGCATTCCGGCTGATTGTCAACAGTGCGTGGCATGGTGCGACTCCTGAGTGCCCGTGCTTCCGGTTCTCACTTCCCGTTCCCCGAAAAGAGGGTGCTCCGTCCGTGCGCTTTTTGCAAGAGCCTGCCCTGAGCTTGTCGAAGGGGCGGGATAGCGATGTGCCGACACAACACTTCGTCTTCCTGCCTAAACCCGGTTGCGTACGCGTTCGTCGTACCCACCCTTCGCAAAGTGCGCGAAGGATGGGGCACCCTCTGCGCTGATAGTTACAAACGAGGTCAAAAGCCTGGGGCCACTCGTCCCTACGGTATCGGCTGTACTCCCACCTCGCATAGTTGCTGCTACTATCAAGCCCTCTACTACAACCCTCCGCCGTGCTCAGCGTCGGGCGACGGTCTCTTGTTTCTAGGCGATAGTCGAAGGAGACCGTCTATGGCCCACACCATTTTGCTCGTCGACGACAATCGCGCCATCCGTAAAATCTTGCGGCGAATGTTCGAAGGCGCTGGGTACGTGTGCTCCGAGTCGGAAAACGGCAAGCAGGCGGTGACGGATGCGGGGCGGCTCAGGCCGGACCTCATTGTGCTCGATTACTCCATGCCAACCATGAATGGACTCGAAGCTGCTCCGTTATTAAAGAAGATACTTCCGCAGACCCCGATCATCATGTTCACGATGTACGCCAATGAATTATTTGCCCAGGAAGCGCTCGCAGCCGGGGTCACGGCCGTGTTCTCGAAAGATCAAGCCAAAACCCATCTCATTCCCAAAGCAGAAGCGCTGCTGAGCCCATAAAGACGGCGATTTGCGCGCGCGGATGGAAGAGATTTGGCTGCCCCCCAGGGATTCGAACCCCGATATGCTGATCCAGAGTCAGCCTCCTGTATTTCCGTACGGACACGGCGGCTCAACGACTTACGGACTACCCTATTTGTCCTCAATGACATAGCTTGACGATCCGCTGACACGGGAGGACAATAGGTGCCAGTCCGATGCTCCTGAGTACGGACACAGTACGGACACGGAGGCCCTCCAAAGTGGGTCGAATCATCTCGCAGAAATTCATCGACGAGCTAGAACCTCCTACGCAGGACAACTTCATCGTGTACGACAGCAAGTTGCGCGGCTTCGGAGTTCGCATCACGAGCGCCGGAGTGAAAAGTTTTGTTCTCAACTACCGCGTGAACGGACGCGAGCGACGGTACACGATTGCGCGCTGTGAAGATTTGCCCGTGACCGCCGCGAAAGCTGAAGCCGAAAAACTTCGCGGTGACATTGCGAAGGGCATTGATCCCTTGGAGGCCAAACGGAAGGAAGTGGCGGCGGAGCGTGGACTGCCCACATTTTCCGATCTCACCCGCGCCTACCTCTCGGAAGCCGAAAAAGATAAGCGGGCCAGTTCCCTTCGCAATGACCGATCCATGCTCAATACAATCCTGCTCCCGCAACTTGGGGAGCGCGCTGCGGCTGAGATTTCAACCGATGATCTCGTGCCAATCCATCAATCGCTGAAATCGACTCCTTACCGTGCCAATCGAGTTCTCGCGCTGGCATCAGCAATCTTCTCGTGGGCGCTGAAGAAACCAGAGCGTAAGGAAAAGTTCGGCGTGACCGACAATCCCGCCCGTGGCATCTCCCGTTACCACGAGGACAAGCGCGAGGCGTGGCTCAGCACGGAGCAACTGGAGAGCTTTGAGCGTGCCCTTCAGAGCTACTCCGAGCAAGACGCGGCTGATGCGCTTCGCTTGCTGATCCTCACGGGCGCGCGCGAAGGCGAGGTTTTGAAGGCGACGTGGGATCAGTTCGATCTGGCGCGCCAGAGATGGACGAAGCCGAGCCATCACACAAAGCAAAAGAAAGAGGAGACGATTCCGTTGAGCGAGGCCGCCGTCCGGATTCTCAAGCGCATGGCAGCGAACAAATCAGGCCCTTATCTCTTCCCCGGCAGAGAAGCTGACTCCAACCGCGTGACGCTCCGCCGCCCATGGGTGCAGGTTTGCAAGGCGGCTGGCTTGGCGACAGAGATACGGATACAGGGAAAGCGACTGATACAGGGGAAGCCTCGCGAACTGCTCCGCTACAAGCCAACCGTGCGGATTCACGATCTCCGCCACACGTATGCGTCGCATCTCGTGAGCAAGGGCCAATCCCTACATATCGTGGGCCGATTGCTCGGGCACACGCGGCCTGAGACAACGGCTCGCTACGCTCACATTGCTGATGAAGCGCTGCGAGCGGCGACGAATGATTTCGGGGCGATGCTCAAGAGCGAGCGCGCCAAACCTACAAAGAAAGCGCCTTCGCGCCAGCGCCCGTCTGCTGGCACGCGGCTAAAGCGAAGTTCTTCCGGAGGGGGAAAATGGACAGACAGCACCGCAACATCAGCGCTCTAATTCGAGTCGCGCTCTACGCGCGGATCAGCACTCTCAACCATCATCAAGACCCCGAGATGCAGTTGCGTGAGTTGCGCGAATACTGCGCCCGGCGCGGCTGGCAGATCGTCGGCGAATACGTGGACCGTGGCATCAGCGGATCACGAGAGCGCCGCCCCGCACTCGACAAGCTCATGGCCGAGTGCCGCGCGCGCCGCGTGGATGCTGTCGTGGTCTACCGCTATGATCGCTTCGCCCGAAGCCTGCGGCATCTTGTGAACGCCCTCGAAGAGTTCCGCGCGCTCGGAGTTGATTTCGTTTCGCTGCACGAAGGCGTGGACACGAGCACTCCGAACGGGCGGCTGATCTTCGGCATCTTCGGAAGCATCGCAGAGTTCGAGCGCGAGCTTATCCGGGATCGGGTCCGCAGTGGGCTCGCGGCTGCAAAGGCGCGCGGACGGCGCTTGGGGAGGCCTCGCGCCGGAGTGGATGCAATGAGAATCTCGGCATTGCGGTCGCAGGGAATGACTTGGAGAGCCATCGCGAGTGATCTGAATTGCGGTGTTGCGACGGTGCTGCGCGCGGTCGCTCCCCAAGCCAGTTCTGCTAAACTTCCGGGGTAAGCCAAGCGGTCACTACACCTCGGTAACTGAAACGCGCTACACTTGTGATGTAGCATCTTCTTGACAATCAATGTGTTGCAGACTACATTTTCCCTGCCTCCTCCGGGCTGACCGAGGACATCTAACCCTTGTGAAGAAGTGGCCCAGAAATGCCGATCTAGACGTTGGATGGAGGTTCTAATTTATGTCGCCTGCTCGTGATGTCTGCCTGACGCTGAACGATGTGGAAGAAATGATCCTTGGGTTTGAGCGTCAATACGGCATTTCCAGCGCCGAGTTTTTCAGGAACGAAGAAGTGAGGCGCACGCTGCCGGAGGACGACGTTTTCCGTTGGGAAGCTCTGATCGACCACAGATTGGCGCTGCGCGAGTCGTATCAGGTAGTGCACAGCGAGTACCTGACGCGGCTGATTCAGTCTTCTGAGACAGAGGTCCGTTCCGAGATCGAGACTCAGGAACTTTTGGCGGCGTGAACTTTGCCAGGTCCGACCGACGACTATTTCGCGTACAAGCGTTGGTTTGACCGAGAGTACGATGCTTTGGAGCTGCCAGCGGACTGCTCAGAGCCCTCGCCTCCGCTCTCTTACTCGAATCAGTACACGTGGACAGTGGAGTGGTATTTGGTTTTCGCAAACGATCCGAAGGTCTACATTCGGGTGTTCGAACACTTCGCAAAACGTGCCCAACTTCAGCTCAGCCAGCGCATCCACTTCGCCTACAACTACGCCCCGATCACGAGGTCCGATCCGCGAGGCGTGCCGGGATACCTTCCGAACGACCCGATTTTCGTGAGGATTGATAACATACACAGGCCACCTCATTTGCATCCTGAAGCTGATCCAACGCAGCATCATTTGCAGGAAAAAATTGACGGCTTGACTCTTGCAAATCTTGATCTCTTCGATTTCGTCAGGGCGAGCCTCCGGCACCGCCAGAGCGGAAGACCAATGAGTCGTGAACTGGGGTACCGGATAATCTGAGCGTATGCGGCCGCACTTCTCAACCTCGATCACCTACTTCTTGCAGGAGGGCAGAGACAATTTGTCGGAATGCCTGAAGATCGCGTTTCAGGCGGCCAGACAGCAAAGCATCGAAAAGATCGTGATCTTCACTGCGAGAGGTGAGGGTGTGCAGATGGCACTGGAGCAGTTCTGCACTCAGGAAGAGTATCGAAAGATAAAACTCGTTGCGGTCACCTTTCCTCAAGGGAAGGAGTTCACGCTTGAAAATAAGCCTTTGGACGTTCGGATACCGGAAGCGACCGAGCAAACCCTGAAGGAGCAAGGTGTACCGATTGTGAGGGCGCACCTTCCGTTTGATCCCATTGCGCCGCCCTTCCGCGACCGTGGAGTGTTGGCGCAAGATCTCAGCTTGGTTGAAAGCGCTTTGAACATCTTCGGCGGCGGCATGAGCTTGTGCGTGCAAGCAGTTGTACTGGCTTGCGACGCGGGTGCAATTGGGCTCGGTGAACACGTGATCGCGATGACCTCGGATACTGCCATCTTGGTCCAGGCTGCCACAACAAGGCGAATGCTGAAGGAACTCGTCGTCAGAGAGATTTTGTGTAAGCCCGCGATCCTGAGCATTGGAAGGAACGAGAGTCAGATTGAAGGCCGGATATCGCCCAAAATGATTGAAGCTGGCGAAGTTGAGCCGAAGCCTGCGCTGGGCGAGGGAAAGCCCGACAAGACTCCATGACACGGACCATCTTTACCGGAAAGGCTGCTCGCGGAAACGGCTCAAGAAACCTTCCACACCCACCAAAGCGTGAAGAACAAGGCACACCACAAAAACGCGACCTTTCCCCGCCGAATCCATTCCAGCTTGCGCTTGGATTCAACCCAGTCTTGCACCGGAGCAACGGCGACCCCTGCCGTTAGAGTGAGCGCTGCTTTCAACGAAGACGCCGCAGCCCCGCTTTGTTTGACGTAGAGAAAGCTGAGGGCCACTAGAAGGTAGTACGCTTTCGTGTTCAGAGCGGAGAGGCGTTCTCGGATGGGTATCGGCCCTTCCGTTTCTTGTTTCATCCCCGCGATTGTATCTAACCCCGCTCGCTTCGGCTTCGAGGCAGCGGGTTTTCTTTTTGCCGAGGGTGCAGGCGATGGACGAACCACTTTCGTAAGAGTAGTATTCCCGATGCGGGAAGGCCCAACTTGTCCCATTATGAGCACCGCGCCGTGCTTTCGTAATGTGGTCTATCATGGAACCGTGGCCGATAATCAAACTGACTCTGACTCATTGCGCCACAGCGCTTGCAGTGAGCGGATCGTTCGCACTGACCCTGTACCTGTGCGGTCTTTTTTTTTCCAACAAGCCAGAGGTCCTGTGGTGGTTGAGCAAAATAGATTTGATGCTTGCGATTATCACTCCAACCGCATTAGCGATTATGTTCCTTAGCTCGCTTTTCCGCATCGTACTCGACGCTTTAATTTCGGCGTGGAAAGGATTCCCCAATGTCAACACGCACAGTATTTTGGCCTGACCTTCGTCGCATCATCGCGCAGTGGGCAGGTGTTGTATTGGCTTCGATTCTGTCCGGTGTTTTGCTGGGAATCCTTCTACGGTGGGGATTTGCAGAGCGCTTGGCATTTGGGATCGCTCTCGCGACCGGGTTCCTTCTGGCGCTGGTGTTCTGGATCGTGATCGGTAGGCAGTTTAAACCTGTGGCCATCGAATATACGATTGCAGTTTCGCCAGTGGGCGTGCAGTACGAGGGCGCAGACACAATGAACTGGCCGACGCCCGCGTTTGCGGCAGCGGTACTATGCGTCACGCTTATCTCATACCATCCCGCGCAACGAACACTAGATCAAGGGGCAACTAGCGCGATTCACCATGCCATTCCAGAACTTTAACTATTGCATCGTCTGCGAGGGATTGCGCCCCGAGCTTGGTCAGAAGCTGACGATACTCGGCTTTTTTGGCGTGGCACCTAACGTGGAAATCGTAGTTGCCAATCCCAATATACCGCTCAGTCTTTCTTTGCTGAGTGGCTTTCCTCCGGTGCCAGGAATACTCACACCGCCCTACAACGCGACTCTCACCGTTGCTAGACCGGACGGAAGCGTCGCATTCCAGAGTCCAGAACTTCCCCTTCAAGTTTTGGCCGGACGCGGAGGGATATTGGGTATGGGAGTTGTCGTTCCGCCGCCTTATCTTGGTGGTCTGCACTCGATTCGCATCTCGGTCAACAATCAGATCAAGCTCGCAACTACTTTCAATCTCCGATTCCCCAATCCGGGAGAGCTTCAGGGCATTGGCATCCGCGTACCACCCGGCCAAGTTCATTGAAAGACTGCTTTCAGCGGCGCACGCTTGGGAGCGTTAGCTTGGCTCTCCGCAGATCAAACAACTTCACGCACGCCGAACGTGGCCACGTTCAGATTTCCTGTGAGCCATCCCGCTCCGGTGTTTGGGTCCACATCCAGATAGTCAGGCGAAAATACTCGTAGGTGTTGCCAAGCAATTCAGGTGGGCTTAGCTCCGTGGGTCGAGCGGGAGATGCACACCTGCGAGCACCTTCAGAGCCGAAAGGCTCTTGCTATCGCTGGCACGCCACAAGCGAAAGAAATAAGCACGAGCACGAGGGCCTTGGAGGTCACCCGAGGCGCTTGCGCCCCCTACAAATCGAAAATTCCGCTAAGCGGAAAAAAGGTGAGGCAGTCCAGCCGGGAAATCCTGGTGGGAGATTCTCCGGCCTCCTCGCGGGCTGCCTCACGCAAACCAAAAAAGGCGGGACGCCACTGGAGCGAATTTGCTCGCTCCAGCCTCGGAGCGTCCCGCAGCGCCGCGACCGGGTCAAAAGGAGGTGGAGGCTGAACGAGGCCCCCATCGGCGCGGCGCAAACCTGTTCACGACGGGCCAGACATGCTCCACGGAGTGGTGTATCCAGGGCGACCGCCCCCGAATGCCCAGACCCCATTTTCTGCGACGAGGGTCGCGTAATTTCCCACCTCGCCGCCGTCGATGACCATACTTTCAAAAACGGTCCCCGAAACTATGCCGCCAGGCGGCGTCTCGATTGAATTGGCCTGCCCATTCGCGTCGAGAAAGCAGAGCACGAATCCATTTTGAAGTGCGCTGGGCAGCGGCAAGCTTACCTGCACAGGCCCCGGAGCACTCAAGATAACCAGCAGCCCGGTCAGCGGCGTGATGCTGACCGGGCCAGCGAGGGAGATTGTCCGCGCAGAACTCCAGACAGGGAGTCCACCGAAAACAGCCGCTTCGAGGGCCGCGATTCTTTGTGTCAAGTCCATTGAGATGTCTCCCCAATTTCAAAAAGGTGCGGGGCTCTCGACTCCGCACCCCTCGCGCGCTGAGCGAAAGGCTTCCTCAAGCAACCGCCCCGCGCGCAACTTGTTCACCACGTCGCTTGAACTCGCCGCGCGTTTGCGAATGCTTCCGCGTACAGGCCGCCAGAGCCGCCGTCAACCGCGGCCTTCAACGCTTTGGCCGCTCGATTCCGTTCGAGCGCATCGGCGAGCGCCTTCCCAGCGCTTCGGAAGCGATCACTCTTTCCTCCGGCTGGACTCTCCGCCGCCTCTGGCATCGGCACGTTCCACATTTCGGGCCGGGTCGGATACTGCGCGCGCATCGCTTCTTTGAATCTGGCGCGCTTTCCATCTGCGCCGCCGCCCATCGCATCGAGTAGCGTTGTGGTGTCCAACGATTGAATGTTGATTTCGGGCTGGCCGAAAAATTGAGAACTGATCGAATGTTCACTGGCGTGGGGAATCTCAGCTTTGATCGTCTTCGCGAGACTCCGCATCAGCGTTGCGTTTTTGTCGTCGAAAGTTTCGTGCATTGTCGTCCCTCCAAAGAGAATTTGAGTGCGCGTGCCGTCCATGAACCTCAGGCCCGCATTCCCAGAGAGTTCCGCTGGAGAGCCTGAGCAGCGTCGAAAGCTCGGCGTCTGTGCTGCTCGCTCAGGTATTTTTTGCCCCGCAACGCAGTGAGGGCCAGCTGAATTTTTTGCTCCGATGTATTCCGAGTCTCGATGTGATCTCTCGTGCGTTCGATGAGGCCATCCAACTCGAAACCTTCGTTTCGGATCGCAGCTTCAGTTTCGATCCTGTGAAGCTTTTCGTTGAGGTCGTGGAGTGCTACGCGGCAATCAACGAGCGCGATTTCCTTGCGGCGCTTGACATCTTCCAAACCCACTATCTTGTCCTTGGCCGCCGCGATCCGCTTGTCGAAGGCCGAAGGATCGGCTCGTGTTCGGCCTTCGGCCACCGCGATGCACTCTTGGGTTCGCTCGTTCTGCAATTGACAGAGCAAATCCTCCACGCCGGAAAGCTCGTGAACCGTGGCGTCCAAGCTCTGCTCCGCCTCGACGATTTTGGCCTGTGCTTCGTGAATCCGACTTTGCAAGCTACTCGTTGCCGTCAACGTCATTGTTGGCATAACTTTTTCTCCCTCATTGAACTTGCATCTCGCTGAAGATGATCTCTTCCTTGATCTTCGGCCATGACTCGTCCGGTTCATCCAGGCACGATGGGCATAGGCGAACCACGATGACCCGCCGCTCCCCTTTGGGCACGCCGAAACGCGCTTCCAGTTCCTTGGGAATCAGCCAAGCCGCACTCCCCTCCGGTTCCTCGCCGCACAGCGCGCACGAAGGCGAAGGATAGCGGCGAACGATAGCATCGTTCCTCTCCAGCAGTTCATAAGCCGCCTCCTTGAGATCGTCAAAGTGCGCTTTCACAAACTCATACACGGCGGCGCGCTCTTCCTCAGTCGGCATGGAATACATCGGATCGCCGCCCATCAGCGCCCAAGCCAGCGGCCCGTAAAGGAATTGCAGGGCTGCCCCAAGCGGCAGATCGAGATTGCACAGAGTGAAGATCGCCTCCGTGTATTGCCGGATGAAGGCCTCGCTCGTCACCGTCCGTCGCACCGCGTCTGTAATCTGGAGCATCTCTTCTACCTCACGCTTCAGCCCAAAAGCCTCTCCATCTGAAAACTCAACGGGCGCTTCACTGTCTCCGGCGCTGGTACTGGCTCCGGCTGTGGCGCGGCTTCGCTCCGGCTATCCCAGCCGCAAACGCATTGAACATGGTTTGCGTACACTGCCAGCGCCTTCCCGCAGTGTGGGTTCGGGCAGACGCTAGGCAGATGCGCCCTGCCATTCACGTCTTTCACTCGTGAGGTCGGCAACGCCTTGCTCTTTAGCACTCCAAACATTGCATTGCCCGTCTGTCCCATCGCTTCAATCTGAGCGCGCCCCAAGTCCACAATCGACTGGCCCGGTTCACTCTCCGCGCTCTTGTTTTTCATGGCCTCCGCCTGTTGACCCCAAAACTCAATCAGCCCGTGCTCGTAACCCCCGTGCCCCATCAGGTCCGTGATCGACCAAACCAGCGCGTCCATTCGATTCGGCGAGACGCTCTGGCCGGGAACGAAATCACAAATTTCGTCTTCGAGCGCAGGGAGTATCCCGACGTGATGCACGCGCCCTTGGTCATACAACGCGCTGATCGGCTCGGCTCGAATCGCCTTGCCCTTCGTCGCGTGCACGCCGCGATACGCGCACTCGGAGTCAACATTCCTGATCGTCGCCTCAACCATGTCGCCGCCCTGATTCGTCTCAGCAACGATTCGATCCGCTTGGTAACGGTGATAAGCAACAACCGCACGCCTCGCCCATACCTCCGGCTTCCCATTGCAAGTGAGGTCGTCGAGCACATAAAAATGCGGGGGCTTGCGATTGTCTCGCCCGGCGTAGACGATCCCCGTGTCGTCCGCGTCCGGGCCGCTCGTCGTTGCGGGGTCGATGCCGCCGACGATACGAACCAATTCAGGCTCACGGTCCACGCGGGCCGCGTCGATAGTCGCTTGCAGGAAGAGCGCGCCGGGATTGTCGTCGAGCAATTCCGCAAGAAGCTCTTGACGACCCAATCGAGTGTTCTCATATTTCGTGATGATCTTGCTCAAGAATGCGGGCGCGAGATTGGCTCTGTTCTCGTAACTCGTTCCGCGCGTGACAATCACAGTCGGATCGGCCAGGAGACTCTTAACCAACTTCGTGGGCTTCGGCGTGGTGCTGAGCACGGCTTGCGGACGCCCTCCAAGGCGAAGGCCGAAGTAAGCTTGATCTAAAGTCTCTGGGCATCTCCAGCTTGCAGGCTCATCGCCCCAAAACTTTTCGTGCTGCTTGCCTCTCAGTCTTTCCGGCTCATCGGCAGAGAAGCACAGTGAGATCGCTCCAGACGGCCATTCCAGCATCCGACGCGACGAGATGTAGCGCGGACGCTCAGCGTGAGGACACACCGCAAGGACGCCGCTTTCGCCTTCGACCATGATGTCCCGAACATCGTCATGGGTCGGCCCGATCAGATTGACGCGCGAGAATTTCTCGACGTTGACCCAACGACGTACAAGCTCGGCAGAAGCGCGTGTCTTCCCACCGCCGCGCCCGCTGAGTAGAAGCCACGTCTGCTTTTCTCCGCGTACAAACTCAGGAGGAGGCAATTGCGAAGACCGCGCCCAGCGAAGCCAGTCCCATTTGAGAGCGGTGATCGCCCGAAGCTCTTGGCGGTTCATCGCGCCCCCACTGTTCCGAAATCAAATGATTTTGAGAGCGCACTTTCGCCGCTCACGCCCTGCTCGTTTTCAGCGACTTGCGAGCCTCGCTGCACAGGGGTTTTCGGAACATCGCCGCGCGAGGCGAGAAACTTCTTTGCGATCTGAACGGCCTCGTCCTCGCTCAGCAGTTCGGCGTCATCATCAAGCGCCTGCTCCTTCGCGGGCTGCGCTGTGCTCACTCGCGGTCCTGCAAGGCGCTCCCGCAATTCCACGAGGCACCGGAGTTCCCGGCTCACTTTCAGGATCATGTCAGCGCCTTGCACCGTGTTTCTCTGCCTTCCTTGTCTCAAACGACGCTGGAGAAGGTGAATCTCCGCCAATAGCTTGTCGATTGCCCTCAGCACTTCGGAGTCCTCATTTTTCACGGGCTTCGCGAGCACTCCCGCTCCCAAGAATTGCTCCGAAGTGTGGCTCCGATGCCTCGAAACCGCCGAAGGGCTCACCTGAAACAGTGTCGCGATGCGCCTGCAAGAGACCTTTCTCAGCATCGCTTGCTCAATTTCGTCGCGCTGGATGTGGCGGCAGATTTTGCAGGTCTGAGGCATGTTAGGAAGCCTCCCGAGCGCTGGGGATGAGGTGAGCACGGGTGGAGGGTCCACGCTCTTCGGGGTCGGTCCAACGGGAGATGCGTTGAAGTTCTTGGGCCGGGAATAGGGAGGCTTCTGGTTGCGGAGGCTCTGGGTCACGGCGAGTTGGCGGAGGCGAGGGCTTCAGACGGTAGAAGCCGAAGGTTTTTCCCTCGCGCACCTCGGTCCGGTTCTCGATTGCGATGCCGCTCTTTCTGAGTGTGTTCACGGCTCGGCAATATTGCAAAGCGATGGCTGCCAACTCTGAGGCTTCAGTCCACTGAGGCCCGCGCGACTGAAGAAGCTGGAGAATGCGCTGCGACTGATTTTGGCGAACGCCTTCGACGGTTTTCACGCGTGGCCTCCTTTCACGAGGAAAGTTCGCGGCAAGGCGTTGTCATGACTGGGTTTGACTGGAATCCGGGATGTTGCCGGAGAGAGCGTGTCAAAATTCACGCTTTCCTGGGTGAAGCGTGAGATTTCACCACGCTTTACTGACTGAAGAAAGGTATTACTTTTGTAGGGGCGCCGGGCCGCCCTGAGTTCCTTTCTGATCTCCCGCTCGGCTTCAACTTCCTGTCGCTGTCGCGCGTGAGTTTCCAGCAAGAGCCGTTGGAACTGTTCCGACTCGGGTGTCAGAACGTAGCGATTGATTGCACGCAAACCCTCGGAAGATTCGCGTTGCACGCTCAGGAGCCCTATCTTCTGAAAATGCTTCAGAGCCTTCGCGATGGTGGCAGAACTGCCGATGCCGCTGAAGCGCGCGAGCGCCAGGTAAGACAGTTCGACGGGCGTTGTAGCAAATTCTTCGAGCACGTGAAGAATGCTTTGCTCGGCTGGCGTGAGTGTCGCAAAAACTCCATAGCGCACGATGGCGGAGCGCACGCTCTCAATGCCAGCGCGGAGCACGAGGTTCGAGCGATCCCGGTGCGCGATGTGTCGACCTTTTGGAAGCGACGGTACGCCGGGGAAGTTGCGGGCGATCCACTCCGCTGCCTCACGAACGTTGCAGCCTCGCACACTCATCACGAGATCGAGATTGGAAAGCGAGTGGTTGTCGCAGACGAAACATCGGACGCGGTTTTTCCGTGCATCAAATGACAGACTCGGAGTACGGTCTCCGTTTTTGTGGTTCTGGCCGCGCCAGCATCGCGCCGACGAGCGGGAGATCACGTCGAGATTCAATTTGCGAGCCACGTCGATGACCCGAATTGTTTCCCTTATGAACTGCAAATCTGGTAGTAAACTCATCGAGACGACGCCTCAGAAACTCGCGACAGTTTCGTTCGTCCAGACCCCGGATTTACCGATCCGGGGTCAACTCTTTTTCGGTGTCGTGCGGGAGCCGTTCAGAGTTGCAGAAGTGCAAGAGCACGTTCAGAAATTCCGCTAAGCGGAAAAAATCGCCGAAGGATCAACGAACCGATTTGCGGGTGTGCCTATCACAGCGCGATGTCCTCACGGGCGGGGACTCTTGCGCGGCAAGCCAAGCGCGGACGCTAGATTTCCGGTAAAGGACCTGCCGCCCGATCCGCGTGATTGGTGGTCCAGTCCGCAGCACTTCCCAGCGAGCAATCGTTCGCGCACTGAGGCCGAGTTCAAGCGCTAACTCTTCCCGGCTGTAAAAGTCGCCTCGAAGATCGCCCCGCCCAATTGGTGCCTGCGTCGAAATCGCTTGCGGTGCTGTTGCCATTCGTCCTCCCGTGTCAATCGCAGGCAAATAATAAGATTGATTTGTCCGCTAGTGTGAGTGAGAATCGTGAGCATGAATATATCAACTATCCATTCTCACGCTGTAGGCGAGAGGCGTACGTACCCAGGTGAGGAAACAGCCCAAGCGCTGATCGACTTCCTGAACGATCCACAGACCCCGAGACAATCGAAGCGCCGGATCGAGCAACTGCTCTCCGAGTCTTCGCGGCGACAGACCGCAGCGGAGCCTGTCACTCGTCACATGACGGAGAAAATGCTTCGGCTGTTGAACATTAAAGAGTCGGCGAAGATTCCACAGGCCCTTCGAGGCGCGCCCTTCCTGGATCGTCCCCGCGCCGGGCAAGACGGCGCTTTCAAGCACGCATCGTGGAAGATCGCCTCCCTGTTACGTGCCTATAGACTGACTCCGATCTTCTTCGCTACCGTCGATGGCCGATGGATTATTGACTGGTATACGGCGTCGAAGAAAACGCGCTCCGAAGCCACTGCCCTGCTTAAGGCCCTCGATCTCGCCGCCCGTGGTCTGCTCTCCAGAGTGCGAAAATGCAAAGACCCGGACTGCCCGCGCGGCTTACATCCAGACAGCCCGAGCGGCCCGCTTTGGTTCTATCAAGGCCCCAGCCACAACCATTTCCATTCACTGAAGTGCCAGCAACACTACTTCCACTCTGATCCGAACCAGAAGAAAAAACACGCGGCGGAGATGAGGCTTTACAGGCTCAATGAAAAGCGGAGGAAGGAACGGGAGAATCAGGTTTGGTAGAAAAATCGGGTTCCCTCGAAGAGGCCCCATTACCCAAGGGGGTGACCCCCTCCCCTGTCCGCAATCTGCGGACACAGTACGGACACAGAACGCAGTTCTTTCCCCTCGCGAGGCCGCGATGCGCTAGAACCCTTGATTTTACTGGAGATATTTGGCTGCCCCCCAGGGATTCGAACCCCGATATGCTGATCCAGAGTCAGCTGTCCTGCCGTTGAACGAGGGGGCAGTCTTGCGCTTGGCGGGAGCCGGTTCGCACCGGCTCTTTTTGATTCTATGGGCGCCGGCGAGTGCGGTCAACCGCGAAGCGTGCCGCGCAACAGCCGACGGCGTTCGCCTACTGTCCGATTCAATTCACGCTAGAATTCTGAGGTATCGCTTTTGCTGAGGAGCTGCCATGGTCACCGCCTTCGAAACCGCCGCGATCCCTTCCGCCGACTATGCCGAGATGGCCTGCCGCCCGCTCGATCCGGAGCAGTGCGCGCTGCTGATCATCGACATTCAGGAAAAGCTGTTGCCGCCCATCTTTCAGAAAGAGCAGCTGGTGCGCAACGCACAGCTTCTGATCCGCGCGGCGGGGATTCTGAAGATTCCAGCGCTCGTCAGCACGCAATACTCTCGCGGCCTCGGCGGGACCATCCCCGAGATCGCTTCCCTGCTCCCCGGCACCGAAGCCATCGACAAGACGCCGTTTTCCTGCTTCGGCAGCGAGGCGTTCTGCGCCCTGTTGAAGCGCCTGCCCGGAAAGCGCACTACGCTGCTGCTGTGCGGCATGGAGAGCCACATCTGCGTCACTCAGACGGCGCTGGGGGCGCTGCGCGAGGGATACCTGGTTCACGTCGCTTCCGACGCAGTCAGTTCTCGCACCGAGTGGAACTGGAAGATTGGGCTGGAGCGCATGCGCGCCGCCGGAGCCATTCTCTCCTCCACCGAAATGATCATCTACGAGCTGATGCGCTCGTCCTCGTCGGTTGCGTTTCGGGAACTGCTGCCCTACTTGAAGGGATCCTAGTCGCCCCGGCGTCTGAGGAATGCCCGCCGGCCGCCACCGCTCGAAAGCCGCACCGGACTGGCGTTTTGCGGAATTATTCTCTTGCACCGGGCCCCGGTCGCAGCTTACAGTCTTGCCTGCATTTCGAACCGCTGCGTCGCTCGAGATGTTCGCAACTTCATCCCCTGCACAAACCCTTAAGGAGACCTATCTGTGAAATCAGGAAAATTCCCAGGTTTGGCTTTGGCATTCTTGTGCGCGATCGTTCCCTCGGGCGGGGCGCAGATGTCCCCGGCAAAAGTAGCCGCTCTCGAGAGCAATCTCCAGCATGTGAAGGCCGCCTACAACCGCCTGCCGGCCAACAAGAAACTCCTCCTCGATGGTGCGTCGAATGTGGTGCAATTTGCCGACTTCTGGCATCGCACCGGCATGCGCTTTGCCGACCCAGCCTTTGCCGCGGCCCGCGTCCAGCGGGTTTCGGCAAGGCCGGCAGCCACCAGCGCGACCACGAACAAGATCATCCCCATTTCCGCCACAGGTCTGTTTCAGGATCTCTCCGGTTCAACCCTGGCCGGTTTTACCCAGAGCGAAAGCTCGACCGCGCGTTGCGGAAACAACGTTGTGGTAGGCTTCAACGACTCGGGCGGCATCTTTGAGACACCGCTGTTTCTGACCGGTGCCGGGGGCGAAAGCCTGGCCGGCTTTGCCTACTCCACCGATGGCGGCCACACCTTCACCGACGGTGGCCCCGTCGATCCCGGCCCCAACTTCGGCAGCTTGCTGGGAGGCGATCCCGTCCTGAGCTGCAGCAACCCGAGCACCTTCTACTACAGCCAGCTATTTTTGTTTTCCGACGCCGCGGGCAATCCCGTGACCGCGGTAGCCGTGAACAAGTCCACCGACGGCGGGCACTCCTTTGGCGAACCGGTCGTGGTCATCGGCAAAGACGGCCTGTCTCACTTCCTCGACAAGCCCTGGTCCGCGGTCGATCCGTCGAATCCCAAGAACATCTACGTCTCCTATACCGATTTCGATGGATCGGGCACCAGCAAGGCGTGCGGCAAGCTGATGCGCACCGCCATCGAGTTCGTGGTCTCACACGATGCCGGCGCCACCTGGTCGGCGCCCAAGGTGGCTTCCGAAGTCTGCGATAACGAAGCTGTCTCGGGATCGCAAGTTGCGCTCGACTCCAAAGGCACCATGCACATCGCCTGGATCGATCTCGGCCCCACCTTTCCCGAAGGCAATCGCACCATCTTCCAGAGCATTTACGCCGGCGGAGTACTCTTGCCGCCGGTGACGGTGGACATTATCCAGCCCGGCGGGGACGCGTTCCTGCTGCAGGGCGCGTTCCGCGATTTTCTGGGCATGGCGATGGCGGTCGATCACTCCCGAACCGGTTCCGACGGGATGGTCTACATCACATGGGCCGACGGGCG
>Ga0116225_1001138_pt1 | contig 19549 bp, 17 predicted proteins | sample Sb_taG_8_FD_88968 | JGI IMG/M metagenome (GOLD analysis project Ga0116225, IMG submission 88968) | Peat soil microbial communities from Weissenstadt, Germany - Sb_50d_c_BC metaG | ecosystem: Environmental > Terrestrial > Soil > Wetlands > Peat | place: Germany: Weissenstadt | collected 2010-09-21 | reverse complement strand
CGGCGACGCGTCGGCAAACGTTGCTTTGAATCCGCTGATCCGTACTTCTATTGGATGCGCAGGTGAGATATTCGTTGCAACAGGTAATTCAGGGATCAGGGTTCACAGTCAAGGATTGGAAGAGCTTTGTGCACTGTTCCCTGCCCGTGAGCGCGGCTGTCGGCGCGGCCGTCTTATGCGGCCTTGACCAATTGCACGTCGAGAGTGATGCCGACATCTTCGCCGACGAGCACGCCGCCGGTTTCGAGGGTCGTGTTCCAGGTCAGGCCAAAGTCTTTGCGGTTAATTTTGGCGGTGGCTGTAAGACCGATGCGCGTATTTCCCCACGGATCCTTTGCGGGCTCACTCACTTCCTCGACGGTCAAAGTCACGGGCCTGGTCACGCCGCGGATGGTCAAGTCGCCCGTGACAGCATACCCGTCGCCCTTGCGCTCGATACGGGTGGATTTGAAGGTCATGGCGGGGAAATTTTCCACATGGAGGAAGTCTGCGCCCTTAAGATGGCCGTCGCGTTGCGCGTCGAGCGTGTTGAGGGTGCTGGTATCAATGGAGACTTCAAGGGTGGAGCGAGTGTGGTCGGCTTCGTAGCGATGAAGCACGCCGCTGATTCCACTGAACTTGCCTCTTACGTACGAGATCATCATGTGTTTGACTTTGAACTCGGCGGCGGAGTGGGCGGGATCGATCTTCCAGGTGGTCGTGGCGGAAGTGGTGGCGACCGCGGTGGTTGGGGGGGTGGCAGTTTGGGTCATGGGTTTCTCCTTTGTCTTGTTGGATGCAGGAGCAATATATTCGTTGCAACAACTATTTTGCGCCGAAGGCGAAAAATCAGGGTTTCCGGAGCCGCGGGCCGGCCGTCACAGGACGTGAGCCTAGTCCGAGCGCGAGAAAGATCTGGGCGGACAGCGCGGTAAGTTCTTCCCTGTCAATCGAGAAGGTCACTCGCCGCCAAGGACAGCCAAGTCGAGAGCGCGCAGCCGCGATCGGTCGCCGATGACATCGATTTGCGCAATCCTGCCGCCGGCGAAGGTGAACTTGAGCACGTCGCCAATGGACGCTTACTCAAGCATCGATACGTAAAAGGCGTTGTTGCCGGTGCGGAGGTCCTTGCCGAAGCTGAAGACCAGGCCGGAGCCAAAGACGCGTAATTTGACCTGCGCTCCGGTATCGAAGAGCCAAATGTGCGATCCGAGCTGTGTTCCGGGATCTGTGATGTTGCCGATATCGAAGAAGGGGCCGAGCTGGAGCTTGACGATGCCGTTGGCGTAGAGATTCTTGTTGAGTTCCCAGTTCTCGAGCAGGTAGTTGCGGCCGAGAGGAGCGCTGCCTTTGCGGCCGTCGCGCGTACCGATGTGAGCGCGCAGGGGAAGGTCGTTATCGCGCTCCAGACCCAGGATGAAGAGTTCGTCGAAGGGCGGCTGGCCGAAGGTCTTGCCGGCGCGAAACTGTTGTGAGGTTTCGTAATCGTCTCCGCTGAGTTGCGGAAACCAATGCCAGGCGAGCGAGCCGGTGAGCTTTTCAAACGACTGCGAAGGTTGCGACCAGAGCCGCGATGCATCGGAGGCAGCTCCGGCGGTGACAACGAACCGCCGCTCGGGCACACGCCAAAGCGTGCTGTCGAATTGCGCTTGCTGCGAGAGCTCGTAACCAGAGGCGAGCATCTGCGGTGTGAGGACGGCGCCGGGCGCGACGCTGCGGAAGTTGCGATGCGAGGCCTCGGTTCCGCCAGCCCAAGTGAAACGATCGCCGGCGTGCGACGCAAGTTGGAAGGATGCCATCTCAGTGCGCATATTGAAGCCGGCGAGGACCGGAGCGGGTCCTGCGAAGCCATTGCGGATGGCCCAGTTTTCACTGCGAAGATCGGCGGCGAGATCCCAGCGGTATTTGGCTCCGTGCTCAAAGGGTCCGGAAAAATCAGCGAAGATGCGCCGCTTCTGCGCGTCCCAGCGGAACATTGAAGTGAAATTGATGGCTTCGCGATGCAGGTTGTAGAACTGCGGGTCGACCTCCTGAAACGGGAGACCCTGGAAGAAGAGGAACAGCGCTTCGAGCTTGGTGTCGCCGAACCCGTTGAGTTCGTGGGCGCGGAAGACGGCGTCGAATTTGCCGTCGTTACGAGCGTCGAAATCGAATTGGAATTGCGGAAAGACGCCGAGGCCGCGAACACGCGCATTGGAATCGAGATACTCCGGCAGAGTCAGCGTGGCTGCGGGCGAAAATGCGAAGGCATGATCGAGCAACGACGCGTCGATGTGGGGCTGGCGATCTTCGCGAACCTGCGCAATTGCGGGCTTGCCCATGCGATTCCAGTACTTCAAAGAGGCTTCGAGATTCCCCTCGAGAAAGTAGGCGGTGCCGAGAAAGTTGTTGATGTAATCGTCGTGGGGCGCAAGGCGGACGGCCTGGCGCAAGCGGCGAATCGCCTGAGGATACTTTTTTTGCGTGAAGGCGATGCCGGCCAGCTCGGTGGGAAATCTTGAATCGCTGGGCGCAAGGCGGCGGCCGGCTTCGAGCGCGGCTTGCGCTTCAGGCAGGTGTCCGAGATGCGCCTGGGTGATTCCCAGATAGAAATCCATTTGGGCTGTGCGCGGGCTGATGGGTTCGATTAGGGTGACAATGGTGTTCCACTTCTGCTGGTCGGCGAGGCGTTGCAGTTGATTGTCTGAAGGAGTTGGCGGAGTGGGAATTTGCGCAAACGGATGCAGGCAGCCGCACGCAAGAACAGCGCCAATGCTCCAGCGCCGGAATGCGCTCAATGGCTGCTCGTTTCCGGGACGGCCAGCAGAGTCCAGCGGCCAGCCGCATTCCATTCCCGCTCGAATTGGGAGATGTCCTTTTTGAGGAGCTTGCGCTGCGCGGGATCGTTTATGAGGACGAGTTGTTGAGGCTGGTCGAGGCCGGCGACCACGACGTAGTGGAGCGATGCTCCGGAACCGGGCCTGAGTGCGACGAGGAGCGGACGGCCTTGCGCCAATTCGCGCTCGAGATCGGCCGTCTGGCCTGCAAAGGCAAAGGCTCGGTAGCCATTCTGCTGAAAGTAGCGGACCATTGCCGATGCATAGATTCCATGAGCAGTGGGCGCGTAGAGGGCGCGTAGGATTCGGGCGGGGTTGGCTTCTGGCTGCACGGACCGGCCCTGGTGCTGTTCCCAGTACTGCATCACCATGGCGACACCCGCGGCGCCGCAACCATCTTTCTGTTGCGGCACGAAAGGAACGTCGAGCCATAGATTGGCGGATCCCGCAGCGAGCGCAGGGATGCAAATCAACAGAAATGCGCTCGAAGCAGCGCTGGTCATTCTGCGCAGCATGGAGTGTCTCTCAGCGCACCGCGACAATGATGAGGATCAGCGCCGCAATGCAGATCAGGATAATCAGCAAGTCGTAGTTCGACATATTCCCGGCGGCGAAATCGTTCTGCGCTTTTTGGGCGCGGGAGGCGAGTTGTGCCAGTTCCTGGTCGCTGAGACCGGCGACAGCTTTCTTCACTTGCTGCGGGTTCATGTGGGCCGATTGAAACGCCTTCTGCGCCTGGTCAGACGAGAAAAAGCTGTTGAGCGTGTCGATGTTCTGTTGCCGGCTTTGCGAGGCATCCACGGTGGCCTTTTGCGGGTCGGATGGGCTCACCAGATGCTGCGAGTCCTGGGCAATCACATTTTTGGGAACGGCAAACGCGGCGATACTTAAGGCAGCCAGAAAAATTCGCGCAAACTGCCACTGTGCTGAACGCATCATGCATAACCTCCAGGGGATTAGGAACGAGCAGGGCAACAAGCAGCGCGCTCCCGGTTTGGCATTGCAAGCGGCCCGCGGCAGGCTCAAGTGGGCGCCATCGGGCGGCAAAAGTACCACAACTCAGTGATTTTATTAGATGAGGCCCCCGGAATGCGAAGTTGCTTGGCAATCCACCACTTCCACATCGGGCGCGCGTGCGGCGGCCTTATGCTCATGTAGAGATTCTCCTTTGAGCGATTTTGCCCAAACCGTGAAGCAGCAGACCGACATCGTGAAGGTGATCGAGGGATACATCCGGCTGCGCAAGGCGGGAGCCCAGCGCTTTACTGGGCTGTGCCCGTTTCACAAGGAGAAAACGCCCTCGTTCAGCGTGCACTCAGGACAGCAGTTTTTCTACTGTTTTGGCTGCCAGGCCAGCGGTGACGTGTTTTCGTTTGTGAGCAAGATTGAGAACGTGGGCTTTCCTGAGGCGGTGCGGATCGTGGCGCAGAAAAGCGGCATTCCGCTGCCCAAGCGCGAGTTTTCATCGCCGGAGCAGGCTGCCGAGGCACGTTTGCGGACGAAACTTCTCGATCTGCACGAAACCGCCGCAGCGTGGTTTGGGGAGCAACTGCGCGGGCCGGAGGGTGCGCTGGCTCGCGAGTATCTCGCTGGGCGGGGGTTGACGACCGAAGGGATGAAGACGTTCCGCATCGGGTATGCGCCCGACAGTTTTAATGCGCTGCGCGACCGGTTGAGTGGAATGGCCGATGAGGCGACGCTGCGGGCCAGCGGGCTGTTCAGCTCAAAGGAGCAGGGAGACGGAAGCCAGGGGCCGATTTATGACCGCTTTCGCAAGCGCGTGATCTTCCCCATTGCGAACGAGGGCGGGCGCGTGATCGCGTTCACGGCGCGGACGCTGGAAACGGGCGAAAAGACCGGGGCAAAATACATTAATTCTCCGGAGACTCCGCTGTATACGAAGGGGCAGGTGCTGTTCAATCTGGACAAGGCGAAACAGGCGATTCGCGCACTGGAGTTTGCCCTGCTGGTAGAAGGCCAGATGGATTGCATCAGCGTGTTTCTGGCGGGGATTCAGAATGTGATTGCAACCAGCGGAACGGCGTTCACCGAGCAGCAGGTGGCGATCCTGAAGCGGCATACCTCGAATGTCGTGGTGAATTTCGATCCCGATGCAGCCGGCGCAAACGCGGCGGAAAAGTCGATTGCGCTGCTGTCGGAGGAGGGATTTGCAATCAAAATTGTGACGCTCGAAGGCGGCTTGGACCCCGACCGGTTCGTGCGCGAGCGCGGAGTGGAAGCGTATAAGGAAGCGATTCGCGGGGCTCGGCGCCAGGCGGATCACTTGATTGAGCGGGCGCGGCAGTTGTTTCCCGGCGCGAGCGCGGAGCAAAAGGTGAAGGCGATGAATTTTCTGCTGCCGCACATCCGGCGCATGCCGGTGACCTTGGCCCGGGAGCAGTTCGCCGCGGACGCCGCGCAAAAGCTGGGCATCAGCTCGGCGGTGATGCGCGAGGAGCTGAGACAAGCGGCGCTGAGGCGGCGCGAGCGGGTGGAGGAACGGGCGGCAAGGCTGACGGAGGTGGAACGGGTGTTGCTGCGGGCGCTTTCGATTACCGACCCCGAGGAGGAGCCTACGCGGCGGCTGGCGGTGGATGCCGTCGAGGAGCAGCCAGGCTCGTTTGAGCATCTCGGGGCATTCCAGGCGATCCAAGCTTTGGCCAAGCGCGAAGCCAGGGACGCGATGGACGTGGTGGAAGATCAAAGTCAGCGAGCTTTACTGGCTGAGGCGTTGCTGGGTGAGGGCCGGCCGCCGGAGGCAGGTGAGGTGGCGAGCGCGCTGCAGGAGGTCCAAGAACGGGCTTTGGAAGGCCGGCAGCGGAGCCTGCGAGCGGAGATTGCCGAAGCCGAGCGCAGAGGCGACTTTGAAGAGGTGGCGCTCCTGACCCAGCAAAAGGCGGATCTGGACCGGAAATTGCGGCAGCTCCAGGGCCAGAAAGGGCCGGAACAATGGGGTTTAGGGACGTGAATCCGATCCTGGCTTAAGTGCCACAATCTTGCGTCAAATCGGCGCTTTCCGGCGTCTAAAGAAGAGGAGCGGGAGCGAACGAACGGAGGTTCGCACCGGGCTTGGTTCCCGAATGGACGCGCGGGGTTGATTTTCCGCCGAAATTGTTTTGGCGCTGGCATGTGAAGTTGTGGTAATCTGTTGATCTCAGTGAGGATGCACGCCCCTTTTGCCCCACACATGAGCTTCGGCTCGCGGGCGACCCAGGCGAAACCTGAAGCGTTGGCATCCTGTTCCGAGGAAAACAATTGTCCGCGTGAGCGGGATGCGTGGGTGTGTACCCGCGCGATGACTTCTGAAGAGAAGTCGTTTTTTCGTGCGTCCGGAAATGATTCCGGCGCCACTGGGCCTGACTGAACATCTTGGTTGAAGCCGTTGCGGAGTGAGGCAATCCACTGGGTGAGGCGCCCAGGATGAAATCGGGCAGGATGAATTCTGCCGAAGAGAGTAGGAATATTTTGGCAATCGAAGACAAATTCGAAGACGAAGTGCAGGGTCTGATCGATACGGGCAAGGAAAAGGGCTACCTGACCTATAACGACGTGAACGACGCCTTGCCGGATGAGATTGGCTCGCCCGACGATCTGGACGACTTGATGACGACCATCAGCGGCCAGGGGATCGACCTGCTGGACACTCCAAAGTTTCCCGGCGACAAGGATTTTGAGCTGGAAGAGGGTGAGGATGTCGAGCTCGATCTGACGCCGGGCACGCTGGAGAAGACCAACGACCCGGTGCGCATGTATCTGCGCGAGATGGGAACCGTGCCGCTGTTGACGCGCGAGGGCGAAGTGGAGATCGCCAAGCGCATCGAGCGCGGCCAGAACCGCGTGCTCAAGGCGATCTCGCGGTCGCCGATCGTGATTCGCGAGATTGCAGCGTTGGGCGAGGACCTGAAGCGCGGCGTGCGCAACGTAAAAGAAGTGGTGATCTTCGATGAGGAAGAACTCACCGAAGAAGTGGTGCAGGCTCGCGTAAAAGCGACCGTAGCCCGCACCGACGCGCTGGTGAAGCACCAGAAGAAGCTGGCGCAGCTTGAAGAGAAGCAGGCGGCAATCTCCACGGCGAACAAGGCCAAGGTGAAGGAAGCACGGCGGCTGCGATGGGCGGTGGGCCGCGAGAAGGTGTATATCTCGCGCATCGTGCGCGAGCTGAAGTATACGGCGCTGGAGCGCAAGCGCTTGTTGGACAAGGTGAATAAGACCGTCGACACCATGCGCACGCTGGAGCGCCAGATCCGCTCGCTGGAGCAAAAGTTCGATGCTTCAAAAAGCGAGGATATGAAGAAGGAGTATCGGCGGCAGCAAAAGAACTGCCGGACCGATCTCGAAAAGATCGAGGCCGACGCGGGCGTGTCAATCGCCGAGCTGAAGCGCACGCAGCGCGAGATGATCCAAGGCGATATGGACGCCGAGCAGGCCAAGCGCGAGCTGATCGAGGCCAACCTCAGGCTGGTAGTTTCAATCGCCAAGAAGTACACGAACCGCGGACTGCAGTTCCTCGACCTGATTCAGGAAGGCAATATCGGCCTGATGAAAGCGGTGGACAAGTTCGAGTACCGGCGCGGCTACAAGTTTTCGACGTATGCAACATGGTGGATCCGGCAGGCGATCACACGCGCGATCGCAGACCAGGCGCGAACGATCCGCATTCCGGTGCATATGATCGAGACCATCAACAAGCTGATCCGGACCAGCCGGCAATTGGTGCAGGAACTGGGCCGCGAGCCTTCGAGCGAAGAGATAGCGCGGCGCATGGATATTCCTGTGGCCAAGGTACGCAAGGTGTTGAAGATTGCGCAGGAGCCTATTTCACTGGAGACGCCGATTGGCGAAGAAGAAGACTCGCACCTGGGCGACTTCATCGAGGATCGTCAGGCAGTTTCGCCGTCCGAGGCGGTGATCGGCGTAAACCTGAAGGAATACACGTCGCAGGTACTGCGCACGCTGACGCCGCGCGAGGAGCGGGTGATCAAGATGCGGTTCGGCCTGGAGGACGGCTCGGAGCACACGCTGGAAGAGGTTGGTCAGAGCTTCCAGGTGACGCGCGAACGCATTCGCCAGATCGAAGCCAAGGCGCTGCGCAAACTGCGGCATCCTTCGCGGAGCCGCAAGCTGAAAGCATTTGTCGAGGGCGTGAAAGAGATGTGACGATTTGGCTCCCACTTTAGCCGCAACAGGCCGCAGCCATAAAAGGGGCTGCGGCTTTTTTGTGTGCGTCGATCTTTCCGAAGAGGTTTATGCAAAGAGTTCCGGCACAACGCTTAAGATTCGGGCGACGCTGCCGATGAATACTGAGAGGCATGATCCTTGCCGACCGCATCCTTGATTGATTCATGATGGCGCCCAGAAGCGCCGGAGCGCGATGCGGAGCGCCAGACCCGCTCGGTTATAATCGTCCTTTGATTTCGTTACGGTGAAGCGCCTAATCGAGACGATTCTACAAAATCGTTTTAGGACACCTTCGCTGCGATCGGGAGGACGGTGACATCCATGAAAGAAATGACGCGCCGCCAGTTTGGTAAGACCGCCGCCGCTTCCGCCGCACTGGCTGGTCTAACTTTGCCGGAATATTCATTCGGTCAGGCCGCGGTGGAGGGCCGGCAATTCCCGCAGGGGTTCGTGTGGGGCTGCGCGACAGCGGCGTATCAGATTGAGGGAGCGGTGAAGGAAGGAGGGCGCAAGCCGTCCATCTGGGATGTTTTTGCGCACACGCCCGGCAAAACGCATGACGGAGATACGGGCGACATCGCCGACGATTCCTATCACCTCTACAAAGAGGACACCAGGCTCCTCAAGAACCTGGGTGTGGGTGGGTACCGAATGTCGATTTCCTGGCCGCGAATCTTTCCGGACGGCAAGGGCAAGCCGAATGCCGCGGGCGTGGACCACTACCAGCGTGTGGTGGACGAACTGCTCGCCAACGGCATTACCCCCTACTTCACGCTCTTCCACTGGGACCTTCCCCAGGCTCTCGAGGGCGGATGGCAGTCGCGCGATACGGCGCATGCTTATGCAGATTATGCCGGCTATGTGGCGCACCAATTCTCAGATCGGGTGAAGGCTTTCTTCACCACGAACGAGTTTGCGTCATTCACCGATCTCGGCTATCGCACAGGCCAGTTTGCGCCGGGGCTGCGGTTGCCCGCCGGGCAGGCGAATCAGGTGCGGCATCACGGAATTCTTGCGCACGGGCTTGGCGTACAGGCGATCCGCGCCAATGCTGCGACGGCGCAGGTGGGTGTGGCAGAGAATCCGACGGCTTTTGTGCCTGTGATTGAAGACCGGGAGAACATTGAGGCTGCGCGCCGCGCGACGCGAGAGGAGAACGCTCCATTCCTGACCGCCGTGCTCGAGGGCAAGTATCCCGACAGCTATCTGGAACGGGAGGGCGCGAATGCACCGAAGATCGAGGACGGCGACATGAAGGCCATCGGAAGCCCGCTGGATTTTGTCGGGCTCAATGTCTACTCGCCCCATTACGTTCGTGCCGACGGCTCGCCGCAGGGTTATGCGATCGAGCCTCGGCAGGCGTCGTATCCGCACATGGATTCGCCCTGGATCATCGTCGGCCCGGAGTGCATGTACTGGGCGGTGCGCAACGTTTGCGATCTGTGGCACCCGCGCGCGATTTACATCACTGAAAATGGATGCTCCGCCGAGGATGTGGTGACGCCGGCAGGGCGGGTTGAGGATACAGAGCGCGTGATGTACCTGCGTACGCATCTCACCAATCTCCAACGCGCCGTTGCGGAAGGATTCCCAGTGAAGGGGTACTTCGTGTGGAGCTTGCTCGACAACTTTGAGTGGGCGGACGGATACAGCAAACGATTCGGAATTCATTACGTGGATTTCAGAAACGAGAAGCGCCTTCCGAAGCTGAGCGCGGAGTGGTATCGCGCAGCGATTGCGCGGAACGCGGTGGTGTGAGGGCAGGGACCAAGGGACCGAGGGAACAAGATAGTCGCAATCAAAATCCGACAGAAGCAAGCTCAGTTTGTGCGCGGTCGAGGTCCTCGGGGATGCCAATGTCGAGGAAGTATCCGTCGACTTTGTAGGCTGCGGGACGAAGTCGGGCGACCTGGGGAACGAAGACATCCCGCTCGATGGAAAACTTTTGAGCAAGCGCAGGCGGCCAGGCGAGATTTTTTGAGAGCACGTAGGCGCCTCCGTTGATCCATCCTGGACCGGAGCACCCTTTTTCATCAAAGCCGACAATACGATTGCCCTCGATAACTACGCCGCCGTAGCGGGCGATGTCGGGCTGGTGGATGACAGCGATGGTCACTGTCGCGGCTTCCGCCGCGTGAAAGCGCAGCATGCCGGCGAAGTCCGCACTGAGGAAGGTGTCGCCATTCAGCACCAGCACCGATTCTTCAGTGGCTTTTGCGAGTGCAAGCCGAATTGCTCCTCCAGTGCCGAGCGGAACGCTCTCAATCACGTAGTCAATGCTCATGCCATCGAATGCTGAGCCGAAGTAATCCTGGATGACGTTGTGGAGATGGCCAACGGAGAGCAGAACGCGGGCGCAACCGGCACACCGCAACTGGGTGAGCAGGATCTCGAGAAACGGCCGGCCGGCGACGGGAGCCATCGGCTTGGGCACACCGTCGAGCCGCGACGCCAGCCGCGTGCCGAACCCGCCGGCGAGAACAATGGCTTCCATGGGCGCTTAGCCCTTTGCCGCAGCGACTGAAGAGGCGGCCGCGCTTTGTTCCGTGGCAAAGCATTTTTGCTCGACAATCATGCAGAAGATGTGCTCGAGGGCGAGGTGCGCCTGCTGAATGTACATCGTCACATCGGATGGCATGCGGAGGCAGTAGTCGCAGAGCGACGGCATCTTCCCCCCGGTTCTTCCGGTCAACCCGATGGTTGTGATTCCCTTCTCGCGGCAAAACTCGAGCGCGCCGATGACGTTGGGCGATTTACCGGATGTGGAGATGCCCAGAAAAACATCCCCTGGCTGGCCGAGTGCTTCAATCTGGCGCGCAAAAAGACGATCAAAGCCATAGTCGTTGCCAACGGCAGTCAGAATCGACGAATCGGTGGTCAGTGCGACGGCGCGCATCGCCGGGCGATCGTGCACGAGGCGGTTGACGAACTCCGCGACAAGATGCTGCGCGTCGGCGGCGCTGCCACCGTTGCCGGCAACCATCAGCTTGCGGCCGGATTTCAAGGCATCTGCCGTGGCTTCGGCGGCAGCGTTCAACGTTGCGAGCAGCGCCCCGTCGTGCGCAACGGCTTCAATCACGCCGAGCCCCTCAAGTAGCTTTTCCCGCACCAGATTGCTCATGACAATTTCTACTTCTCCTCAAAGCCGATGGGCGCAACACAGGGCGCTTCAATCGCACCGCAAGAGGTTCGCAGTTCCTCGCCGCAAGGTCCATCGTAAACCAGAAGGCGGGTGATTGGGCCGGGGAAGACGCTTAAGAAACCACAGACGCGGCACACTCGGAAGCTGCAACGCAATAAAGATGCGCGGTGGAGATGGAGCAGAAATGCAGCCCGTGTTGCGCTTAGTGGCTCACGTGCTCGATCAGAAAACTCGCCATGATGTGGCTCGCCTCAATCGACTCGGGCAATGATGCGTTGTACCAGAACGCATGAGGAAGCGCATCGAAGACGACGAGGCGGGCGTCTACGCCTGCACGCAGGAAAGCGCGATGCAGGTTGACCGTGCCGCTGAGCAGCGCATCGCGCGTAGCAGTAACGAAGAGCGTGGGCGGCAGGCCATGCAGATCAGCGTAGATGGGCGAGAGAACAGGATCCCTGGGATCGGCGCTGCCGATGTAGTACCGGTCGTGTGGTGCGGGTGTGGGCGGATCGAGATGGCCGCCGAGCCCGCGAAGGGTAAACAAAGCAGCCGAATCGCCGGGAAGGGCGAAGTCGCCGATACCGCTGAAGATGCCGAGCGCTGCCGGCTCGGGAAGTCCAAGCTGCTTGAGCCTGACAGCGATTTCCCCGGTCATGATGGCTCCGGCCGAGGTTCCGTAGATAACGATGTGTTCCGGCCTGTAGGTTTTGAGCAACTCCTTGTAGACCGAGATCACGTCGTCGATGCCGGCGGGAAATGGATTCTCGGGCGCGAGCCGATACATGACGGCAATCACTTTGACGCCGGCGTAGCTGGCGATGGGGATGGACTCTGAGTAGGAGCCGGAGTCGGAGTTGAATCCGCCGCCATGGATGTTGATGAAGACCTTGTCGTTGTTGGCGGCTGGAATGCCGTCCGGCGTAACGATGCGAACGGGTACGCCAGCGATCTTGTCTTCGGTGATGTGATTGGGACAGAGTTTTGTCCAGGCAAGGCGTGCGGCTTCAGTCGACGCGTCGGTGCGGGTGCGACGCTCAGCCAGGGTCTCGGGCGGAGCCTGGTCCGGAACGACGCGGGCGATCATTTGCTGTGCTTCCGGGCTGATGGTCTGGGGCACAGGCACCACTCGCGTGATGTGCGCCATTCCCTGATCGTCGATGTAGCTGGTGTCTCGATTGGGCCCCTGGGACGCGGTCGTGGGCGGGGGTTGCTGCGCGGCCAGGGCCGCCGATGCCAGCGAGAGAGCTAAAACGGAGGAATAGAGTGCGGGACGCATGAAAGAGGCTCCTCACAATCGGATTTGCATAACAGACACGCATTCTTCCATGCCGAAGCGGAATACGTCCACCGCAATCGGGATTGCATGCTGGAGCTGAATCTTGTCGTCGCGCGGCGGGTATAAAGTGCAACGGCCGAAGCGCCTGCATACAGGATTCGCATCTGCGACCGAACCGGCACGGGAAAGCGTAGTGCATGCCATCCTGTGCCGGATCGTCCTGGAACTCCTCGTATGGATTAATGCGGTAGAACCAAAAGGTTGGCCTTGAGGAACCTCTCGGTCAACCGGTCAAGCGCGAGCGCGAACCGGTTGGAAACCGTTCGCGGGCTCATGCCCAGCAAGATTGCTGTTTCAGCCTGGGTGTACTCCTGGAGCACGACACGGCTCAATAGTTCGCGATCGAGTGAACCGAGCTTGCTCAGGCAGCTTTCAATATCGAGGACGAAGATCACTGCGTCTTCAAAGGTGCGCACTGGACGGCTGGACGCCCAACCCCGCGCGACTGGGTCGCTCAGGATCGAAGGAGCCCTGCCAACCTGCATGGAAGCATATAGGTAACGCTTCAGCAGGCTTTCAGTGTGCTTTCTATAGAAGGCAAGACTGGCAGCCGGGCTGGATTGACCCGTCGCCGGCGTGATTTCAGCCTGCGTCGCGGGCCGTGTGACGCATTTCCCCTGGGCAACTTGCCAGGCCGCTGCCTGAGCAGTGTTGGTTTCCCAATCGATGGGCCACTGGAGAGCTGCACTCATTCCGCACCTCCCAATGCCTCAGCCACCGCCCAGATTCTGGTGAGCTGTCCTTTGCCATGTCTTCCGCGCCGCTTGCGGCTTTCAGGCGATGGGAAGTTCTTTAGTTTTATTTCACACTCCTTGCAATACACGTTACAAAGTGTATGGGCCCGATACCAAAGGCAACCGCAACCCTCGCAAATTTTCAATTGCACGCGCACTTCCATGACTGATTCTCCGTGTTTGTTGTTTCATCTCCCGGCGGAACGTCGTGCTGTTTGTGCCTCGGGGTGAAGAGAACCAGGCTAGACAACTCAGGTTTCTTATGTCCTGATGGGGGACTGCCGCCTGGATTCTCTTGTTTGCTGTCATGACCATCGGCGCGCAGACCTGGAGATTTCTCGACTGGTTAATCCACGACACCTGTGGAAGGCAGCGCGGGCCGGGAATGGGTAAAGCCGGTTCAACCGGCCCCTGGGCAATTGTTCACACACCACCGCGAACGGCAGTTCTCCGCCTCCGCTTACTGGCGGCGATGAACGACTCCCTAAAAATTCCCACAAACCAATGCGTGATTTAGTACCCGCAATCTAGGTTCGCGATTCCCTTCCGTCAACCAACCGGAAGGACACGTTCCGGTGTGTAGCTTTTCAATCTGTGGCGGCACGCGCAGAATGAAGGCCAACCAGCCTGATAGCTTTTCCAAGAGAAACCGGGGTGTAATCGCTCCCATTGCTGTGAGCGAATTTTCCACAGATGAACTTTACGCAGATGCACGAACGGCTCCGCATGGAACTGCTGCGAAGGATACAGCGGGGCACGCTTAGCGTTTCGTTATTGGCGCGACAGACCGGCTTTGGACAGGCTCATCTCTCCAACTTTCTGAATCGCCGGCGCCGACTTTCGCTGGAAGCAATGGACCGGATCCTGGCGGCGCAACGGTTGACGGCCACCGATCTGCTTCCTCCAGTTCAACAATCTGATCATCGGCTTGAAAGCGAGGATGGCAGCGTCGTGCCGCTGGTTTCGCATGCCGTGGCGCTGTATGAGCCGATGATCCGCCCAACCGCCATCCAGGGATTGCTGCACTTGCCGGCAACGTCGCTTCAATCGGTTCACGCCAGAGCTTCGAGCGTCCGCCTCAGGTGGGAGCGGTTTGTCGCGATCCGGGTGCCCTCAACCGATGCACTGCCGATGGATCCGCTTGTGCTGCCTGAGGCGATTGCTCTGATTGACCGGCACTACAATTCTATGCTTCCCTACCGGCCTCACCGGCAGAACCTATACGCGGTGCGCCGCGGTGCGCAATTAACACTTCGCTATGTGGAATTCCTGTCGAACCGCCTCGTTTTGCGGCCGCATAACAATGGGTTTCCTGTGCACTTGATCGAGGTGGATCCTGGAGAGTCGCCCAACGAGCTGCTTGTGGGACGGATCGCATTGATTCTCAATTAATTGTGAGAAATGATACCCATCAACTTTGCGGATACAATCCGCTCGCCATGTCTTGTTCAGCTTCAACCAGATTTTCCGGCCGGCCGAGATCGCGCCAATAGGCTCCATCGGCGCGAAACAAGGCGATCTTCTCTCCCTGCGCCGCGAGGCGAAGATAGGCGTCGATAATGGAAAACGCGCCCTCCTCCGTCATCTTGCCAAAGATTCGGGGCGACACGACGTGAATGCAGGAGAAAGCGAGCGCGTGAGGCGAAGCAACAGGCCGGACAAGTTCGAGCGGGCCATCGCGCCCTTTGCGTCGGCCGCAGAGAACGCCCTGATCGTCGAAGAGCAGGTAGCGCAAGGTCTCGCGGTCCTGCACGGCAAAGGTTGCGAGCGCGTTCCCTGCCCTGTGCGCCTCAGCGAGGCGGCCAATGTCAATGGTGCTGATGATGTCGACGTTATGCAGGATGAACGCCTCAAGACTGCTGTCACCGGGACTCTTGCCCTCGAGAAAGAACCATGCTACTTTTTTCAGGCCGCCGCCCGTGTCGAGCAGGACTTCCTCGCGCGAAACTTCGATCCTCATGCCGAAGTTGCCGTTGGCTTTCAGATAATCCACGATCATGTCCGCGAAGTGATGCACGTTGACGACGACTTCGCGCACGCCGAATTCGCGCAAGCGGCTGAGCGTGATCTCCAGCAATGTGCGGCCGCCAACGGTGATCAACGCCTTCGGCCGGTCGTTGGTGAGCGGACGCAGACGTGTGCCCAGGCCGGCAGCGAGGATCATGGCTTTCATTCAGGCGGACTCTCCGGACTCGCCCAGCTTCTCGAGCTCCATGTGGCGGACAACGACCTCGACGTGGTTCTTGTCGCGCAGATGCTCGGCCAGGTGCTCCGCCAGATAAACCGAACGGTGCTGGCCGCCCGTGCATCCGAAGGCGACCATGAGGCTGGAAAATCCCCGCTCCTGATAGTTGGCGACACTGGCATCGACGAGCGAGAAAACGTGAGAGAGAAATTGGCCGACGTTCTCCTGCCTGTCGAGATATTCGATCACGGCTTCGTCTTTGCCGGTTAGGGACCGGAATTGCTCCTGGCGCCCGGGATTAGGCAGGCTGCGCGCATCGAAGACGAATCCGCCGCCATGGCCGGTCTCATCAGGCGGCATGGGATTGTGAAAGGAGAAGCTGAAGATCCTCACTTTCAACCCCGCCGGAGCGCGCGCCAGGCCCTTGATTCTTTCAGATGACCCGATCGCGTCGAGAGCCTCAAGCAATGCGGGCAGGGCGATGGGAAGCCTGACATTCGCGGCAAGCCAGCGGAGATTCTTGAGCGCGTAAGGCACGCTTTGCAGAAAATGAACCTTGCGCTCATAGAACCCGCGAAAGCCATAGGCGCCTAACGCCTGCAGAATACGCACGTAGACGTACGCGTAATAGTGCTCCATGAACGCATCGCGATCGAGATCGATGTAGCCAGCCAGGCAATCGAGATAGTTGCGAAGCAGACTTAAGCGCAAGTTGGGCGGTAGATCGGCCTTACCGTCGTAAAGCAGCGAAGCGATGTCGTATTGCAGAGCGCCTTTGCGGCCGCCCTGGTAATCGAGGAAAAACGGCTGGCCACTGCGCAGCATCACGTTGCGCGACTGAAAATCGCGATAAAGGAAGTAATCGTGATCGGCGCCGAGCAGGAACTTCGTGAGCCGGCTGAAATCGAGCTCCAACGCCTGCTCATTGAAGGGCACTCCGGCGAGGCGCAGGAAATAGTACTTGAAATAGTTCAGGTCCCACGCGATGGACTGGCGATCGAAGCTCGAACGCGGATAGCAGACCTTGTAATTCAGGTCGCGGCCCGCCTCAACCTGAAAGCGCGGCAATACGGCGACGACATTGCGATAGGCTTCAATGGCCTCTGGCGCGATGGCTTCTCCTGCCCGATGAGCGCTGAGGAACTCGAAGAGCGTAGTGTCACCAAGGTCTTCTTCGAGGTATGCGCCCTGGCGCAAGTCCTCCACATAGATTTCAGGCACCGGCAAGCCGTGGCGGCGAAAATGCCGCGAGAATTCGAGAAAGGCAGTGTTCTCCTCACGGACGGAGTAGAGAATACCGATGGCGCTCTGCCCTCCGCCGGCGAGGCGAACAATGACGCGCCCCGAGCCGCCGAGCTGGCCCTGGAGCGGCAGCACGCGTTCAGCAGAGCGGCGAAAGTGCTGCTCAAAAAGCCGTTTTAAAACGTCCATGAACGTCTTCCCACAGTTTGCTCAAGGTACTTCGACAAAGATAGTCATCGAGGGGAAGCCGGCGCAAGGTGACACGTAGGCTTTTCACCGCGGCAATCCGCAGAATGAACCTGATTGAGAAACGAAATCTCGTCAGGACTTGTCTTCACCAAAATCGTGCGATGTTTCCGGATTGTCGAAGCAGGTGTAGCGTGAGATGAAATTCAGACGGATCATGCCGGTTGGGCCGTTGCGCTGCTTGGCTAGGATGATCTCCGATTTCGCGCGATCGGACTCGGTCAACTCCTCGTCGCGATTGTAGTAACTGTCGCGATGGATGAAGGCGACCACGTCGGCGTCCTGCTCAATGGAGCCCGATTCGCGAAGATCGCTGAGCATGGGGCGCTTGTCGTCGCCGCGGCGTTCGCTGGCTCGCGATAGCTGCGAGAGCGCAACGACCGGCACATTGAGTTCCTTGGCCATGGCCTTCAGGCCGCGTGAGATGGCCGAAACCTCCTGCGTGCGATTCTCATAGCGCTTGCTGCCAGCCCCAGGCAGCGAAGCCGACATCAGTTGCAGGTAGTCGACCATGACGAGGTCGAGGCCACCGGAGTTTTGCCTCAGGCGCCGGGCCTTGGCACGCATTTCGGCCAGTGTTGTGCTAGCCGAATCGTCAATGTAGATGCGCGCATCCACCAGCATACTCAGCGCGGCTTGGAGCTTGCCCTGATCTTCGCGACCGACGAAACCGGTTTGCAGGTGGCGCTGATCGACACGCGCCTGGGTGGCCAACATGCGGCGCAGGAGCGATTCCTTATTCATTTCCAGACTGAAGATGGCGACGATGGCCTGGTGATGGACCGCGGCGTTCTGGGCGATGTTGATGGCCAGCGCCGTTTTGCCCATGGAGGGCCGAGCCGCGATGATGATAAGCTCGCCCTTCTGGAAACCGCTGGTCATGCGGTCAAGCTCGTAAAAACCCGTGGCGAGGCCTGTGACTTCGCGGCTTTGCTTGTAGAGGTTGTCGATCGAGCCGAAGGAGTCGCGAACGATGATGTCGATGGGCTGCAGGCCTTGCGTAAGGCCCGCCTCGCTGACTTCGAGGAGTTGTGATTCGGTCGCGTCGAGAACTCCGAGGGCGTCTTCACTTTGGTCGGCGGCCTTGGCGATGGCGGCCGAGCAGATGCCCATGAGGCGGCGCAACATGCTCTTGTCTTTGACAATGCGGATGTACTCTTCGATGACCGGGCGGCGCGGCAAACCCTCGGTGAGCGAGGCGAGGTAGGCGACACCGCCGACGGCTTCGACCTCTTTGTAACGAGCCAGCTCGTTGGCCAGGGTGACGATATCGACAGCACGGCCAGAGTCCACTAACTCGCTCATGCGCAAGAAGATGCGGCGATGCGAGTCGAGGGAGAAGTCATCAGCCTTGAGGATTTCAGCGGCTTCGGCGTGAGCGGTGTTGGCGAGCAGAATCGCGCCCAGAATGGTTTTCTCGGCGTCGATGTTTGCGGGCAGACCGGCTTCAAGGGTGAGGTCGGGGGCGGTGGCCATAGGAAAGAGTGTAGGCCAGACCATGCCGCTGGGGGGATGTGAAGATTGAGTCCGGGAATTGGAAAACACGGACCAGGAAAATCAGTGAATGGGGACGACCACCGTGAGTGCGGCATTGTGCACGAGGCCGTTGGCCGTGGCCGTGACCACGACGGTGTAGCCTGCCGCGGCCGGCTTGGGCGGCTGGGGCGGGCTTGAGCTCTTCACCGAGCCTCCGCAGCTTACAGCGCTGAGACAGGCGAGAACGCAGAGGCTCAGCAGCATCGAGCGCCAAAGGGAGCTTTTCCTGAAGCGGCGCGTGAAAAACAGGCCGAAGGTTAGCACGCCGGCAGCGAGGGGCCAGCGGGATGGCGCCTGGCGGTGCGAATCAGCGATAGTGCCCGCTTGCGCTGAAGCGTTCACGGTGAGTGTTGTGGTGGCCAAGCCATTCACGGCGAGGGTTGTGCGACTGAGACTGCACGTGATGAGACTTGACGATGGAGTGCAGGTAAGCGTGACAGTCCCGCTGTAGCCATTCAGCGAAGAAAGGTTGAATCCGGCGGTTCCTGAGCTGCCGGCATTCACCGTGAGCTGGCGAACCTGGGGGGCAAGCAGGAAATCCGGACCTTGTTGCGCGAGGATGAATTGGTAGTTTTGCAGGTTGACGGAGGATTGATACACGCCATCGCCGGAGTAGACGGCCTTCAATTGGCTCGATCCGACATCCATGAACTCGCCGTCAGGCTCCATGGTCACGGTGGCGCTGTTGGGGCCGGATGGAGTGAGGGGGCCGTCGTCGAGCTCGTAGTCGTCATCGAAGAGATCGACCCAACCCGTGGGAGGAGTCGTGGATCCGGCCGGTCCGGTGACTGTTGCTGTGAGGTGGAAATTCAGCCAAAGCGTGTTATCGAAGGAAGGCGGGTCCACGGTAAATGTCGTGGTCGTAGGCTGCAAAGGCGCGGGCGGAGCCGTGGCAACCACCGTGAAAGTTGGGGGTGGGCCGAGAATCGGACTGCCGGTGGCTGAATTCGCGGGCAGGGAATTTACGTCGCCGGCGTAAGTTGCCGATACCGGGTAGGTACCGGCCGGGAGGTTTTGAAAAACTGCCTCGCCTACCATGACCGGAGTTCCTATCGGATTAAGGCCTAACGTAAGAAGTCCGCCCTGCGTGAGGGTCACGTTCTGTGAGAGAGAACCAACATTCACGGTGATGGCGCCGGTTGGAATGTGGCAGTT
>Ga0116225_1001136_pt1 | contig 19566 bp, 24 predicted proteins | sample Sb_taG_8_FD_88968 | JGI IMG/M metagenome (GOLD analysis project Ga0116225, IMG submission 88968) | Peat soil microbial communities from Weissenstadt, Germany - Sb_50d_c_BC metaG | ecosystem: Environmental > Terrestrial > Soil > Wetlands > Peat | place: Germany: Weissenstadt | collected 2010-09-21 | reverse complement strand
GACGGGCTTTCTCCGGGTCCTCGAAGTTGAGCGAGTTGACTTTCAGCAAAGCGAAGTAGCGTTCGCCTTCCTTGGGGCTGCGAATATGGCCGTCGATGGTGTCGCCGGTGCGCAGCCCGAAGCGGCGGATCTGCGAGGGCGAGACGTAAATATCGTCGGGCCCCGGTAGATAGTTCGCCTCCGGCGAGCGCAGGAAGCCAAAACCGTCCGGCAGCACTTCGACCACGCCTTCGCCGACAATATCGGTTTCGCGCGCCGAGAGTTGCTTGAGGATGCCGAACATCAGCTCTTGCTTGCGCATGGTCGAGGCGTTCTCGACCTCGAGCTCTTCGGCAAAGGTGACGAGCTCAGCCGGGGATTTGGTCTTGAGCTCTTGGAGTTTCATTTCGCGCATTCAGAATGTCCTATGGAAATTGAGCCGGCGGCAGGATTGGATTGCAGCTTCGCCGGCGGGCAGGAAGATCGTAGGTCTTGGGTTGTGAGGAGCTTTGGGCCCCGGACCCCGATGCACCAATCGGCTCCAGTCCACTGGAGCCAGAACTCAGCTGCATCCGCCTACGTTGGGTGGGATTTCGCCAAGATAAGAAAAGTCCGCAGTTCTAGCAAGAGGAGAGACTGAGTTTGCCCTAAGAACGCGTGAACTTCAAAACGGTTTCAACACCGCCAAGAATACGATGAGGATCATCAGGACGGTGGGTATTTCATTGATTATTCTATAGAATTTCTGCGAATCCCAATTGTTGTCTTGGGCAAAATCTTTTCTCCACCGGGCTAAGAGCCCATGCATCGCCGTGAGCGCAAGAACAAGGACGATTTTGGCCCAAAGCCAGCCGGAGGCGAACCAGCCATAGCGAGAATCAGAGTCGGCCAGACAAGCCGCAGCCTGAATGCTCCGAGCGGTCACTGCCCCTCTCGGCTGGAATTGCCGATGCAGCTGTCGACACCATCAACCCAGGTAGCCCAGCCGCGACAGACTGTCTCTTAGATTGAAATATTGATTGAAATACCTTCTATGATTGTATATACTTTACGTTGTATGATCCGTCAGCGCACCTACGCAACGGCCATGCCCATCCACAGGGAGAACACACACAAATGTCTGCACATCAACGCACCATGACCAAACGCCTCGCCACAATCGCCCTCGCTGCAACGGCGCTATCCTGTTCGGTGCTCGCTGTACCGACCATGGCCGCCGCGGCCGACGGCGAGACTGCCGCCGTCTCCTGGACGACGCCGGACACGCACATCCGTGTCTACGTTTCCGACAAGGGCAATATCATCGAAAGAGGCTGGGACGGCGGTGGCCCATGGTACAATGGGGCATTCAAGCAACCCGGCCAATCTGCCTCGGCAACGGCGTGGCAGAACCCAGCGCTTCATATCCGCGTCTACGTCACCAACGGCACAAGCATCACCGAATGGGGCTGGGACGGCAACGGCCCGTGGTACAAGGGCGCGTTTACGCCCTAACCGTTCCGCTCCAAAATCCTTCCGCTCCGAACTCCTCCGCCGACCGCTATCTCATTCGGATCTTGTCAAAACGGCTTAATCACAACGACGATGACGATCGCGATCATCAAGATCGTCGGGATTTCGTTGACGAGCCTGAAAAATTCTTCCGAATGCCGATTGCGGTCGGCAGCGAAATCTTTCATCCACCGGGCGAACAGCCCATGTAGTGCCGATAGCGCAAGGACCAGCACGATCTTGACCCAAAGCCAGGGCGAGGCGAACCAGCCATAGCGGCAATCAGGGCCGAGCCAGGCCAAAGCGAGCCCAAAGACCCAGGTCGCGATCATCGCCGGATTGATGATGGCGCGTAAGAGGCGTCGCTCCATCACCTTGAAGGTCTCCGACTGGACCGAGCCTTTCTCGGCCCCGCAGTGATAGACGAACAGGCGCGGCAGATAGAGCATCCCCGCCATCCAGGCGATGACGGCGATGATGTGGAACGCCTTGATCCACTCATACATGGTTGCGAATCCGTGCGATCAGACGCTCCACATGCGCAATTGGCGTCTCCGGCAAGATGCCGTGGCCAAGGTTGAAAATGAACGGGCTTTGTCCAAATGCTTCGAGGATGGCGCCGATCGCACGATCGAGCGCCGCTCCGCCGGCGAGCAACACCAACGGATCGAGATTGCCCTGCACGATGCGCAGCGGTTGAATGTAGTCGCGGGCAAATTCCAACTCCGTCATCCAGTCGAGTCCCACCGCGTCGATCGGTATGGCGTGCAGATAGCGTTGCAACTCGGTGCCGGCGCCGCGCGGAAAGCCGATGATCCGTGCCGCGGGATATTGTGCACGGACGCTCGCGACGATCCGCGCTACCGGCTCGATGCACCATTTACCGAATTCGTCGGCCGGTAGCACACCTGCCCAGGTATCGAAGATCTGCACAGCATCGACACCGGCGGCAAACTGCCCGACCAGATATCTTGTCGAGGCCTCGACCAGGAGATCGATAACCTTGGCGAACGCTTCCGGATGCCGATAAGCGAACAGCCTCGCCGGCAATTGATCCACCGTCCCGCAGCCGGCGATCATGTAGGTTGCCACCGTCCACGGCGCCCCGCAGAAGCCCAACAGCGCAATCGACGGCGACAACTGTGCTTTGACCCGTGCAATTGTCTCGTAGACCGGCGCAAGCTTGGCGTCATCGATCTCTGTTCGCAATCGTTCGAGCGCCGACGGCTCCTTCAGCGCATCCAGTCGCGGCCCTTCGCCGGCTTCGAACGTCACATGCTGACCGAGCGCATGCGGCACGACCAAAATATCGGAAAACAAGATAGCGGCGTCAAAACCGAAGCGGCGAATCGGTTGTAACGTGACCTCGGTAGCGAGCGCCGGATTGAAACACAAGTCGAGAAAATTATCCGTCTTCTCGCGGATCGCCCGGTATTCCGGAAGATAGCGTCCGGCCTGCCGCATCAGCCAAATCGGCGGAATGGCGCTTCGCTCGCCTAGGAGCGTACGCAGCAAAGGTTTGATCACAGGATGATCCGGCACGCTCGAGCTCTTACCCAAACTAAGTTTAATAGAATCTGTTGTAGTGGTGTAGCCGTTGATTAGACTCATACATTTCTACGCACAGCCCATCCACACTCTACCCACATATTCCCGTTTCTCTTCACAGCGAAAGCCGCACCACGTTTGGAGGTTTATCGGCCTAACAAGACCGTTTTCGACACGTTGTCCGCCGGCCATCCACAATCCAGCAGTTACCAGCTACGTCGCCGCCTCCTGACATCACAGCGTTACGAATGTGGATGGAATTGCGGGTGTGCTCCGTATTGTGCTTGCGCCCTGCGCCAAGCCATGGCCTTCTCCCCAGTCGTCGACAGGTTATTCCATTTTCGCTATGGCCCAAGCACCGGGTTACTTTCATCTGCACCTGATTTCCGACGCGACCGGCGAAACCCTGATCACCGTCGCCCGCGCCGCGGCAGCGCAATACGCCAAAGTCCAGCCGGTGGAGCATGTGCATCCCTTGGTGCGGACGCAGAAGCAGCTCGACCGGGCGCTGGCCGATATCGAGGAATCGCCCGGTATCGTGCTCTATACGCTGCTCGAGGAGAATTTGGTCGACCGGTTGGAGACCAAGTGCCGCGACCTTGGCTTGCCGTGCCTGTCGATTCTCGGGCCGGTGCTGCACCTGTTCCAGGCCTATCTCGGCGCCGAAACCACCCATAAGGTCGGCGCGCAACATACGCTCAATGCTGAATATTTCCGCCGTATCGACGCGCTCAACTACACGATGATGCATGACGACGGCCAGCAGACCGACGATCTGGAGGAGGCGGACGTCGTGCTGGTCGGGGTATCGCGGACGTCGAAAACGCCGACCTCGATCTATCTCGCCAATCGCGGCGTGAAGACCGCCAATGTGCCGCTGGTGCCGGGCGTGTCGTTGTCGCCCAATGTCGAGCGGCTGTCGCGCCCCCTGGTGGTCGGCTTGTTCGCCACGCCCGAGCGCATCGTGCAAATCCGGCAAAACCGGCTACTCGGCCTCAAGGTGGAGCGCGACGACGACCGGTATATCGACCGTCAGGCGGTCGCCGAGGAGATCGCCGCCTCGCGACGGCTGTGCGCGAAACATAATTGGCCGCTGATCGACGTGACCCGGCGCTCGATCGAAGAAACTGCGGCCGCGGTCCTGGCGCTGCTCGGCGAGCGCCGCCGGCACAAGGCGTCGTGACCCATGCCGCTGTGGCTTGACGCGGCGCCGCTGGTGCTGGCTTCCAGAAGCGCGGTGCGCCGATCGCTGCTGGAGGCCGCCGGCGTGCCGGTCGAGATCTGCCCGGCCGACATCGACGAACGCGGCGTGGAAGCGGGTGCGCCGTTGCAGGCGCCGGTGGCGATCGCGGCGCTTCTGGCCCGCGAAAAAGCCACCGTCGTCGCGGGGCGCAATCGCGGCCGCGTCGTTCTCGGCGCCGATCAAACCCTCTCGCTCGACGGCCGGCGATTCACAAAACCGGCCGACCGGGCAGCGGCTCGGGCGCAGTTGCGCGCGCTCTCCGGCCGCAGCCATGAGCTTTATTCGGCAATCGCCTTTGTCCAGGATGGTGCGGTGCTGTTCGAATATGTCGGCGTCGCCCGGCTGACCATGCGCGCAGTTTCGGACCGTTTCCTCGACGACTATCTCGACGCCGTCGGCGATGCCGCGACCGCCAGCGTCGGCGCCTATCAGCTCGAAGGTTTTGGCATTCAGCTGTTCGAACGGCTCGACGGTGACTATTTCACCGTGCTGGGCTTGCCACTGTTAACGGCGCTGGATTTTCTGCGCCGTCATGGATGCCTGGCGCAATGAGCGGCGCGAAACCCTTCGTCCTGTGTCTGACCGGCTCGCTCGGCATGGGCAAGTCGACGGCGGCAAAATTCTTCGCCGAGGCCGGCGTGCCGGTGCACGATTCCGACGCCGTGGTGCATGCGCTTTACGAAGGCGAAGCGGTGGCCGCCATCGAGGCGGCGTTTCCCGGCACGATTGCCGGCGGCAAGGTCGACCGCGGCAAGCTTGCGGCAAAGGTCATCGGCGACAAGGCTGCGCTGACGCGGCTTGAAGCCATCGTGCATCCGCTGGTCGCCAGGGCCCGCGACAAGTTCCTTGCCGACGCACAGGCCAGTGGCGCGCCCGTGGTCGTGCTCGATATCCCGCTGCTGTTCGAGATCGGCGGCAGCTCAAGTTGCGATGCCGTTGTCGTGGTCTCGGCGCCGGCCGAAGTGCAACGCAGCCGCGCTTTGGCGCGGCCGGGCATGACCGAGGCGAAACTCGCAAGCCTATTGGCCAAGCAGATGCCCGACGCGGAAAAGCGCGCGCGGGCGGATTTTATCGTGGATAGCTCGCAAAGCTTCGATCACGCCCGCGCCCAGGTGCACGACATTCTCGAGGCCGTCGCTAAAATGCCGCGAAAGTAGCGATTCGTTACCGGAACCGACCGGTCCGATCCCGGCGTGGGAGATGTGATGCGCGAAATCGTATTCGATACCGAGACCACCGGCCTCGATCCGCTGCAGGGCGATCGGTTGGTCGAGATCGGTTGCATCGAGCTGGTCAATCGCTTTCCGACCGGCAAGGTGTTCCATTGCTACTTCAATCCGCAGCGCGACATGCCGGAATCCGCCTTCAAGATTCACGGGTTGTCGGGCGAATTCCTCAAGGACAAGTCGCTTTTTGCCGACAAGGTCGACGAGCTCATCGGCTTTTTCGGCGACGCCCAGCTTGTGGCGCACAACGCGATGTTCGACCTGGGCTTCCTCAATGCCGAGCTGGAACGCGTCGGCCGCGTGGTAGTGAGCCGCGAGCGCATGATCGATACGCTTGTCATCGCGCGCCGCAAGCATCCGGGCGGGTCGAACCGTCTCGACGATTTGTGCGTGCGCTATGCGATCGACAATTCGCGCCGCACCAAGCATGGCGCGCTGCTCGATGCCGAGCTTTTGGCCGAGGTCTATGTCGAGTTGATCGGCGCGCGCCAGGCGTCGCTCGTGCTCTCGCAGACAGCGGCGCCGACCGCGGCGGCCGGCATGGCGATCGTCATACGCGAGCGCGCCGAGCCGCTTGCGGTAAGAGTGACGGACGACGAGCGCGCAGCGCACCGGCGTTTCGTCGAAACCCTCGGCGACGGCGCGATCTGGCGCGATTATATCAAGTTGGATTGAGCGGCGGAGCTGCCGGCGCCGCCGCCAGACGCTGGCGATAGAGATCGACGAAATCGATCGGGTTGAGCAGCAACGGCTGGAAGCCGCCGTTGCGCACCGACGTGGCGACGATTTCGCGCGCGAACGGAAACAACAGGCGCGGGCATTCGATCAATATGAACGGCTGCAGGCTGTCCGACGGCACGTTCACGACACGAAACATGCCGGCGAAGACCAGCTCGAAGCTGTACAGCACCATGCCATCGGATTCGGCCTTGCCCTCCAGACGCAACGTCACCTCGAAGTCGGTCTCGCTCGCGGGCGCGGCTTCGACGTTGACCTGAATGTTGATCGTCGGCTGTTGCGTGCTCGGCGCCAGCGAGCGCGGGGCATGCGGGTTCTCGAACGACAAATCCTTCACATACTGGCCAAGGACGGCGATCTGAGGCATCGCCATCTGTGGCTGGGGGCCGCCATTTGTCGTCGACATACTGATCTCCGGCGCGCGCGGGCGTTGCCGGCTTGGCTAACACAGGGCAGGGAAGCGAACAATGCCGGCCGGCGGGCTCCCGTTGGGGCGATAATGCCGCCATTTTCGGCGCACCTGCTCGAATGACGGCCAACTTGCCTCGAGCTGCCGGTATGGGCGGCGGCGCTCAAGATACCGGCACCGGTAATGTTGGCGCGGCGGCGGCAATCGTTTAGACTTTCACGGGCGCGCTGTCGTCATGTCGAGCGGCCTCTGGATGGCACCCCGCGCGTGCTTACATAACGAGTGGGAACCGGGTTCCCGCAAGCTATTCGTGGCTTAGGGCCTAAGCTTCAAGGAACGCATCGTTCCGCCAATTGCGATGCCGAGAGAATGTCAAACGTGTTCGATATCTACACCATCATCTTTCTGGCGCTCGCAGTATTCATTTTCCTGCGGCTTCGCAGCGTGTTGGGCCAACGCACCGGGCGCGAGCGGCCGCCCTACGACCCGTATTCGGCGCGCGACGTGGTGCGCAGCCCGGCCACCGACAAGGTCGTAACGCTGACGCCGCCGGCTCCGGCGGAAACCCCGGCGCGTCCTGCCGAGCCCGCTCCGGCGGCGGGCGAGCGCTGGAAGGGCATCGCCGAAAGCGGCTCGCCAGTGGCCGCCGGGCTCGATGCGATCGCGGCGGCTGACACGAGTTTCGATGCGCAGCACTTCATCGCCGGCGCGCGCGCCGCCTATGAGATGATCGTCACCACCTTTGCCGAGGGCGACCGCCGTCAGCTGCGCAACCTGTTGTCGCGCGAAGTGTTCGACGGTTTCGATGCCGCGATCACCGAACGGGAAAACCGCGGCGAGACCGCCGAGACGCGCTTCGTCTCGATCGACGGCTCGACCATCACGGCAGCCGAGCTGCGCAAGAGCACGGCGCAGATCACCGTCCGCTTCATCTCAAAACTGGTTTCCTCGACGCGTGACCGCAACGACGCCGTTATCGACGGCAACGCCGAGAAGGTCACCGACGTCACCGATGTATGGACGTTCGCGCGCGACGTCACCTCGCGCGATCCGAATTGGAAAGTGGTCGCGACGGAAGCCGGACAATAACGCCGATGGCGGCTTATTGTCGGGCTTTCTGTTTGTTTGTGCTGCTTATCGGTCTCGCCGGCCAATCGCCCGCGGCGCGCGCTGCGGAAACCGAGCCGATCAAACTTCCCGACACGCAATACGAGCCGGTCGAATGGACCGACGTCGACGGCTGGGCGAACGACGATCACGCCGCGGCGTTCTCGACGTTTCTCGCCAGCTGCCGCGTGCTCACGACCACCAAGCAGCGCTCGGGCCGCGACGCCGGTCCGGTCGGCGACGCGCTCAAGGACGTCTGCGCCCACGCGCTCGCCGCCATTCCGCTCGACGACAACGGCGCGAAGAAATTCTTCGAAGATAATTTCACGCCGCTGCGCATCAACAAGCTCGGCGATGCGTCGGGCTTTCTCACCGGCTACTACGAGCCGATCATCGAAGGGTCGCGCGTGCCGACCGGCGAATTCACCGCGCCGCTCTATCGCCGGCCGCCCAATCTGGTCGTTGCCGGGCGGCGCAAGCTCGGCGACGCTTTCCCCTCGAAGGGCGTCAAGGTCGGCCGCCGTGTCGGCCGCCGCAAGATCGTGCCGTATTACGACCGCGGCGAGATCGAGAACGGCGCGCTCGACGGCTGGCACCTGGAAATCTGCTGGTTGCACGATCCGGTCGATGTGCTGTTCGCGCAAATCCAAGGCTCGGCTCGGATCAGGCTGGAGGACGGCACCATCCTGCGCGTCAACTACGATTCGCATAACGGCTGGCCCTACACGCCGGTCGGCCGCGTGCTCATCGACCGCAAGCTGATCCCCAAGGACGAAATGTCCATGCAGCGCATCCGCGAGTGGATGGACGCCAACCCGGATCAGGCCAAGGAGGTGCGGGCGCAGAACAAATCTTATGTTTTCTTCCGCATCACCGATCTCGCCACCGAGGACGAGGCGATCGGCGCCGAGGGTGCTCCGCTGGTTCCCGGCCGCTCGATCGCGGTCGATCATGCCTTGCACGTCTATGGCACGCCGTTCTTCATCGCCGCCGATTTGCCGCTCACCAATGAAAAGGCGGCGACGAAATTCCGCCGCCTGATGGTGGGGCAGGATACCGGCTCGGCGATCGTCGGACCGGCGCGCGCCGATATATATTTCGGCGCCGGCGACGAGGCGGCGCGCATGGCCGGTCGCATCAAGAATCCCGGCAATTTCGTCATGCTGCTGCCGCGCCAGCTCGATCCCGTCGAAGCCGGCCGCGATACGCCGTTGCCCCCCGAGCGGCCGAGCGCGTTCAGTCTCAACGTCACCACCATGGAAGATCCGACCGCGGTGGATGTGCCGCTGCCGGAACCGAAGCCCACTGTTGAGCCGGCGCCGAAAGCCGCCGCTGCCACCACGGCTACCCCGAAGCAAAAACCGCGGCCAAAGCCATGAGCCGGCGCCGCCAATTGAGCGACGAAGACGAGGCCTTATGGGCCGGATTCACACGCTCGATTAAGCCGTTGAAGTCGGTGAAGCCGGGCGCCAAAACAATTGCGAAATCTTCCGCAACGCCGTCAGTCGCAAAGAGCCCCGCGCCGTCGCAGACCCGAAGTCATCCCGTCACGCCGCGTGAAACGCCGCGCGCTCCATCGCCGCCGCTCGCGCCGCTTGGCCGGCGGCTCAAGCAGCGTGTCGCGCGCGGCCGTGAGCCGATCGACGCGCGCCTCGACCTGCACGGCATGACGCAGCAAGAGGCGCACGCGGCGCTGCTGCGGTTTCTGCATCGCGCGCAAGCCAGTGGCGTCAAGACGGCGCTCGTGGTCACCGGCAAAGGCCTGCGCAAATCGTCGAGTGGCGACGGACGCGATGCCGACCACAGGCCCGGCGTGCTCAAGCGACAGGTGCCACTGTGGCTCGCCTTGCCGGAATTCCGCCTGCTTGTCGTCGGCTTCGACGCCGCCCATGTCGGCCATGGCGGCGAAGGCGCGCTTTATGTGCGGTTGCGGCGCGGCAGGTAGGCCGCGCCGTTAACCATAACCATTGGAATTTCATAAGGCGGGCAAGAATCGGTCAATGTCGTCTGCGACAACGGCGATCGTAATGCCAGTAATCGGAGTACGATCGATCATGTCCGACACCGCCGATATCCAAACAAAGCCGAATCCAGCGCGCGATAGCTCCAAGGATAAACGCACCCTCGATCAGGTTGAGAAGTGGATGGAAATGATCCGCGAGATCAGCCGCGAGCCGGTGAAGAATTAATCGATCTTCAGGCCGGTCGATTTGATGACGGCCTTCCATTTCGCGGTATCTGCTTTCAGAAATTTCCCCAGTTCGTCCGGCGAAGAGCTCGCCGCCGTGTAAGCAGTATGGGCAAGCTTGTCGACGAGCGCCGGCTCGGCGAGCGCTTTGACGACGCCGGCATTGATGGTGCGTACGATGTCGAGCGGTGTCTTGGCCGGCGCGAATACCGCCTGCCAGGAATCGACCACATAGCCGGGCACGCCGGATTCGGTGATGGTCGGCACGTCCGGCGCCGCCGGAGAACGCTTGGCGCCGGTCGAAGCCAGGACGCGCGCCTGGCCAGACCGTGAGAAGGTCAACAGCTCGCCGCTGCCGAAATAGCAGTCGATGCGCCCAGGGATGAGATCGACGAACGCCGGCGCCGCGCCGCGATAAGGCGCATGCGTCATCTTGATCTTCGCCATATCCAGAAACAGTTCCTCGGCGAGATGCGGTCCGCTGCCGGTTCCGGGCGAACCCATGATGAGCCTGCCCGGATGCGCCTTGGCGTCGTCGATGAAGTCCTTCACCGTCTTGGCCGGCGAGGTGTTCGGCACGAACATGAAAAACGGAAATTTTGCCACCAGCGAGATCGGCGCGAAATCCGTTTCGGGATTGTAATCGAGCGCGCGGTACAGGGCGCCGTTCGCCGACATCGACGACGTGCCGTACAGCAGCGTGTAACCGTCGGGATCGGAGTGCGCGACGAACGCGTTGCCGATATTGGTGCCGGCGCCGCTCTTGTTGTCGACGACGACCTGCTGACCCCAGATCTTCGACAGCTGTTCGGCGACCAGGCGGGCATTGGTATCGGTCGGCCCGCCGGCGGCAATCGGCACGACCAGATGCACGGCCCGGTCGGGCCACGCACCGGCCCGCGCGACGCGCAGAATGCTCGGCGCGAACACCGACGCGGCGCTGACTGCGATCAAGTGGCGGCGTGACAGCACGGGCTCACTCCCGGCGGAGCGGCGCAAGACTAGCCGCTAATGCGCGCCGATACCAAGGCGCGAAAACGCGTCACATTGACCGGGCCGGCCCGCCAGTCGCGCCGCGCTACAGGATGAACCGGCTCAAATCCGCGTTCTTGGCCAAGTCGCCGACGTGCTTGTGCACATAGGCGGCGTCGATTTTCATGGTCTCGCCGGAGCGGTCCGGCGCGGCGAACGAGACCTCGTCGAGCACGCGTTCCATCACCGTCTGCAGGCGGCGGGCGCCGATGTTCTCCACGCTCGAGTTCACCGCCACCGCCACGTCGGCGACCGCGTCGATGGCATCCTCGGAGAATTCAAGCGTCACGCCCTCGGTCGCCAGCAGCGCGATATATTGCTTGATCAGGGACGCTTCCGGCTCGGTGAGAATGCGCCGCATGTCGTCGCGGGTCAGCGGCTTGAGCTCGACGCGGATCGGCAGCCGGCCTTGCAGCTCGGGCAACAGGTCGGAAGGCTTGGAGATATGGAAGGCGCCCGAGGCGATAAACAAAATGTGGTCGGTCTTCACCGAGCCATGCTTGGTGGCAACCGTGGTGCCTTCGATCAGCGGCAATAGATCGCGCTGTACGCCCTCGCGCGATACGTCGGCGCCCATGCGGCCTTCGCGCGCGCAGATCTTGTCGATCTCGTCGAGGAATACGATGCCGTTGTTCTCGACCGTCTTGATCGCTTCTTGGGTCAATTGATCGGTGTCGAGCAGCTTGTCGGATTCCTCGTTGATCAGGATATCGTAGGATTCGTGCACGGTGACGCGGCGCGTCTTGGTGCGGCCGCCGCCGAGCTTGCCGAAAATGTCGCCGATCGAGACCGCGCCCATTTGCGCTCCGGGCATGCCGGGAATGTCGAACAGCGGCATGCCGCTGCCGGCGGACTGCACCTCGATTTCGATCTCCTTGTCGTTGAGCTCGCCGGAGCGCAGCTTCTTGCGGAACGCCTCCTTGGTCGAGGCGCTGGCATTGGCGCCGACCAGCGCGTCGAGCACGCGATCTTCGGCCGCCTGCTGGGCGCGCGCCTGGACGTCCTTGCGTTTGCGCTCGCGCGTCAGCGTGATGGCGACTTCGACGAGGTCGCGCACGATCTGCTCGACGTCGCGGCCGACATAGCCGACTTCGGTGAATTTCGTCGCCTCGACCTTGAGGAACGGCGCGCCGGCGAGCTTGGCGAGGCGGCGGGATATCTCGGTCTTGCCGACACCGGTCGGCCCGATCATCAAGATATTCTTCGGCTGCACTTCCTCGCGCAGCCGCTCGTCGAGCTGAAGCCGGCGCCAGCGGTTGCGCAGCGCGATCGCCACCGCGCGCTTGGCGTCGGCCTGGCCGACGATGAAGCGGTCGAGCTCGGAAACGATTTCGCGGGGGGAAAAGTCGGTCACGCTTTCAACGTTTCAATGGTGACATTGCGGTTGGTGTAAACGCAGATGTCGGCGGCGATGTCGAGCGACCTGCGTACGATGGCCTCGGCATCGAGCGGCCCGTCGACCAGCGCCCGCGCCGCGGCCAGCGCATAATTGCCGCCGGAGCCGATGCCGACGATGCCGGCCTCCGGCTCGAGCACGTCGCCGGTTCCGGTGAGCACCAGCGACACGTCCTTGTCGGCGACGATCATCATGGCCTCGAGCCGGCGCAGATAACGATCGGTGCGCCAATCCTTGGCCAGTTCGACCGCGGCGCGGGTGAGCTGGCCGGGATATTGCTCGAGCTTCGATTCCAGCCGCTCGAACAGGGTGAAGGCGTCGGCGGTGGCGCCGGCAAAGCCGCCGATCACCTCGCCCTTGCCGAGCCGGCGCACTTTCTTGGCATTGGCCTTGACGATGGTCTGGCCGATCGTGACCTGGCCGTCGCCGCCGACCGCCACCACGCCACCCTTGCGGACGGTGAGGATGGTAGTGCCGTGCCAGAGGCCGGATTGCGAATTGTCCATGGATGTCCTCGCGCGCAGCTTGATCTAGGAAGGCGCGCGCTGCAATTCAATCGAACGGCCAAGCGCTACGACAGGCCGACGGCTTTGCGCAATGTGCTATTGATGCGTGCTTGCCAGCCCGGCCCGCGCGCGCGGAAGTGCTCGATGACGTCCGGATCGAGGCGCAGCGAAACCAAACGCTTGGTCGGCCGTTTTTGCGGCCCACGCACGCGGCGGTAGGCGGCCACGATTTCGGGCACCACTTCGGAGGCCGGCCGGGCACGCGCAAAATCCTCCTTGGTCCATTCCGGATTGTCCAAGTCGCGCTTACGATCCAAGTCGCGCTTACGATGATGTCTTGCTCGCGGCATAGATTGCGATCTCCCTTGCGTTACTTTTGCGAAGTGAAATGACGCGGATTCGGCCCTCGCGACGTGTGAAGACCAGGGCGTGAAGTCGCCCGTTGATCGCGCCGTAGGCGCGAAAGCGCTCCTCGCCGTAATTCTTCCTGTCGTCACGAAGAACAAGCGCAGTCTCGAAGTCGAAGTTCTGGACGATGGCAAAATCGACACCATGCTTTCTTAAGTTCGAGGCGCGTTTTCGTGCGTCCCAGACATAGAGGCCAGCGCTGGTCATGCTTTACATTGTAGCTACAATATAAGGGGGCGATCCACTATTTTGTAGCTACAGTATGCTAAATTGCGCTGTGGTGGCGCAGGTCGGAAACCCCTGATAAAAGGCGCACAAATTCGCGAGGGCTTTATGCGCAAGGCGTCCGTGAAACGGACCACCAAGGAAACCGACGTCGAGGTCGCGGTCGATCTCGACGGCACCGGCGCGGCCTCGATCGCGACCGGCATCGGCTTCCTCGACCACATGCTGGACCTGTTGGCGCGGCACTCGCGCATCGACCTTGCCGTCAAAGCCAAGGGCGATCTGCATATCGACCAGCATCACACCACCGAAGATGTCGGCATCGCGCTCGGCCAGGCCTTGAAACAGGCCCTGGGCGACATGAAGGGCATCACGCGTTATGCCGATGTCCACCTACCGATGGACGAGGCGCTGACCCGCGTTGTGATCGACATTTCCGGCCGGCCGTTTCTGGTGTTCAAGGTCGATTTCGTGCGCGCCAAGATCGGCGCTTTCGACACCGCGCTGGTGCAGGAGTGGTTCCAGGCCTTCGCCATGAACGCCGGCGTGACGCTGCACGTCGCCACGCTCTACGGCAGCAACGACCACCATATCGCCGAATCCTGCTTCAAGGGTCTGGCGCGGGCGTTGCGGGCGGCGGTGGCTATCGACCCGCGCGCCGCCAACGAGGTGCCCTCGACCAAAGGCAGCCTCGGCAATTGATTGTCGCGTCCCTCGCCTTACCTGGAGGACGAGGCTGAAAAACGAGAATCGGCTATGTCCGTCTACACCGTGCACGAGCCGCCCATGCGGGCCGGCAAAGCCGCGTCCGAGGTGGAACGCTTCGCCTTCGTGCGCGACGGCTTCTCGTGGTGGGCCTTCCTGTTCGCGCCGCTGTGGATGCTGCGTCACCGGATGTGGCTGGTGCTGGTCGGCTATGTCGCGGTCGCGGCCGCGATCGAAATTCCGGTGCGGCTGTCCGGCGCGCCGGCCATTACCGCGAGCCTCATCGGCATTCTCCTCGGTCTCCTGGTCGGGTTCGAGGCCGGCACCTTGCGCCGTTTCACGCTGGACAGGCGCGGCTGGAAAAATCTCGGCGTCGTCAGCGGTGCCGATCTCGAAGACGCCGAGCGGCGCTTCTTCGATGCCTGGCTGCGGCGGGCGAATTTGCCGGCTGGCGTCCTGCGTCAGCCAACGCCGCCGCCTGCTCCGGCTGCGCCCATCCAGCGTCCGCCACATGGGCCCGCGGTGATCGGGCTTTTCCCCGAGCCGGGAGCGCCGCGATGAGCGTGGCGATCGTCGATTACGGCTCCGGCAATTTGCACTCGGCGGCAAAAGCGTTCGAACGCGCCGCCCATGAAGCCGGCCTCGGCCAGCCTATCGTGGTGACGAACGATCCCGCGGTGGTCGCGAACGCCGACCGCGTGGTGCTGCCGGGTGTCGGCGCCTTCGCCGATTGCCGGCGCGGCCTCGACGCGGTGGACGGCATGGTAGGAGCGCTGGAGGAAGCGGTGCGCCGAAAGGGCCGGCCGTTCTTCGGCATCTGCGTCGGCATGCAACTCTTGGCCGAGCGCGGGCGCGAATACCAAGTCACCGAGGGCTTGGGCTGGATCGCCGGCGAGGTCGATCGCATCGAGCCGAGCGATCCGAACTTGAAGATCCCGCATATGGGCTGGAACACGCTCAATGTGCTGCGGTCGCACCCGGTGCTCGACGGCCTGCCATTCGGCCCACAGGGCCGGCACGCTTATTTTGTGCACTCGTATCAGCTCAATCCGGCGCAGCGCGGCGATCTGGTGGCCGCTGCCGAGTATGGCGGCGCCGTGACCGCGATCGTGGCGCGCGACAACATTTTCGGCACGCAATTCCATCCCGAGAAAAGCCAAAAACTCGGGCTGGCGCTGATTGCGAACTTTCTGCAGTGGAATCCATGATTACATTGCTGTCACCACACCCCTTAGCCGCAGACCTTGTGCCGTGATCCTGTTTCCCGCCATCGATCTCAAAGACGGCCTCGCCGTGCGCCTGCAACAAGGCGACATGGCGCGCGCGACCGTGTTCAACCGCGATCCGGCGGCGCAGGCGCAAGCGTTCGAGCGGCAGGGCTTTGAATATCTGCACTTGGTCGATCTCGACGGCGCGTTTGCTGGCAAGCCGATGAATGCTTCGGCGGTCGAGGGCATTCTCGGTGCCGTCAAAATTCCGCTGCAGCTCGGTGGCGGTATTCGCGACCGCGCCACCGTCGATGGCTGGCTCGGCAAGGGCGTGGCCCGCGTCATCATCGGCACCGCAGCGGTGCGCGATCCGGCGCTGGTCAAGGAAGCCGCACGCGCCCATCCGGGTCGCATCGCCGTCGGGCTCGATGCACGCGTCGGCAAGGTCGCGGTCGAAGGCTGGGCAGAGACTTCGGAATTGTCGGCGCTCGACATCGCGCGGCGCTTCGAGGATGCCGGCGTCGCCGCGATCATCTACACCGATGTGGCGCGCGACGGCATGCTCAAGGGGCTCAACCTCGACGCCACCATCGCACTCGCCGACGCGGTGTCGATTCCGGTGATCGCCTCGGGCGGTCTTGCCTCGATCGATGACGTCCGGGCGTTACTGGCACCGCGCGCGCAAAAACTCGCAGGCGCCATTTCCGGCCGCGCGCTCTATGACGGCAGGCTCGACGCGGCGGAGGCGCTCGCAGTGCTGCGTAGCGCTCGGGCAACAGTCTGACATGTTCAAGGTCCGCGTCATCCCCTGCCTCGACGTCAAGGACGGCCGCGTCGTCAAGGGCGTCAACTTCGTCAATCTGCGCGATGCCGGCGATCCGGTCGCGGCCTCGATCGCCTATGACGAAGCCGGCGCCGACGAGCTCACCTTCCTCGACATCACGGCGAGCCACGAGAACCGTGGCATCATGCTCGACGTGGTGCGGCGCACGGCGGAAGCCTGCTTCATGCCGCTCACGGTCGGCGGCGGCGTGCGCAGCATCGACGACATCCGCGCGCTGTTGACCTCGGGCGCCGACAAGGTGTCGATCAATACTGCAGCAGTGTCGCGCCGTGCCTTCGTCAAGGAAGCGGCGGAAAAATTCGGCGATCAGTGCATCGTGGTCGCCATCGATGCGAAGAAAGTGTCGCAGCCGGGCGCGGCGGACCGTTGGGACATCTTCACCCATGGTGGCCGCACCCCGACCGGCATCGACGCCGTCGCCTATGCCCGCGAGGTAGTCGCGCTCGGCGCCGGCGAGATCCTGCTCACCTCGATGGATCGCGACGGCACCCGGCAGGGCTTTGACATCGCGCTGACCCGCGCCGTCGCCGACGCGGTCACCGTGCCGGTCATCGCCTCGGGCGGCGTCGGCAATCTCGATCACCTGGTCGAAGGCATCCGCGACGGCCATGCCAGCGCTGTGCTGGCCGCGTCGATCTTCCACTTCGGCGAGTATTCCGTGCGCCAGGCCAAGGAGCATATGGCCCGGGCCGGCCTGCCGGTGCGGCTCGATCCGTGATCGCCTCTCCCCGCTTGGGCGTGAAGATGCTAAGGAACGCCCAAAGGGACGCCTAACAACGCAAATGGCCGAGACATTCACCCTCAACGACCTCGAAAAGCGCGTTCAGGCGCGCGCGCAAGCCAGCGCCGACGTGTCGTATACGCGCAAGCTATTGGACCGCGGCGTGGCCCATTGCGCCAAAAAGCTCGGCGAGGAGGCGGTCGAGGCGGCGATTGCGGCGGTCGGCGAAGACCGCGAGCGGGTGATCGGCGAAGCCGCCGACGTGCTCTACCATCTCCTGGTCGTACTCCATGCCCGCGGCATCACCCTCGCCGAGGTCGAGGCTGAGCTCGGCGCCCGCACCCGGCAGTCGGGCCTCGACGAGAAGGCGGCGCGCAAGAGCGGCTAGGCTAAAGGCTCAGCACAACAATGGAGCAGCGCACCGAGCAGGACGTTTCGCCCTACCGCGTGTTCTCCCGCGCCGAATGGGCGACGCTGCGCCGCGATACGCCGATGACGCTCGAGCCGGCGGAAGTCGCCCGGCTGCGTTCGATGCACGACCGGCTCGACATGTCGGAGGTCGTCGACATCTACCTGCCGCTGTCGCGCCTGTTGTCGCTGTACGTCGACGCGACGCAAAATCTGTTTCGCGTGCAGCAGGGATTCCTCGGCACCGAAGATGCCAAAGTGCCCTTCATCATCGGCGTCGGCGGTTCCGTCGCCGTCGGCAAATCGACCACGGCGCGCGTGCTGCAGGCGCTGTTGGCGCGCTGGCCGAACGTGCCGAAGGTCGACCTCATCACCACAGACGGCTTCCTTTATCCGAATGCGGTGCTCGACCGCGAAGGACTGATGGAGAAGAAGGGCTTTCCGGAAAGCTACGATCTGCCGGCGCTGTTGCGCTTTCTCTCCGACATCAAGGCCGGACTGCATCCGGTTCGTGCGCCGGTCTATTCGCACCTGATCTACGACGTGATCCCGAACCAGTGGATCGAGATCGAGCGGCCGGAAATCTTGATCGTCGAAGGCCTCAACGTGCTGCAAGCCGGGCGCCTGCCCAAGGATGGCAAGGCGGTGCCGTTCGTCTCCGACTTTTTCGATTTCTCGATCTATCTCGATGCCGCGGAGGATGTGCTGCTGTCATGGTATGTCAGCCGGTTCCTGACCTTGCGCGGCACCGCGTTCGCCGACCCGAAATCCTATTTCCACCGCTATGCGCAACTCTCCGACAAGGAGGCGGTCGCCACCGCGACATCGATCTGGAATCGCATCAATCTCGTCAATCTGCACGAGAACATTCTGCCGACGCGGCAGCGCGCGGACTTGATCTTGAAGAAGGGCGAAAGCCACCAGGTCGATGAGGTGGCGCTGCGGCGGCTTTGAGCGTGATGTTTTAGGTTGTCGCTTCTACGCGGCCAATCGAAAAATGGCCGTCCTGCGACCACGTGAAGGATAAATCGTCACGCTGTAAGCCCTAGGCCGCAAGCGCCGAAGCGCTCGAAGCGGCAAGCACGGCGGCAAGCCGTTCGCGGTCGAGCGGCTTGAACAAAAAACCATCCATGCCGGCGGCGAAACAGGCGTCACGGTCTTCGGTTGAAACGTTCGCGGTGAGCGCGATGATCGGCGTGCGCATATCGCTATGCTCGGCCTCGATGGCGCGGATGCGGCGGGTCGCTTCCAGTCCGTCCATGCCCGGCATGCGCAGATCCATGAGGACGCAATCGTAAGGCGCTCCGCCCGCCCGCGCCGCAAGCCAGCTCTCGATCGCCGCGGCGCCGCTTTCGGCCATGGTCGGACGATGGCCGAGCTTGACCAGAAGCGCGCGCGCCAACAGAGCGTTGATCTCGTTGTCTTCGGCGACCAGGATTGAAAGCCCGCCACCGGAACGCGCTTGGCTGGGCGTTTCGGCGATCTCGCTCGCGGCGCCGGGATCGAACGCGTCGTCCGGCGCGAAGCGCGCGGCGAGCGAAACGGCGCGCACCGGCTTGATCAAATAGCCGGTAAATCCCGCGTCCTTGAGGCTTGCCAGCTCGGTGCGCATGGCGGGGGTCACCAGCACGATGCGGCGGGGAATGACCGCAGTCATGCGGGCGAGCGCTTCGCTCGCCGTGGTGCCGAGCGTGTGATCGACCAGCACGGCGCTCCAAATCTGCTCCGGCAAAATGGCCGACGCGACGCTTGCATCGGGAACGATGGTGGTCCGCGCTCCCCAGCGCTGCAGGCGGCGCGCCAACAGCGACGCTTCGATCGCCGCCGGCGCGACAATGAGAATATCCTCGCCGGCAAGGTCGGGGATCGCGACCGCGGCTTCGTCGTGCTCGCCGACGCGCGGCAGCGGCAGGCTGACACGGAACGTCGAGCCTTCCCCGGGCGCGCTCTCGACCGCGATGGAGCCCGCCATGCGCTCGACGATGCGTTTCGAAATGGTGAGCCCGAGGCCGGTACCGCCGAATTTGCGCGTCGAGCTGCCGTCGGCCTGCTCGAATTCGAGGAAGATGCGCGCTTGGTCTTCCGCCGAAATGCCAATGCCGGTGTCGCGCACCGAGATCGCGATCGCGTCCGGCCGGGCGTCCGGCTCGACGATGATCGAGACGCCGCCAAGCTCGGTAAATT
>Ga0116225_1001135_pt1 | contig 19574 bp, 13 predicted proteins | sample Sb_taG_8_FD_88968 | JGI IMG/M metagenome (GOLD analysis project Ga0116225, IMG submission 88968) | Peat soil microbial communities from Weissenstadt, Germany - Sb_50d_c_BC metaG | ecosystem: Environmental > Terrestrial > Soil > Wetlands > Peat | place: Germany: Weissenstadt | collected 2010-09-21 | reverse complement strand
TGATCGGCCATCCAGCGTTCCTGCTTGGGAGTGCTCAGCCCCACCCAGACGATATCGGCGCCGCTGGCGTTGATCAGGCGGATGACCTCGGCATCCTCTGCCGCCGTCAGCGGGCGGAACGGCGGCGCGTAAGAGCCGACGATCTGCACTTGGGGAAAGTCTTCTAATATTTTGGCGCGCAGGACCGCCAGCGTCTCGTCGGTCGCCCCATAGAGAAAATGCCTCCATCCGAGCCGCTGCGAGGCGTTGAGAAGAAAGGGCATGAATTCCGGCCCGCAGACCCGATCCGCATCGGCATATCCGGCCAATTTCAGCCACCACACCATCGGCATACCATCCGGAATAACCATTCCGGCAGCGTTATGACAAGCCTTGATCGCCGCATCCCGGTGGCTTTCCATGATCCCGTGGACGCCGGTCACACAAACATAACGGTGTTCACTCTGGGCGATCCAGCGAGTGATCTCACGCAAGGCCGTCATGGGATTGACGGCGCTGACGCCGACACCCAGCAGGTTTACCGACGGAACAACGGCTGACGTCATGGTGCGCTCCCAGATCCGATACGGCCAATAATGGTCGCCACGGCGGGATAATGTTACAAATAGCACCGCCAATAAACTAACCTTAGGAAATGACTTACACTATCTACATTCCACATTTGACGATGTTTGACCATATATCCAATGTCATTATTTATACCAACTATAACGCTTACACACTGATAGCTTTTAAATAGTCATAGCCGTCGACCGGGCGACTGGAAATACGATCCAATCGTCCGGTACCGAGGTCGCCGCCGCACTTACGACGAATAGGCCCAATGATCAGTCAGCGGATGCAGACCGGCCGTCCCCGCCGGAATATCGACGAAGCCCAGAGCATGCGCCGGCGACGAGGCCGGAAGCGTGTAGTTGCCCTGCGCCGGTGCGGTGAATTGCGGATCGGCAACGGTCGGGTGGGCATCCTGGGTGGGCGGGCTATTGGGGAACACAGCGCCTTTGACCGCATCCCAGTAGAGATTCCCCGAAATCGTCGGCGAACCGCCATTCAGGTAATCATAGGCATGCGGGGTCGGGCTGGAGGAGGTGATCAGATTCTTGGTGATAACATTGGCCTGCATGCCGTCACCCAGCGAGGCGTATTGCGGATCGTCCTGGATCAGGGCAAACCCAGTGTTCCCCGCGCCAAGATCGGCGATGTTGTTGGTGATGGTGTTGTGATCGCCGCCATGGATCTGGATGGCGTCGGTGCCGCTGCCGGAAATCACATTGTTTTGAACGGTCACCCCGCTGGTCATGTCGTCGAGGTAGATCCCCATCGTATGCGCCGAGCTGGGGCCGTAATTGGTGATCACGTTGTTGGCGATCGTCATCTGGGTGTCGGCATGGCTACGCCCCAACACATAGATCGCTCCGGTGTCGTCCGACGACTGGTTGGTGTTGGTCAGCACATTGTAGCTGACATTGTTGCCGACATTGATGGTGGTGCCGTCCCAATTTTCGACACCGATCCCCATGCCGGCGGTGTTTTCGACCTGATTATGGGTCACCGTGTTGTTGTCGACGCCATGCATGAAGATGCCGCCGCCTTGGGTGTTAAGGCCTCCGGTGCCGTTGATCAGGTTGCTGTCGATCGTGTTGTTGTTGCTGCTGTCCTGAATCTCCATGCCGCTTAGCGCCGAGTGGTCGATCTCGTTGCCCGAAACGGTGTTGCTCGACGCATTGATCAGCCGCAGGCCGTTCTCGTTGTTGGTGAACAGGTTCCCCACGATCTGGTCGTTGCTGGAGTTCTGCGCGACGACCGCATAGTCGGAAGCATGGGTGAAGGTCAGCCCGTCGACCGTCACATTATTGGCGCCATTGATGTTCAACAACGTGCCGAGATTGGCGGAGGTACCGTCAAGGACCGGGTGGGTGCCGGGAGCAGCCAGGATCGACAGGCCGGAATCCGCCGTCCCCAGGTTCACCGTCGCGCCAAGCTGGTAGGTGCCGTCGCCGAGATAGATGGTGTGGATACCGCTGGCCTCGGCCGCCTGAATGGCGTGGCCCAGCGTGGCGAAACCGGCCGTGGCCGACATGCCGTTGGCCGAGTCGCTGCCGCCGGTCTCGACATAATAGCCCTGTACCACCGGGGCCGGAGTGGGCGCGGACGGCGTGGCGGGCTCCGGAGCCGGTGCCGTGGTAGCGACAGGCGCCGGTTCCGGGGCAGAAGTGGGTGCCGTAGTGGCGACTGGTGCTGGCTCTGGTGCTGGTGCTGGTGCCGTAGTAACGACGGGCGTCGGCTCCGGGGTGGCGACGGGCGTCGGCGCGGACGCATGGGAGGCAAAGTCGCTAGCCGGCAGATGAAAATCGAGGAAGCCGTTCCACGGCATTTCCGCCTGCCCCGGCAGTACGGAGCCGCCAGCAACGTGATAGGTCGCATGCGAATCGGTGGGATTGAAGCTCTGTCCGTCGATGGACAAAGAACTCACCGTCAGATTCCGGTCCTCGGTCCCAATCACCGCGTCGTTGTTGTAGTGGATCTGGACGTCGTGCGGACGATCAGGGGCCAAATGGGCAGAAAAAGTATAAGGCTGATCGGTAGTGGTGACGGTCGCCCCGCCGATCCGGTGTCCATCCACCGTAACATAGAAATGCGCCTCCACTCCGGCAGCCGAGGTGCCGGAGGCATCGACGATGATCGTGTCCTTGGGTGTTGATGCTGTCATAGCTATCGACCTGCTATCCTGTATAAATGTTAACGGCTCATTGACCATTTCATTATCAAATGGAACAGTTATCATTTGGTATAGATCGATCATTTTTACAGACCACCCACATCAGAGGCAGATTAGACGCGCCATCTTGAGTAATATTTATATATTACTATTTCCAATGATGCGATTTGGCAACTACCCCCTTTTTGCTAACTACCCCGTTACCGATTCGGCCAATGGCATCTTTGCCTTGTAGCCGCCTGCGGTCAGGTGGTCGCACAGACGCAGCCCCAGCGCGATGGCGGTCAAGGTGCAGTTGGGGAAGCCGCTGCTCGGCATGACGGCGGCCCCGGCGACGGACAGGCCATCGACGCCATGGACCGCCAAATTGGCATCGACCACGCCGTCTTGCGCGCTCCGCCCCATGCGCGCCCCGCCCATCTGATGATAAGTATCCTCGGCGGTGGCAAGGTAGGCCGGATCGCGCGCCACCAACGCCGGATCAAGACGGATATCGGCGATCCCCGCCGTGGACATGGCATCGCGCACCCGCTCGGCGAAATAGGCGATACTGTTCAATTCGCTGCCATCGACAGCCCAATGGACATCGACCATCGGCATATCCAAAGCATCGCGTTCGTGCCGCAGGGTGATCCGACTTTCCCGCAAAGGAACCTGCTCCGAGGTGACGCGCAGCAGAATGGACGCACTCGACGGATGAAAGGTCCGATTTGCCCGGAAATACCGATACGCCAAAGGAAGCGCGACCTTCGCCAAGGCGATGGCATGCAACGGCACTGTCCAGAAGCCCGGCTCCAGTTTTCCGCTTAGGATCGATTTGATGAACAGCTTCAGGTTTCGCGCGTTTTCGGCATAGGACGTCTTGAAGATCATGGAACCGGCGACACCAAGAAGCTTGTGGTCCCGTTGCGCATCCTCCGTCAGCTTTATCTTGGGGTTATATTTATAGCCATCGAAGAACATGTTCTCGAACAGGTCGTTAAAACGCTTGCGGTCCTTTGGGTAGACATTGCCCGCCGTGCTGTCCAGATGATCCAGATAGCCGCGCCCCAGCCAGGGATTATCGCTCCACGGCATCGACCGCCCCGCCACATCGGGCAGCAGCAGCAACCGCGCAATCTCAATGGTGCCGCAGGCCAAGATGGTGTGGCGCGCCGAAACGCGGCCCCGTCGCCCGCCGAAACACCGCAGGTGGATATGCTCGATGCGCCGCCGTGATTCGTTCAACTCGAAGCCGCAGACATTGGCGTGCAGCAGGGTGGTAATCTTGGCCCCGGCAAGATCCGCCTGAAAATGCCTGGCAAAATTGGTGGTCTTGATCCATCGGGTCAGAAACATCTCAAGATCGCCATCCAGATCCGGCGGGCGGGTGCCGGCCCGCGCCCATACCGCTGCGTCGGTCGCCTCGCCCCCGTCCATCTTCAACATGGTCATTGCGCGATCGTAATAAGAATTAAGGGTCGCCCGGCCGAAGGGCCAGCCTTCGCAATGCGCCCAGGGACGATCCTCGAAGACGATGGGGTCGAAGGGGACGAGTTGCCCGCCCCAAAACTTCGTCGTCCCGCCCAAAAGGCGGAAGCGCCCGGACTGCAAGCCCTCCAACTTGAAGCCAGAGGAACGGGCATTGTTGAAGATATCCTGCGAGCGCACCTCAAGATTAGCGCCACCGGCCTCGATCAAAATAACGTCGCGCCCCTTGCGGGACAGTTCCGCAGCCATGGCAATCCCCACAGCCCCTGCCCCAATGATCGCGATCTCGCAAGAGAACTCCGCCGGCATATCCGTTTTTTCAAGATCAATAATAGACATCGTCATCTTCCCCGATATTGGCGACGAAGGATTCTTGCGAAATTGGCGCGGAACACCATCATCACACCGCAACGCGGAATGACATGCAAATTAGGATTAGGATTGTTCCTGATCACGGATGGAGTACTACGGGAGGACCGACGCTGCTCCATCTGAGCTTGCCGTCGTCACCCCAAGGGAACCGATCCGGGGCTCTCGCTCGACGGCAGCACCAATGCACCGCTGTCTTTCGGCAGACAAATCGGCGCCTCGCTGCGCAGAAGGCCGGCATATTGGCGAATGGTGTGCTCGACCGGCAGGTGAACCCCGTTCAGCAGGACGATCACCGGCAGGCAGAGCAAAGCCAGCCCGCGCAGACACTGCTGAGGCGACGGCTCGATACCTGGATAACGGCGGCAGACGGCCAAAACACCCGCCCCCAGAACGCCGCCGGCCACCACTTCCTGCCAGCTATGGAACCCGAGACGCACCCGGCTAGCTCCGATAGCCATAATCAGCACCAGCGCCCCAACGCCCACCAGCCGCGACCGCCAGGAGTCCAGAGGCCGCGCCACCGCCTGCGCCAGCAAGCCGTACACCACCGCCGACATGGCGACATGGCCGCTGGGGCTACGGATGTGAAATAGCGGAACGACCGGCCCGCAGCCGATCAACAGCATTTTAAGCCCGGCGACGAGCAGACCGGTAGCCCCGACCGCGCCCAGGAAAACCACCGCCGAGGCTCTCCAGCCCGCCACGGCGAAATACAACGATCCGACCAACGTCAGGGGAAGGAGGATTGCGGGGTCGCCAAGATCGGTGATGGTGCTCAACAAGCTGTGCATGATCGCTCTTGCGTGGTTGCATTCATGCGCCAAGACGGGCGGCACAGGCCATGCGCGCCGCCCGTCTTGCGATCCTTCGGAGGCCGCCGCTACTGCGGAAAGTAGCGGCGCAGCTGATCGATATAATAGGTGTTGGCGGTATAGGATTTGAGGTTCGCCATATCGGCCATGGTCAGCAGCACCCCGGCGATATCTCCGCCCGCACTGACGATTTGACGGATGGCCGGCATCACTGCGGTAATGCGGGTATGCCGCCAGCGCACCGCGACCACCACCTTGTCGACCAGCCGGCACAGGCTGCGCGTATCGGACACCGCCAACACCGGAGCCGAGTCCAGGATAATCAGGTCATAACTGAGCGACAGCGCCGCCAGCAGCCGCCGCATGTTGTCCGAACCCAAAACATCGGGCGGATTGGGCGCATGCGCGCCAGCCGGCAACACGAAGGCGGCTGATAGCGGATCGCGCACCACCACATCGGCGACGCTGAAATCACCCAGCAGATGATCGATCAAGCCCGGTTCGTTCGACAGCTTCATCAGGTTCGACAGACTGCGGCGGCGCAGGTCGCAATCAATCAGCAGCACGCGCTTGCCGGCCTCCGCCATCAGCCGGGCCAGCGAGACGCTCACCGTGGTTTTGCCCTCGCCGGGCAGGCTGGAGGTAATCAGGATGCGTTTGGGCGTGTGATCCACGTCGGACAGCATCAGGCTGGTATGAATGCTGCGAATCGCCTCGGCAAAGGGCGACAGCGGCTTGTCGATCGCATAGGCTGCCGCAACGCCCCGCGCCATGCGCTTGCGCAACCCCGGCACGAAGCCCAAAGCCGGGAAGCCCAGCAGGCGTTCGACCTGATCCAGATCACGGATACCCTGGTCCAGGCTTTCGACGGCAAACACCAAAAGACCGGCGGCGACAGCGGCAGCGGCCAGGGAAATCAGGAACAGCAACGGCTTGTTGGGAAAGGCCGGCTTCTGCGGCACGTCGGCATGCGCGATGATTTCGGCATCGGCTTTCTGCAAACCGCTTTCCACATTGGTTTCGCGGGCACGGGCCAGCACCCGGTCGAACAGGGCGCGGGTGGCCTCCGCCTCATGCTGCTGCGCCTGAATATCGACGCTCGCCGCGCCGATCTTCGCCGCTTGCTCCTGCAACCCGGCCAAGCCTTGCCGCAACGCCGCCTCGCGCGAGCGCGCCGCATCGGCTTCGGCCCGTAGCGAACCGACGACCCGCGCGGTTTCATTGTCCAACGCGCTGTTGAGGGCAGCGAGTTCGGCCCGCAGCTTGACCAGCATCTGGTTGTTGTCGCCGAAGGTCTGCTGAGCGTTCGACAGCTTGCGCAGCAAGTCGATGCGGTCTTCGCGCAGGCGCTGGATGACCGGCGACACCATCACTTCGCCGACGGCATCCGACGAGCCGCCTTGCTGCACTTGGCGCAACCGGCTTTCCGCCCGCATACGGTCGGACTGGGCTTGCATCAGCTGTTCGCTGAGGGTGGAAATCTGCTCGGTCTTCAGCCCCACCACACGGCCCTCGGAGATCCCGGCGTCGGTCTTGCGCTGTTGCACCGCGCGGTCGGTCTCGACCACCTGCGCCCGCAATTCGCCAAGCCGATCGGTCAGCCAGCGATTGGCCTGAGCGCTGGCCTGCACCTTGGCCTCCAACTGACCGGCGATATAGCTGTCGGCCACGGTGTTGGCGACAGCGGCGGCCAACTTGGCGTCGGGCGATTCGAAGGCCACGCCGACGGCGCGTGATCGCCCCTTGGCGGTGACGGTCAAATGCTCCATGACCGCATCGACGGCACGGGATCGGCCCAGTTCCTCATCGGCGCCGACTGCCCCTTTTTCCGGATCGGGCGTGCTGGTCGGCAGCAGTTCGACAATCGGCGCCATCGCCGCACCAGTCCGGCGCAACAGGCGGGCACTCCAGGTTTCCGGCCGTAGCGCCGTATTGATGCGGGCATCCTTGTCCAACCGCAGCGTCTCCACCACCGTCTTGGCGATGCGCCGCGAGCGTAGAATTTGGATCTCGCTCTCTGTCGTTTCGGTATCGTTACCTTGTACGGCGGCTTGGATATCCAGCAATGTCGGTTGGTGGTCGCCCACCAGCAGCAGTGCTTCGGCGCTGTAGCGCGGCCCCAAGCTGTCGATGGTGATCCAGGCCACCGCCGTCAGCAAAACCATCGTTGCGATGATCATCAAGCGGCGGCGGACAAGAAGACGCCCGAAACCGGCCAGGTCGAGAGTCCCCGTGGCCTGATTGTCGTCATGCGGCTCGAAAGGCGCCATCGCGGGTCTCGGCCAAGGCTGGGGGGCAAGTTCAGATCGCATCGGGTTCTCTCCACAGTCGCCTACCAAGGACAACAATAGGTGGAGTTTAATAAGTATATTTTTTCGATAAATCAATTATCACATAATATAGCCCACGCCATAACCACACATGAACACCCACTACCGGATCATTGGCCACAGTATTTTTCATATCCCATATCGCAGGGAAGAGCATGCCCATGACATCTTAGTCCAATGACACAGGATATTCGATCAACCCGCCCATGCAGCCATCCCGGCTAGGGCAGAAGCGGCATTGTCGGCAAACCCGCGTGGTGGCAACGATAGGGAGCATTCCAAGCGTCGCCCTACGCCGATAACGCCGCAGGACTCTGAAAGGATAGCTGCCGTGCCGATCAAAACAGCGCTGCTGATGAATTTCATAGCACCCTATCGCGTCCCCCTGTTCGAAGCCCTGCGCGACCGGATCGGTGCATTGCGCATCTTCATCTCGACACGGATGGAGGCCGACCGCCCCTGGGTGCCCGACTGGCACGATCTGGATGTCGTCGTGCAAAAAACGCTGACCGTTCCCTATCGTTTCGGCAAGGCCGGCGGCTTCGTCCGCCAGCTTTATCTGCACTTCCCCTACGACACCCTGCCGCAGTTGTGGCGCTATGATCCGGATGTCGTCGTGACCGGAGAATTTGGCCTGCGCTCGCTGCAAGCGGCGCTTTATCGCCGATTACGCCCGAAAAGCCGCCTGATCGTCTGGGCTACCCTATCCGAGTACACCGAAAGGAATTGGGGCCGCGCCCGCCTGGCTTTGCGCCGGTTCATTTTACGCAGCACCGATGGCGTCATCGTCAACGGGGCCAGTGGGGCGCGCTACATTTCGGGGATCGGCTTTCACGGCCCCATCTTCACCATGAACCAACCCATCGACGTCAGCCGGCTCGCCCAATTGCCGCTCGCCCGCCCGCCCGAGGACGCGCGCCGGCTGATTTATTGCGGCCGCCTGATCGGGCTAAAAGGGGTGGGCGAGCTTCAAAAGGAACTGGCCGCCTGGGCCGGACGCCACCCCGAGCGCGACATCGACATGCTATGGGTCGGCGACGGCGAGTTGCGCGCCGAATTGCAAGCCACCGTGGTTCCCGCCAACCTTCGCCAACTCTTCATCGGCTATGTCACTTATGATGCCTTGGCCGAAGTCTATCGCAACTGCGGCGCTTTGATCCTGCCGTCTCTCATCGATGAATGGGGCTTGGTGGTCAACGAGGCCATGGCCAGCGGCCTGCCGGTGCTGGGTAGCATCTACAGCCAGGCCGTCGAGGAAATGGTCATTGACGACAAGACCGGCTGGCAGTTCGACCCGTTGCAGCCAGCCAGCATCGCCCGCGCCCTCGACCGCTTTTTCGCCACCCCCGAGAAGGCGCTGGCCGCCATGCAGGCGGCAGCACGGGTCTGTGCCCTGACCATCACGCCGGAACGTGCCGCCGAACAGATGCGCAAGGCCATCCTCAGCGTCTCCGCCACCGAGACCGCCTGCGAGGTCATCCTCTGAGCGGGTTTTCCCTGGGCGATTGGCGCCCGCTGCTCACCCATATGCCGGCACAAGGCATGGTCGCCCTGACCTTCGACGATGGGCCGACGCCGGCCACCACGCCGGGCCTGCTCGACGTCCTGGCTGAAGCAGGAGCCAAGGCCACTTTCTTCTTCTCCGGCCCGCGCGCCGCCGCCTTCCCCGAACTGGTCGCCGCGGCCGTCGCCGGCGGGCATGGCGTCTATGGCCACGGCTGGGATCACATCAATCTGGAAGACGATCCCGATCGAGCCGTTGACGATATGATCCGAGTCGAAGCCGAACTGGCCCGGCATCGGCCGACGCCGGACATTTATCTGTTGCGTCTTCCCTACAATGCCGGCTCTGCGCGGGCGAGCATGCACCGCCGCATGGCGCGGTTTCATCCCCGCATCCAGTTCGCCGCGTGGAGCCACGACACCAAGGATTGGAGCATCCTCCAACGCAGCCAGACCCGCGACGCGTTTCTGCGGGACTGCCGCGCCGTCGCCACTCGGCTCCTACAGGCGCGCCGCCTTGATGGCGGCATCGTGCTGATGCATGAACAACCATTCGACATCCCCTCGCCCTTTGCCGCCGAGCTGACTGGCATGCTGGCCCCGCTGGTGCTGCGCGTGCTCGCCGAGAGGAGGCTGAAAGCGGGGGCAATGACACCCTTCGATATCGAAACGACATGGCGTCTGTGGCTGCATGTACCGATCCGCAAGGCGCTGATCCACTCGCTGCGCAGAGCGTTGACCGGCAAGGCGTAGCACCCCGGCATGGCCGATAAGCCCAGCTCATCCGGCCGTCTTAGCTAGGGCGGAAGCAACCTTGTCGGCGGACACGCATGGTGACAACGATGCACGACACCCCGACGGCAGCCACAACGGATGCCGCCGGCCTTGTGAAAGTGGAGGGAGAGTTACCGTGGCGATCAAAACAGCGCTGCTGATGAACTTCATCGCACCCTATCGCGTCCCCCTGTTCGAAGCCCTGCGCGACCGGATCGGCGCGTTGCGCATCTTCATCTCGACGCGGATGGAGGCCGACCGACCCTGGGTGCCCGACTGGCACGACCTGGATGTCGTCGTGCAAAAAACGCTGACGGCTCCGGTTCGCTTCCGCCATCCCGGCGGTTTCGTCCAGCAGCTTTATCTGCACTTCCCCTACGACACCCTGCCGCAGTTGTGGCGCTATAGTCCGGACGTCGTCATCTCCGGCGAATTCGGCCTGCGCTCGCTGCAAGCGGCGCTTTATCGGCAACTGCGCCCAAAAAGCCGCCTGATCGTCTGGGCCACCCTATCCGAGCACACCGAAAAGAACTGGGGCCGTGCCCGTCTGGCTTTGCGCCGGTTCATCTTGCACAGCGCCGACGGCGTCATCGTCAACGGGGCCAGTGGGGCGCGTTACGTATCCGGGATCGGCTTTCACGGCCCCATCTTCACCATGAACCAACCCATTGACGTCAGCCGCTTGGCCGCCTTGCCGCTCGCCCGCCCGCCCGAGGACGCGCACCGGCTGATTTATTGCGGCCGCCTGATCGGCCAGAAGGGCGTGGTCGAATTCCAAAGCGAATTGGCCGCCTGGGCCAGACGCCACCCCGAGCGCGACATCGACATGCTGTGGGTCGGCGACGGCGAGTTGCGCGCCGAATTGGAAGACAACTCCGTCCCCGCCAACCTGCGGCAACGCTTCATCGGCTACGTCACCTATGACGCGCTGCCCGAAGTCTATCGCAGCTGCGGCACCCTGGTTCTGCCGTCGTTTTTCGATGAATGGGGCTTGGTGGTCAACGAGGCCATGGCCAGCGGCCTGCCGGTGCTGGGCAGCATCTACAGTCAGGCCGTCGAGGAAATGGTCATCGACGACAAGACCGGCTGGCAGTTCGACCCATTGCAGCCGGCGACCATCGCCCGCGCCCTTGACCGCTTCTTCGCCAGTTCGGACGAGGCGCTGGCCACCATGCGCGCGTCGGCGCGGACCCGTGCCCTGGCCATCACGCCAGAGAGTGCCGCCGAACAGATGCGCAAGGCCATCCTCAGCTTATCAGGTGCCGCCGCCGTTCTTGACGCCACATCACGCTACGACGCGCACCCATAAACTATGAACAACGACGCGATTATAAATAATAATGACATATACCAAGACGTTATACGTCATTAACACCAACGCATATCTACGAAACACCATAAGCATCTGCCATTATCCACGAAATATACACGCGCAGCGCCGACGGTTTTACTTAGACGGGGCCAGCCAACACCATGATCCGTGTTCTGTGAGGAGCCACAATGAACGAGGGCGGGAATTCGGTCGGATTGACGTCCGAAGCGGAGATGGTGCGCCAGAATCCTGGATTGCCATTCCTGAAGATGCTTTCTCAGCCCCTAGTCTACGGTAGCCTTATTCCTGCGGTCATGGCGCTGAATGCGGTGGCCGGACTAATTTTGCCGATGCTGATGAGCCCGGAGGTATTCGGTGAATACGCTCTGGTCGTCACGCTGTTTCAATACGGCTTGATCTTCGACCTTGGCGCTTCGCAACTGGCCGACCGCTTTGTCCCGCAGCTTCTGGGCCAGTCACGCGCCGATGATGCCGAGGCCTTGGGCCAGCGGTTGTTGTGGTTTCGCCTGTGGGTCGCCGTCAGCAGCTTGGCCGTCAGTGTCGGCCTTCTCTCGTTGCTGGCGCTCGGCGGACGCTTGCCCTTCGGCTTTGCCGTCGGCGTACTGTCGGCCATCAGCGGGTTGGCTTACATGGTGGCGCTCGGCCCCGCCTGCCTGTTCCGCGCCCGCTCGGCCCGCCGCAATTACGCCCTGAGCGTCTCGGCGCTGTCCTTCGGGCTGGTGGCGGCGCGGCTCGGCGGCATGGCGGCGGGCGGTCTGATCGGCTGTTTTGCCGCATTGGCCTTGTGGTATCTCGGCTTTGCCGCGCTCTTCCACTGGAAGCAACCTCTGGTGCGCGCCCTGCGCCCGTCCTTCGGTGCAGTTCTTGCGCTTGCCGGTCGCGGCCTGCCGCTGTTCCTGACCTCGTTCGCCTGGGCCTTTTACCTCACCATCAACCGCTGGGTGGCCTCGACGGTAGCGCCGGCGGGAGAGTTCGGCAACTTCGCCTTCGGCACCAATATCCTGACGCTGCTGGTCGGCTCCATTGGCGGCTTCAGCGCCTTTTACTATCCGCATTTCCTGGAAAAGATCGCCCGCCACGGAGCGCATTCCGGATCGAAAACCCTGGCGATGACCTGCGGCAAGCTGGTCGCCGCCACCGCCCTGCTGGTCGCTGGCGGCATCGGCATGGCCGATCTTGGCGTCAGATGGGTCTACCCCGCCTTCACCGGGGCCATCCCCGCCGCGCGCATTCTGCTCGTCGCCACCCCGGCCCTGGCCTTGGCGTCGTGGCTGATGCCGATTTCGCTGTCGGCGGGGCGACGGCCATGGATCGACGGCGTCTTCATCTATCCGGTGGCCATGGGAGTTCTCGCCTTCGCCATTCCCCCGCTCTACGCCCATTTTGGCATCGACGGCGCCGCCGCAGCTTCTGCCGTCAGCGGCGTGACGCTGATCGCCATGCAGCTTTGCATGCTGGTCGGCGAACGGGTTCTAAGACTGCGGGCGGCGCTGGCCTTGCTGGCCACAACCGCTGCCGCCACCGCCGCCATCGGCGGCCTAGCCTGGACATTCGCATCATGATGGCAGGACTTGGACGCGGCCTATCCGCGATGCATAACCCGCCGCCAAGCCGGAGCCAGGATCGCGGGATGTTGCTGTTCTGGGGCGTGGCGGTCGCAGGCTTTGCCGCCGTAACCGTGGCCTCGCTGATCGCCAGCGCCGAATTCCCTTGGGCGTCGTTCATCCCCTTGATGGGTCTTGCCGGAGTGGTTGGCCTATGGGTGGTGGCGCGGGCTTGCCAGGGAGATCGCCCGGCGCTTCTGGTCTATTTAGGCCTTCTCGCCTTCATGACCGACGCCCTGCTGCGCTCTCGCGGCGCCGGAGAGACCTCGGCCGATTGGGAGAGCGTGTTGAAACTGGCGATTTGGTTGGGAGCCGGGGTGATCGGCCTAGCCCATATCGGCCCCTTCCGCAAAGCTTTCAACCGTCCTGGCCCCATTCTTCTGCTGATCTACGTCGTGGCCTGCCTGTTTTCCGCCTTTTACGCCCCGTCGCCGATCTACAGCTTCGGCTCCGCCATCTCGGTGGCGGCACTCTATGCCTTCTCGTTCGCCCTGTCGGTCAGGCTGCGGGCGGATCAAATCCTGTGGGCGCTGGTGCTGTCGCTGACCGTGTTTCTAGGCATCGGCTGGGTAGTATTCATGGTCAACCCAGAGCTTGGCGCCTCACCGTTCACCACCGTCAACGGTATGGTTGACCGCTTCTGCGGCATTGCCGGGCAAGCCGACAGCATGGGCAGCGTCTGCACGAAATATCTGGGAGCGATTTTTCTGCTGTGGCATGGCGGGCGCTGCAAGCTTTTATACGCCATGCCGCTGGCCGCATTGGGGGCCGCCTCGTTGCTGGCCAGCGACGCCCGCACGGGAATGATCGCCTTGGCCGCCGGTATCGCCGCCGTGCTGCTGTTGCGCTCGCGCTGGGGAACGGGGGTATTCCTGTTGCTCGGCCTGAGCACAGCCCTGCTCCTTCAGGTGGCCCCCCTCCACCTGGACGGCCTGATGTCGGGGTTCAGCCGTTCGGGCGATCCCAGCGAGCTTTCCACCCTGACCGGCCGGCTGGAGATCTGGCAGTTCGCCATCCAGAAGATCCAGGAAAGCCCGATTTTCGGCTTCGGCTACAATTCCAGCAAGGTGGTGTTGGGACAGCATCTAGGCTTCGAAAACGGCCTGATGATCGATACCGCACATAACCTTTGGCTACAGAACATGCTGTCGGTCGGGCTGGTGGGGACGCTGCCGATGGCCGCCCTGTTTGTCATTCTTTTGGTCAAAGCCTGCCGTAAGCCGCTGCCGTTCCGCGATCTCTACGTGGTGGTGGCGCTGGTCGGCGGGCTGGCCGACAACCAAGCCTTCGGCACCACTCCCACGCTCTTGATGGTGATATTTTTCACAGTGGCGGTCTGGCCGGACCACCCCGCCCGCCCGCCCGCCGAAGAAGTTCGCCCCCCTCCCCCTCTGGCGTGATGGAGAAAACCATGGTCACCCCCCCTCACGGCAGCGCTCTCACCGTGGCCGTCACCGGAGCCAGCGGCTTCATCGGCCATCGCCTCATCGAGATGCTGAACGCCCGGCAGGACGGCGCCATCGGCGAACTGCGCGCCCTGGTGCGGCAACGCAGACGAACCTCGCCCGACCGCCTGAAGGGCATGGCGGCCAAGGCCATCGCCCTGCGCCTGGACGACAGCGGAGCGCTGCGCGAGGCGCTGGAGGGATGCGACACGGTCGTCCACTGCGCCTTCGATTTCGACGACATGGCCGCCAATCTGCCAATCATGCGCGCATTGGCGACGGCTTGCGCGGCGAGCGGGACGCGACTGGTGCATATCAGCAGCGCCGCCGTCTATGAGCCGTTTCCCGATGGCGAATTGGATGAAACGGCAGAGACCACACCGTCCGGAGTGCCCTATCGCGACACCAAGATCGCCTTGGAAGCGGAGATCCGCGCCCATGTCCGCCGCCACGCCCTGAAGGCGGTGATCCTGCAACCGACCGCCGTCTACGGCCCCTTTGGCCGCGCCTGGACCGAAGCGCCGATCCGCGATCTGCTGAGCGGCAAGGTGGTGCTGCCCGATTTTGGCCTGGGCTTGTGCAACCCGCTTTACATCGACGACCTTTGCCAAGCCGCCATCGCCGCGCTGGACGCCGACATTCCCTCCGGCGAAGCCATCCTGGTAAGCGGCCCCAATGCGGTGTTCTGGCGGGATTTCCTGGGGGCATATCAGACGATCCTGGGGATCGACGCCCTGCGCTATCGCCCCTATCAGGATCTTGTCGGCGATGCCGGCCCGCCCGGCGGCGGTCGCGTGGCGCGAGCGCTGCGGCGCGGTGCCGCCGGGCTGCTCGACCATGATGCACGGGCCAAACTGAAAAGCTGGCTGTACCGCGCCAAAGCCGGACGAGGCGAGGTGGTCCACCTTCCCTCGGCTCCGCAACTCGCCCTCTATGCGGCGCACTGCACGGTGCGCACTGACAAGGCCCGGCGACTGCTCGGTTATGTCCCCGGATTCGATCTGGAACGCGGCATGGCGACGACCGCGCCGTTCATCCGCTCGCGCTTCGCCGCCGAGATCGCTTTATGCGCCGCCCGAAAACCCACCGCCATGGAGCCCCCGGAGAGAGACGATATACGCCGCCTGTCCCGATGATTTCCTTTGCGGCGAAAGGCTATTATTCGAATAATTTACAGCATCATCGACCGTCTTGCCGTCCTGCATATACCGTAAAGGAAGGGGATGACTATGGGACTCGGGCTCTCTTTACTTCTGGATGCCCTCCGCTTCCTCGCCGCATCGACCGTCGCCATCGGCCATTTGTCTCAGCATTACTTTAATATCGGCTGGCCGGGAGCGACACGGCTCGCCATCGAATCGGTCGCGGTGTTCTTTCTGCTGTCGGGCTTCGTCATCCGCCACACAGTGCTGCACAAAGACAAGTCTTTGCCGCAATACGCCTTGGGCCGCGCCGCCCGCATCTATTCAGTGGTTGTCCCAGCTTTGGTGCTGACCGTACTGCTGGACAATATCAGCGCCAACGTCAATCCCGACTTCTACGCCAATTGGGCCGCTCAGGCGTCCGACCCGCTGCAACGCCTTGCCCTCAGCGCCTTGTTCCTTGGCGAGGCTTGGCATCTCGACGTGTCACTGTTGTCCAACAGTCCGTTCTGGTCGCTTAATTATGAATGCGTGTATTACGCCGCCTTTGGATGCTGGTTCTATCTGCGCGGCCCTAGGCGGGTGGTGGCGCTGACCGCCATCGGCCTGTTGATTGGCCCCAAGGTCTTCCTGCTGTTCCCCATCTGGTTGCTGGGGGTGTGGCTCTATGACGCCCTGCCCCGGCTCACCCGTAAACCGCGTGGTTCGCTCGCCCTGCTGCTGCTGGGCGGGACGCTGTATGGCTTGTGGCTCGCCTTGCGTTTGCCCGAACGGGCGGAAATCGCCTTGCTGGCAGCCATCGGCCCGCAGGCTGATGAATGGCTTGGCCCGTCGCGGCATATTGCCGATTTCTATGTGGTCGCACTGGCCGGCGCGCTGGCCCTGGTCGGCGCCAACGGGCTGATGAGCCGCTTGGAACGGGTGCTGGTCCGGTTCGCCCGCCCCATCCGCCTCGCCGCCTCGGCAACGTTCTCGACCTATCTTTATCATTTCCCACTGCTGGTGTTTTTCGCCTCGGTCTGGCCTTACGACAAGCAAAGCTCGCTCGCCAAGCTGACCGTGCTGGCGCTGACCTTGACGAGTTGCTTCCTGCTGTCGCGCGTCACCGAAACCCGCAAGGACATCGCCGCCCGCGTCCTTCGAGCGCTGGCGCAAGCCGTCGTCGTCGGGCTGGGACGCAGCAGTGTCCCCAGGGTTGCCGAGGGCGATCTGCATGATGGCTAAGATCCGACCACCAACACGGGAATGACGGTCATGGAACAACGTCGCATCGCGCATACAACGCCGCCAAGGCTGTTGATGTCGGGTCATTTCGTCTATGCCGGCCGAGTCGGCGGGGCCGAGCATATGGCCTACAATCTGGCGCGCGGCCTGGGTGAAGCCGGTGCCGAGGTGAGCTTCCTGTGCGCCAACAAAGACAATCTGTCCGCCGACTTCCTGGCCGAAAGCACCGCCGCCGGCCGAGTCATCCAGGAATGCGGCGGCGGCGGCCCGCGTTTTGTCAGCGAACAGCGGGCCTGCTGGGACAAGCGCTTGAACGGCGATGCCATTCTATTCCCCAACTACTTCCTGCCGCCGCTGCGCCCATCCCGCCTGGGAGCCGCCGCCGTGGTCATTCACGATTTCCAGTATCGTCATTTCCCCGAGCATTTCTCCGCCAGAAAGCGGGCTTGGCTGCGCCTGTCGCATGGCCGCGCATTGGCCCAAGCCGACACCGTCATCATGATTTCGCAATTCGTCCGCCAAGATGCCATTCGCCTGTACGGCTCCGCCGCCGAGCGCGCCATCGTCATTCCCAACCCCATTTCGTGGGCGCGCTTCGGCGCCGAGCGCGGACCGCATCCGTTCGACAATCGCCCCTATGTGCTGGCGGTGGCTGCGCAATATCCGCATAAGGGGCTTGATCTGTTGATCCGCGCCTTTGCCGAACTGGCTGCCAAGCGCACCGAGCCGATGCTGGTGCTGGCCGGTCAATTGCCCGAACAGTTGGTGTCCGTCGGCAAGGAGAGCGGTGGCCTGCGCCAGCAGATTGCCCGCCTGGGGCTGAGCGACCGGGTGCGAGTGACCGGTTATATCGGCGATCGCCTGCTGGGCGATCTGTACCACCATGCCAGCGTCTTCGCCTTCCCGTCGATCTTCGAAGGCTTCGGCATGCCGCCGATCGAAGCTTTGGGCTTTGGCGTGCCGACCCTGACAACGCGGTGCACCGCCCTGCCCGAGACCACACTCGGCCTGGCGACGCTGGCCGATGACCCCCGCGATTCCAGCGAATGGGCGGCACGGCTGGACGCAATGCTGACCGCCCCCCGGCTATCCGCCGCCGACATCGAGACCATCCGCCAGCATTACAGCCCGAAAGAAATTGGTCGGCGCTACCTGCACGCCATGCTTGGTGCCTACATAGGCATCTTGTCATAATATTGGTCATATCCGCAAAAGCTGATGGGGCAGATACGCCGTCATTTTCTATTTGGTTCTGGCACAGAGTTCATATGCAAGACCGCAGCTTACATTGTGTACTTATCATTTTGTGCCAAATTTGATCCTTTTGATTTCGTGCTCCACTATCAAACCTAAACGACAATTCTTCTGACGCGACGAGAGAGGCGTTCCCCACGCAGATGGGTCAGTCCCTGAGCGGGGCTCCGTCTGTTCGCACACTCTCGCCGCGGGCTCGGAAACGCCGGGCCATTCTCATAAGTCAGGAGATTTGCACTATGGAGCCAAGCATCGAAGGGAAGGTCCGAAGCGAAGGCCGGGGCGTCGTCCTTGTGGCCGGAGCTGGGGGGTTCATCGGAGGACACCTCGTTGCTCGTTTGCAGGCACAAGGCGTTGCGAACATTCGGGCTGTCGATCGCAAGCCGCTGTCGGAGTGGTATCAGCTCTTCCCCGACGTCGAAAACCGTCAGGCTGATCTATCCGGTCTTGACGCCTGCAAGGCCGCCGTTGCCGGTGTCGCCGACGTCTATAATCTGGCCGCCGACATGGGCGGCATGGGCTTTATCGAGTCCCATAAAGCCGAATGCATGCTGTCCGTGCTGATCAACACGCACCTGCTTATGGCGGCGCGCGACGCCGGGGTCGAGCGGTTCTTCTACGCCTCTTCCGCCTGCGTCTATAACGGCGACAAGCAGACCGATCCCAAGGTCACGGCGCTCAGGGAAGAAGACGCCTATCCCGCCCTGGCCGAGGACGGCTACGGCTGGGAAAAGCTGTTCTCCGAGCGCATGTGCCGGCATTTCCGCGAAGATTTTGGCATGCACACGCGTCTTGCCCGTTTCCACAACGTCTATGGCCCGTGGGGCACCTATGAGGGTGGCCGCGAGAAAGCGCCGGCGGCAATTTGCCGCAAGGTCATCGAGGCCAAACTGTCCGGACGCCACGAGATCAACATCTGGGGCGACGGCGAGCAGACCCGCAGCTTCATGTATATCGATGACTGCCTGAAGGGCGTGCAAACGCTTCTGGCCGGCAAGTTCCACGACCCGATCAACCTAGGTAGCGACCAATTGGTGTCGATCAACGGTCTGGTCGACATCGTCGAAGGCATTGCCGGGGTCAAACTGCGCCGCAGCTACGACCTGACTGCCCCCCAGGGCGTGCGTGGACGCAACAGCGACAACACTCTGATCAAAGCCGTTACCGGTTGGGCGCCCGACATTACCCTGGAAACCGGGCTGGAGGCCACCTACCACTGGATCTACGACCAAATCTGCGGTGCGCGCGCCGGGGCTGCCGCCGAATAACGGTCTACTTCAGCAAAGAAGATATAGTCACCATATTCTTGTGACGGAGGGTTTTGGAGTTCTTCATCCAGAACCCTCAGTTCACGCCTTGACACATGGCATACTAATGCGGCTTAGTCTATTGCCATACAGCGTTATACAGACATTTTATCCATTGGATGGACCGCACTATCCAACATATAGTACATCACATCATCATATTTTATTTGTCGCCCCAGCCACTGCAACCGTGCGGGAGGTGCGCCGTGACCGAACAGACAAACATTAACGTCCAGGCGGGTGTCAGCTCCCCGCATTTCACGCTTGGCAGAACGACGGAGCCGA
>Ga0116225_1001134_pt1 | contig 19576 bp, 17 predicted proteins | sample Sb_taG_8_FD_88968 | JGI IMG/M metagenome (GOLD analysis project Ga0116225, IMG submission 88968) | Peat soil microbial communities from Weissenstadt, Germany - Sb_50d_c_BC metaG | ecosystem: Environmental > Terrestrial > Soil > Wetlands > Peat | place: Germany: Weissenstadt | collected 2010-09-21 | reverse complement strand
TGGGCGCGCCGGAGCCGTTTGTTCCCACCGTCCTGCGCCATCGCGACGTGGTGGAATGTCTGCTGACCCAGCCCGACGGGGAACTGCTGGGCTATGACGCCGACGGGCAGCCGCGTTGCGCCGCCTCGGCCTTGCCGCCGCAGCAAATCGCCGCCGCCGCCATGCTGCAAGCAGCGGCGTTGGACTTCGTCGCCGACTGGGCGAGGCTGCCGCCCATGCCGCCCGAGGACTCCGCCGCCCTCGCCCGCCAGGCGCTGACCCGCCTGGTTCTGCACCCCTTGCCCCACGAGGTCGCGGTGCTGGGCGACTGGCGGCACGCCGACGCCACCTCGCTCGACGGCGTCCGCCGCTTGGCCGAGGGACCATCCTCGCCCGATGCCCCGCGCGAGGCGACGCTGTGGCCGGCGGCGGCGGCCCTGCGCCACCAGGACGGCACCGGCTGAAATTTGTGTTGGGCAAGCCGCTATGGCATAGTGCTGATTGGCTTATCGCTCCCGTGAACTCTCTCCTGGATAGCCCATGACCCGTGCGCTCATCACCGGCATCACCGGCATGGTCGGTTCCCATCTGGCCGATTTCCTGCTTGCCAACACCGATTGGGACATCCACGGCCAATGCCGCTGGCGCAGCCCGCTGGACAACATCCGCCACCTGATCCCGCGCATCGACGCCAAGGAGCGGATGTTCCTGCACTATGCCGAGCTGCGCGATTCGGTGTCGCTGAACGAGTTGGTCAAGCGGACGCAGCCGCATTACGTCTTCCATCTGGCGGCGCAAAGCTATCCGACCACCAGCTTCACCTCGCCGCTGGACACGCTGGACACCAACATCCTGGGCACGGCGCGGCTGCTGGACGCGCTGCGGCAGGTCAATGACGAGTTGAAGCCGGTCATCCATGTCTGCGCCTCGTCGGAAGTGTTCGGCCGGGTCAGCCGCGACAAACTGCCGATCAACGAGGAATGCACCTTCCACCCGGCCTCGCCCTATGCGATCTCGAAGGTCGGCACCGATCTGGTCGGGCGCTATTACGCCGAGGCCTTTGGCATGACGGTGATGACGACCCGGATGTTCACCCATACCGGGCCTCGGCGCGGCGATGTCTTCGCCGAATCCACCTTCGCCAAGCAAATCGCCATGATCGAGGCCGGGCTGCAACCGCCGGTGCTGAAGACCGGCAACCTGGACTCGCTACGCACCTGGGCCGATGTGCGCGATGCCGTGCGCGCCTATTATTTGCTGGTGACCAAGGATCCGGTGGCCGGCGCGTACTACAATATCGGCGGCAATTTCTCCTGTTCGATCCGCGAGATGCTCGACCATTTGCTGGCGCATTCGACCCGCCAGGACATCCGCGTGGAAACCGATCCCGAACGGCTGCGCCCGGTCGATGCCGATCTGCAAGTGCCCGACACCAGCAAATTCGCCGCGCAAACCGGCTGGGCGCCGGAGATTCCGTTCGAGCGGACCATGGCCGATCTGCTGGATTATTGGCGCGAGCGGGTCCGCCTGGGTCTGATTTGCCCCAACCGCTAACCGCCGCCATGTTCATCGACGGCAAAACCATCCTTGTGGCCGGCGGCACCGGCCTTGCCGGCAGCGGAGCGGTGCGCGCGCTGCTGGCGGCATCGTCCAGCGTCCGCCAGCGGGTCAGCTTCCGCAGCCGCTGCGGCGCTTTCGTCGATGACCCGCGCGTGGAGTATGTCGAAGCCGATCTGACCGACCCGGCGCAATGCCGCACCCTGGCCACCGGCTGCGACGCCGCCGTGATGGCCGCCGCCTTCACCGCCGGCGCGCAATCCAGCCGCGACGAGCCGTGGCGGCAGGTCACCGAGAACGTGGTCATGGACGCCCGCCTGCTAGAGGCGTTCCACCACGAAGGCGTCCGCCGCGTCGTCTATGTCAGCACCGCCAGCGTCTATCAGGACTTCGACGGTTTCATCCGCGAAGATCAACTGGACTGGAACCGCGACCCGCCCACCGCCTATGCCGGTGTCGGCTGGGCCAAGCGCTATGGCGAGAAAGCCTGTCAGTTCTGGCACCACAGCACCGGCATGCAGGTCTTGATCGCGCGGTTGGCCAATGTCTTCGGCCCCTTCGCCAAATTCGCCCCGCAGCACTCGCATTTCATCGCCGCCACCATCCGCAAGGCGGTCGATCGCCTGGATCCCTTCGAGGTCTGGGGCAGCCCCAGCGTGGTCCGCGACGTGCTGTATGCCGATGATTTCGGCCGCGCCGTGGTCGCCATGCTGAACGCCACCGACACCGCCTTCGATGTCTTCAACATCGGATCGGGACGCCAGACCACGGTCGGCGAGGTGGTCGAGTGGTCGCTGCGCCATGCCGGCCACCACCCCTCGCGGCTGACCTTCGGCGAGACCGGGGCGGCCACCATTCCCTTCCGCGCCCTGGATTGCGGCAAGGCCCGCGCCGTGCTGGGATGGCAGCCGAGTGTGGACATCGAAGACGGCGTGCGGCAAACCATCGCCTGGTGGCGAGACAACAAAGAGACATGGACACGATGAAAACCGCAAAACACGATGCCATCGTTCTATCGAGTCAGAGCGAGAAGGAGACGCAGCAGGCGTTCCTTCAAACCTTCCGCGAGGCGCCGCTGCCCGACGACGAGGTGATTGCCAATCTGGGCATGTTCATGACCTCGAAGACGCTTCCGCGCACGCTGTTCTTCTACGAACTTTACAAAAAGATCGTGAACACCCATGGCGTCATCATGGAATTCGGCGTCCGTTGGGGCCAGTCGCTGGCATTGCTTTCGGCCCTGCGCGGCATTTTCGAGCCGTTCAACCGCCACCGCAAGGTCATCGGCTTCGACACCTTCGAAGGCTTCAAGGGCATGGCCAGCGAAGACGGCGAACGCTGCAAATGCGTCGATGGCTCGTTCTCGGTGTCTGAAAACTACGAACAGTATCTGGAGCGGCTGTTGGGCCTGCACGACGCGCTCAACCCCATCTCGCATCTGAAGAAGTTCGAGCTGGTCAAAGGCGACGCCTGCGAAACCGTGCCGGCCTATCTGGCGGCTCACCCCGAGACGGTGATTTCGCTCGCTATTTTCGACTTCGACATCTACAAGCCGACCAAGGCGGCGCTGGAAGCCATCAAGCCTCACTTGATGAAGGGCAGCGTCCTGGTTTTCGATGAATTGTGCGACGACATCTTCCCCGGCGAAACCGTCGCCGTGCGCGAAGTTCTTGGCCTCAACAATCTGCGCGTCGAACGGATGCCGATGACGGCGCGCATCAGCTATGCGGTGCTCGACTGATGGATGCCACCTGCCGGCGCATTCGCGCCGAAATCCTCGACATCTCCCATACCAGCGGCCACGGGCATATTCCCACCTGCTTTTCGGTGGTGGAATGCCTGTACGCCGCCTATCAGGTGATGCGCCACGACCCCAAGCGCCTGGACTGGCCCGAGCGCGACCGCTTCGTGCTCAGCAAGGGCCATGCGGCCTTGGGCTATTACGCCGTGATGGCCGATCTCGGCTATTTCGACATTGCCGAGGTGGCTGGCTTCGGTTCGTACAACTCGCGCTTCGGCTGCCACGCCGACCGCACCAAGCTGCCGGGCGTCGAAGCCTCGACGGGCTCGCTCGGCCACGGCATCGGCATCGCCGTCGGCATGGCCCTGGGCGAGCGCATCGCCGGCCGCCCGAGCAAGGTGTTCACCCTGATCGGCGACGGCGAGTCCAACGAGGGCACGGTGTGGGAATCGGTGATGGTCGCCAACAACCTTGGCCTCGATAACCTGACCATCATCTATGACCACAACAAATCGCAGGGGCGCTGCCTGCCGGTCGCCAATCCGGGCGAGCGCTTCCGCTCGTTCGGCTGCGAGGTGGTGCAGGTCGATGGCCACGACGTCGCCGCCCTGAAGGCGGTGTTCGCCCGCCCCGCCACCGGCGTGCGCGCCGTCATCGCCGACACGGTCAAGGGCCATGGCTGCGAGACCCTGGTCAAGAACGTCAACGAATGGCACCGGAAGTCTCCCGACGCGGAGCAACTGGCCCAGCTGCTGGAGGAACTCCATGCGCCGGCAATTTAAGGACACCACCACCGCCCTGGCCGAGGCCGACCCGCGCGTCGCCATCATCCTGGGCGACGTCAGCGTCTATATGTTCCAGGACTTCCACCGCCGCAATCCCGGCCGCTTCTACAACATGGGCATCTGCGAGAACACGCTCATCAGCGTCGCCGCCGGCATGGCCGCGACCGGGTTGCGCCCGTTCGTCCATACCATCGCGCCGTTCCTGACCGAACGCAGCCTGGAGCAGATCAAGCTGGATTGCAGCTATAACCGCTGGCCGGTCAACATCGTCACCTGCGGCGCGTCGTTCGATTATGCCTGGGACGGCGCCACCCATCATTGCTACACCGATCTTGCCATCCTGCGCCTGCTGCCGGACATGGAAGTGGTGCAGCCGGGTTCCAGCCGCGAAGTGGACGCCATCCTGCGCACTACCTATGACAGCGGCAAGCCGACCTATATGCGCCTGTCGGACCACCCGCACAGCGTCGAAACCAATCTGGAATTCGGCAAGGGCACGGTGATCCGCGACGGCGGCACGGCGGGGGTCACGGTGATGACCGCCGGGCCGATCCTACCCAACGTCATCGCCGCCTGCGAAGGCCTGGACGTCAATCTGGTGTATTTCCACACCCTGAAGCCGATCGACCGCGAACTGATCGAGCGCTTCCGCGACACCCGCATCCTGGTGGTCCACGACGCCTTCGGTTTGCAGGAAGCGATCAACGAAGTGCCGGGCCTGCGCACTTGGTATCACGGCCTGCCGGACCAGTTCTGCGCCTGGTACGGCACGGTGCACGACATCCGCGCCCGCATCGGCCTGGATGCCCCCGGCATCCGCAAGGCGGTCTCCGCCCTGCTGGACGCCGCGGCGGAATGACGCCGCCGCCGGTCTCCCTCCCGTTCTGGCAAGCCCGCCATTGTCTGGTGGCGGGAGGGACCGGCTTCGTCGGCAGGCATTGCGTCGAGGCTCTGTTGGACGCCGGCGCTCGGGTGCGGATGACCGTCCACCAGCGTCCGCCAGAGATCGCCGATAAGCAGCTGGAACTGGTGCAGGCCGATCTCACCCGCCGCGAGGACTGCCTGCGCGCCATGCAGGACATCGATGTGGTGATCCACGCCGCCGGCTCGGTGGGAGCCGCCGGGGTGGGGCCGCAGGACGCCTTGCTGGGGATCGGCGACAACCTGACCTTGACCTCCAACCTGCTATGGGCGGCATGGACGGCGGGGGTGGAACGGGCGTTGGTGTTCAGCAGCAGCACCGGCTATCCCGCCGCCGACCATCCGGTGACCGAGGACGAGTTCTGGACCGGGCCGGTGCATCCCAGCTATCACGGCTATGGCTGGATGCGCCGTTATGTGGAACGGCTGGCCGAGTTCACCGCCGAGCGTTCCGGCATGCATATCGCCATCGTCCGTCCTGGCGCGATCTATGGCCGCCACGATAAATTCGACGCCGCTTCGGGGCATGTGGTGCCCAGCCTGATCCTGCGGGCCGAAGCGCGGGAAGATCCGTTCGTGGTCTGGGGCAGCGGCGACGAGATCCGCGATTTCCTGCATGTCTCGAACTTCGTCCAGGGCTGCCTGATCGCTTTGGAACGGGGCGGCAGCTGCGATCCAATCAATATCGCCAGCGGCGAAAGCGTCAGCGTGCGCGATCTGGTCGGGCTGGTGCTGAGCGCCTGCGGCCACGATGCCGCCACGGTCGTCTTCGATCCGACCCGCCCCACCGCCATCCCCCGCCGCTTGATCGACATCGCCAAGGCGCGGCGGCTGGGCTTCACCCCTCGGATCACCCTGGCGGACGGCTTGGCCGATACCGTCAGCTGGCTTCGGAAGACCCACTGATGGCCCCGCCCCGTCTGTTGCCCTGGCGCACCCTGGACCGCCGCGAAACCTTCCGCACACCGCGTATCGCCGTGTTCTCGGAAACGGTGGAGCTGCCGGATGGCCGCGTCGTCGATGACTACGATCAGATTGAAATGCCCAGCTTCGCCGTCATGCTGGCGCAGACCGCCGATGGCCAGGTCATCTGCGAGCGGCAATACAAGCACGGACTGAAGCGCGTCAGCCTGACCTTGCCCGGCGGGCAGGTCGAAGACGGCGAAGACCCCTTGGCCGCCGCCAAACGCGAGCTGTTGGAAGAAACCGGCTATGCCTGCCCGGACTGGAGCGCCATCGGCACCTTCCGCACCCACAGCAACCAAGGCGGCGCCACCGTCCACTATTTCCACGCCACCGGAGCGGTGCAGGTTCAGCCGCCGTCGTCGGGCGATCTTGAGGAAATGCTCATCGAATTGCTGACTCCCGGCCGCTTTCTGGACGCCGTGCGCAATGACGAGTTCCAGGTGGTCGCCGACCTTGCCGCCGTGCTGATGGCGCTGCTGAAGTCGTCGTTTCGGCAGCCGCTTTAATCACACCGGCAGACGGCTCAGCATCTCCGCGAAGGCGCATTCCAGATCGCGGACGAACCGGGCAGAATCGCTGAAGCCGTGCCGCTGCATGGCGGCGCGCATGCCGCTGCGATAGGCCGCCAGCCGGTGCGGATCGCCGGCCAGCGCCGCCGCGATATCCACATAATCGGCGCGCGTGGCCGCCACCAATTCCGGGCAACCACTGGCCGTCAGCAACGAGGCTCCATACCGCGCAGCGAAGGTGTCGCCCAGCAGCGACACCACAGGCACCCCCGACATCAAGGATTCGGCGATGGTGTTGCCGCCGCAATAGGGCCAGGTGTCCAGGCTGATATCGATTTCTCCGTACATCAGCTTGATCGCCTCGCGGTCCACTCCGGCCCGCACCTCCAAGCGGTCGCCGCCGATGCCGCGTTCGGCGAATTGGCGGCGAAGGAAGCTTCGGTTGCTGGACAGGCGCAGCGCCTCGTTGCACAGAATCAGGCGTGAGTTCTCCACCCGCGTCAGCAAGTCAGCCCACAAATCGATGAGCGGCGGATTGATCTCGCCGCCCGGACCGGCGCCGAAGATGTACAGCGGCCCCTCGGCGGCAAGCTCGGTGACGCGGGCGATGTGTTTCATAGCTGAGTTCCGTTGATGTCCGAATGCCGTCCGGTGGGCGGATCAAAGTCTTCCCCATAACGCGCCACCCCCTTGGTGACGCGGATCCCGTCCAAATAGCCGCATTGCATGAACCGCTGATTGGTGCCGCCGGCATTGGCCCCCAGGCTCAACGGCGCCGAGGCGGGCCACACAACGAAGCCGGCCGGGCCGTCGGTGGAGATGCCGGTGCCGTTCAGGAACACCGTCAGCCGGTCGCCGTGACGGACCATCGCCACATGATTCCACTCCCCATAGCGGATCGCGGCGGCGCTGGGACCGGCCTGGACGTAGTCGGACGAGGGTAACACCGTGCCTCTTTGGGTGATCCAGCCATAGGCGCGGCCATCGCTGTCCAACAGCAGGTTCCAGCCGTTTTCGGCGGCCTCATAATCGCCGAAGGTGGCCAGCAGCGTCAGCCCGCCCGCATCCTCCAGACAGACGGAGCTGGGGATCCAGCACAGGCATTCGACGGTGAAGTCGCCCGCGCCGAAGTGCCACGACGCGTCAGTCGGCACGGTGACATAGGCATGGCGGTCGAAGGCGATGCCGCCCGGCGACGGCGGCGCGGCGGCGACCGCGCCGAAGACATCGATCCGGCTGCCCAGGCTGTCGGCGAACGGCACGCTGCCGGCGGGTTCGCTGCCGGCGAAGGAAAACAGCACCTGCCGCCAATGCGGATCGGCCGAGGACTCCAGCGCCGGATTGTACCCCGCCGCGCCGGAGGCAAGCCCGCGCGTGCGCTCGGCGATCAAGCGCCACCACCAATGGCGATAGGTGTCTTCAAGCTCGCCGACCAGCAGCCGCTCGTCGAACGGCGACGATTTCCGCAGGCGGCCGCGCAACGACGCCCGCATCTCCGCCAGCCGGTCGGTGTCGGCGGCAAGCGTGCAGGCGATGCGCACATAGGCGTCCTCGTCTGCCGCCGCCAAGCTGTCCAAACCAATCGACGCGAGCAGCAGGCGGGTGGTCGCCGACGCCGAGTCGCCGCCCTCGCGGCAGACCACCGGCACGCCCATCCACAGCGTCAGCAAAGAGGTGGTGCCGCCGCAATAGGGGAAGGAGTCGAGGGCGATGTCGGTCTCGGCGACCGCCTGCAGGAACTGCCGCAGCGGCTTGGTGCCGTCGATCAGCAGGCGATCCTTAGCGATGCCATGCCGCGCGAAGGCCTCATGCACCGTGCCGCGCACCGCCTCCCGCTCGCCGCCGGGGATGATCAGGGAAAGCTCCGCCTCGGGCAGCTCGGTCAAGATGCGCCCCCAGGCGCGGATCACCGGCTCGTTGACCTTGGTCATCTTGTTGAACGCGCCGAACCGCAGCCGGCCACGCCGCAGGACTGGCAGCGGCCCAACCTCGGGGGCGTCGGATGGCGGACGGAACGCCGCCGCGACGCGCAGGCGGACCAGTTCCTCGGTATGGAACGCCGCATTGCCGCCGTTCACCGGATCCGTCCCCGCATCGGTCAGACGGTAATCCATGCGCGACAGCCCGCTGGTCCCCGGATAGCCCAGCCAGGTAGCCTGGATCGGCGCCGGTTTTCGGGCAAACACGGGAAGTCCGTTGCCGGCGGTATGCCCGGCCAGATCGACCAGAATGTCAATGCCATCGCGGCGGATCAGCGTGGCGGCGGCGGCGGGCGGAAGATGGGCGAGCGGACGCCAATGATCGGCCAAGGCCATCAGGCGGCGGGTGGTCCCGTCCACGCGGTTATGCGTGTGGTAACAGAATATCTCGACTTCGTTCTTGTCGTGATGAGACAGCACCGGCTCGAAGAACAGCATGGTCGCGTGGTCGCAGAAATCGGGCGAGACATAGCCGATCCGCAACCGCCGCCGCGCCTCGGCCCGAATCGGCGGAGGCAGCGCGACGGGGGCCGCCAGCGCTTCCTGCCGCTGGCCGAACAAGACATGCTCGGCAAACACATCCGCCGGAGCCAGGGTGTCCATATAGCGCATCAACTGCAACAGGTTGCTGCCCAACATGGCGTCGTCCGGCGCGGCGGCGACGGCGGCTTTCATGCAGGTCAGCGCCTCGCCGTTGCGCCCTTGCAGCGCCAGCACCTTGCCCAGATTGCCCAGCGCGTCGCCGTAATCGGCACGCAAGGCAATGGCGTGGCGGAACGCCTGTTCGGCCCCGGACAGATCATCGCCGGCGATGCGGGCGGTTCCCAGGCCGTTCCAGGCCTCGACCATGCCGGGAGCCAGGTTCAATGCCGCCAGAAAGGTGGCCGCTGCCGCCCCAGGCTCGGTCATCGCCTGCGCCAGGGCATGGTTGCACAGAAGCGTCGCATCCTCGGGGTGACGCCGGAGCGCCGCTTGGAAGACCGCTGCCGCCGCCTCCAACCGGCCAATCCGGGTCAGCAGATTGCCAAGGGTATTGGCCGCTTCGATCGAGCAGGGGTCGGCGGCCAGAACATCGTTCAGCAGTCCGACGGCTTCGTCCACCGCGCCTTGCATCTGCAAGGCCGCCGCCAGATTGATGGAGGCCGCTTGATAACAGGGCTGCAAGGCCAGGACATGGCGGAAAGCCTCGACCGCCTCGGCGGCGTCCCCGGCGTCGAGGTGGATGTTGCCCAGGTTGAACCAGGCATCGGCATGTCCGGGCTCAAGACGGAGCAAGTGGCGCAAGGTTTCCGCCGCCTTGCCCCCCTGCCCTTGCCGGCGCAGCGCCCAGGCCAGATTGAACAGAGCGCCCAGGTGGCCGGGCTGGCGGCGCAAGGCCTCGCCGAACGCCGCCACCGCCGGTTCGACGCCACCGGCGCCAAGCCACATCACCCCCAGCTCATAAGGGATTTCAGCCTGGGCCGGACAGGCGGCCAGGGCCTTGGTCATCAGCCCGATGCCGCCCGCGGCGTCGCCTTGATGAAAGACGATCTTTCCCAACAGCCGCAGCGCCTCGCCATCGCCGGGATGACGGCGCAGCTTGGCTTCCACAATGGCGCGGGCCGCGTCGATCTCTCCATTCTGGAGATGGAACAGCGCGCGCTCCATCGGTCAGCGCCCTTGCGGCCCGACGCCCGTGGACAGGGCGCGGCGCTGGCCATAACGCTCCAGCTCGGCCAGCGCCACGGCATGCAGGGCCGGCGGCAGGCGCGGCAGCTCGATGCGGGCCGGCATGGCGTCGGGGATCGCCAGCGGCCCCAGCGCCTCCAGCACCGCTGGACCGGCGTCGAGATGAGCGGCGATGGTGGCCAGGGCGTCGTCGCGGAACATCACGGAGGGCTCGGCGGCGACCAGGGCGACCAGCCGCGCATCGTCGTAGCGGCACCCCGCTTGCGCCGCCAGCACTTGCCCCAGGCGGCGGGAATACAGGACGAACAGCTCCCAATAGCGAGCCCCGGCGGCGGGCAGCTTGTGGCACATGACGTGGTTGAACTGATTGACGCATTGCCGCGCCAGCAGATGGTACATCAGCGCCGCGCAGTCCGGGCTTGGCGAGGCGAACAGCCCGCCCGGCGTGAACATCCGTTCGATCACCTTGAAACGGCCATCCATGTGCAACTGAATATCGCTGGGGACGTTGCTGAGCTGGCCGGGATGAATGCCGTAACGGCCGAACTTGCCGGAAACGTAGTGGATTTCGGTATCCGCGCCCAGACGGCACCACATCTCGAACTCGATGGAGGTGGGTTGCCAGCCGCTGTCCATGATGCCGACCTCGACCAAGGCTTGGCGGCGGAAAAAGCTGGAGACGAAGAACGGGCAGTACTCGCCGGTCAGGTAGGGTACCAGGATGAACGGCTTGCTGATATACTCGCCGATGATCTTGCCGTTGAAGTCGATGATGTCGGCATCGCCGGTGATCGCCCCCGCCTGCGGGTGGCCGTCAAGATAGGCGACGGCACGTTCGACCGCATCCGGCAGCAGCTCCTCATCGGACAGGCAGCTGCCGATATAAGCACCCCGGCACCGTTGCAGCGCCCGATTGAAGCCCTCGGCGGGGCCGCTGTCGGGAGCCGAGACCAGATCGATGGCACCGCCGTAAGCCTGAAGGATTTCCAGCGTGCCGTCGGTCGAGGCAGCGTCCTGAACAATAATTTCGATATGCGGCCAGCTTTGCGCCAGCACGCTGTCGATGGCTCGCGCAATCGATTCCCGACGGTCCTTGCAGAACATGAAGATGGAAACGAGTGGTTGGGACATGTCGCCTCGCTATGCCTGCGGTCGGGAGAATGGGGGAGAATGAACTGACGGGCTCAGCCGCCGTCGCGCCCCGCCTGCGGGATCGGACGCCAAATCAGCAATGAATAGCCTTCATGGTACAAGCTGCCGAAGCCAAGCCGCCGCCGCAACAGGATCTCGGCCTTGCCCGCCGCCGCCAGTTGGGGAATGCGGCTGAAATAGCCGTTCAGATATTTGCGGCCGCTGTGGTAGCGGATGGCCATGTGATCCACCAGCGACGACGGATCGTACAGCTCCAGGGCCGGTTCCATGCTGACCACCAGCCCCGGCTTGCGGTCCATCAGCCAATCGACGAAGACGTCGTAACGCTCGCCGGTCTGCTCCAGGGCGCAAAAGGTCATGGCGACGTCGCCGGCTCCGCCGAAGGCGAAGTCCGGGTCGGGATTGAAGAAATCGAAGCGCCGGCCACGAAGCTTGAAGCCGTGGCGGGTGCCGATGCGGTTCATCAGATCGACCACCGACGGCGACCAGTCCAAGCCGACCAGCTCTGTTTCCGGCGACATTTGGGCCAGCGTCACCAGATTGAAGCCGCTGCCGCAACCGAACTCGCACACCCGCGACGCCCCCGCCAGATAGCGCGACAGCAGCCATTTGCGCAGGACGCGGAACCAATGGGTTTCGAAGGCGGCGACATGCGGGCGGGCGTAGTCGCCACCAATCCGCAAGACCGGCGTGGCCCCCATGAACGGCGGGTCGAGGGCCGCGAGATCCTCGCCGCTGTCGAAGTAGCGTTGCGCCACGTCCGACCAGGCGCTTTCCCAGATGGTGTGACGGGCCGGGCCGACCTGGGTGAAGCCGTCCAGGCGCTGAAGAATGCCCAGGATGACGGCGTCGCGCTCGCTTTGACTCAGCCGGTCATAGCGGAAATCGTAGGGAGCGGCCTCGGCGGCGATAAGCTCCCGCTCGCCCGCCGCCGCGCCAAAGGCGGCGATGAAATCGTCCACCGTGTACTCGGTCTGCGGCAACGCCACGGCTGTCGTCCTTTCCATGCTGCCGCTCACCGCTGGAAGCGGGCGTACCACAGCCGGGTGGTGTAGGGCACCTCGACCACCTCGCCGTCGAGCAAGGCGTCGATGGCGTCGAGGATCGCCGGAAAGGACTCGCCGGCCTGACGGGCCAGGGTGCCGTGCGAGCGCCACGCATCCATGACGGTCTGCTTGCTCATGCTGGTGGTGAAGCCGGCGGAAAAGGCGCTGACGCCTTCGAACAGCCCCGAATCGGCCAAAACGCCCGAGGGATCCTCACGCCGCAAGCCGTAATTATAGTCGGGAATGAAGCCGCGAATGGCCGCCTCGATCCGCGCCTGCAACGGATCGTCAAGATCGCGGTGGTTCCACATGCAGCAGAACCATCCGTTGGGACCGACGATACGGCGGCATTCCTGCAAGGCCGCCACTTGGTTCACGACGTTGAACGACGACCCGAAAAACACCGCGCCGACGCTCGACGCGGCCAAGCCGGTCTGTTCGCCGGTGCCGTCCCGCCAATTCACCGGCAAGCCTTGGGAATTGGCTGTGCCGAATTTGCGCATCTCGTCGTTCGGTTCAACGGCGTTGACGGCCAATCCGCGCTGAGCCAGCGGGCGCGCCAGTTTGCCGGTGCCGGCGCCCACATCGGCAACCTGATCTCCAGCGGCAAGGCCCATGGTGGCGACAATGAAATCGATCGCCGCCGGTGCGTAATCAGCCCGGTTGTCGTAATAGGCGGCCAGTGCGGAGTAATCCCATTCGGTCTTCGTCATCAGGCGTCCTAATCTGAAGTTGACATCGGGGGACATCGTCGCCATCGAGCGGATAAAACCTTGCCAAGCGACGCCGACCGCACCCGACATAAGGTTCTGCGCCAATGCCCTTTAAAGACTTACTAAGCGCCAGCGGCAGTATAGCCAACACTCGAAGGGCCGCAAGCTGCTGGCTGACCCAAGGTAATCATATTACAATACCGTCGATGATCTGGCCGCATGGGCCAGGGCCGTTGCCGCCGGATTAGCTTCCTCGATATGACGTCTCGCAAATTCGCCGTCTTGCATTCCTTTCCAGGCTTGGCCGAGCAGGAATCGGCCGAGCGCGTGGTGATCGCCGCCCGGCGCATGGGCATGACCGCCAAGATCGTCCAGACCCATGAGGACATCGCCGCCTTCGACCCGGAATTCGTCCTGTGCCTGACCCATCACGAAATCAGGCCGCCCAATTACCCCACCTACGGTATCGTCATGGCCCCGCTGTCCTGGGTGCGCGACGATGCCCAAGCCATCCGCCACATTCTGTCCTATGACGGCTATCTGACCCTGTCGGACAGCATCCGCGCCTGGCTGGAGGATCTCGCCGCCGCCATCCATCGTCCGGCGCTGGTGGAGCCGTTTTTCCCCAGCGTCTACGCCACCGAATGGGCGCCGCCCGGCACCCCGCCGGCGATGCTGGCCTATGTCGGCACCAACTGGGACGGCTGGCGCAGTTTCGAGCTGTTCCAAACCCTGAGCCGGCGGGGCGACACCCGTTTCTTCGGCCCCGCCGACCGCTGGTCGCATATTCCGGCGGCCAGCTATGGCGGGGCCATCCCGTTCGATGGCCGCAGCGTGCTGGAAACCTATGCCGCCGCCGGTATCGGACTGGGTCTCGACCGGCCCGACTTCACCCCCGACGATCTGCCCAGCAACCGCATCTTCGAAATATCCGCCGCCGGAGCCGTCGGCATGATGGCCGACATCCCGTTCATCCGCCGGCATTTTGGCGACGCCGTGCTGTCCCTGGATCACGCCGCCCCGGCTGCGGCCATCGCCTGGCAGATCGACCGCTACCTGGCCTGGATCAAAGCCAACCCCGAGGCCGCGCGCGAGAAAGCGCGGGAGGCGCACGCCATCTTCAACCGGCATTTCTCGCTGGAACGCCTGCTGCCCAACCTGCTGACGCTGCACGACCGCGCGCGCGCCTTGGGGCGGGTGGCTCCGACGGAGGACGAGCAGGCCGAGATCGCCGCCTTTTGCGACCGATGGACCGGGGCGCACAGGCCATCGGCGCGCCGGATGGAGGTGGTCCAAGCCCTTCTCGGCCCGGTCAGCGTGGCTCCGGGAACGGCGGTGTGCTGCGCCCCGTGGCCCTGGATCAACGATGCCGAGATAACGATCGAAGCGCATATCGCCAGCCCGCCGGAAGGGTCGGCGATAGCGGACGTCACCCTGTGCGACGCCGCCACCAACGAAACTCTCTGGAGCGCGGCGATTCTCCCCGAGGCGTTGACCGCCTTTGGCAATCTGCACCGCGCCCGGATCGCCGTGCCTGCCCCCCTGGCGGCGGGGCGAAACGTGGCGCTACACCTGCGCTCACGGGCCTGCCTACCGCTTGAGGTCGTCAGCCTGATCCTGCGCACCGAGTTCTCCGGCCAGGACGAGCCGTTATCGGCGGTCGCCGCCCAAGGCCCCATCTGGATCTACGGCACCGGCGAGGGCGGACGCAAGGTAGCGGCGGAATTGATGCGGCAGACGGGAACGGCGCCCGCAGGCTTCCTCGACAACTTCCGCGACGGCATGCTCGACGGCATCCCCGTCAGCACTCCCGATGCGGCCCGCGGGCGCATGCGACCGCAAGACGGCATCATCCTGGCGACCCAGCACTGGGACCGGCTGTGGCCGCAACTCGGCGACCTGCCGCCGCAGCGCGCCTATACCGCGCACCCCCATTATGGGGCGCAGGTGCGGACCCTGCCCCGCCGGCACGGCAGAACATGACCGGCCTTGCCACCCTGAACGCCGCCCTGGCTGCGGCAGCCCCGCGCCTGCTGTCGGTGGATGTGTTCGACACCCTGTTGCTGCGGCGGACGCGACCGGAATACCGTCGCTTCATCGACGTGGCGCAGTTGCAGGATATCGCCTTGGCCCCCGCCTCGCCCGGCGCCGATCGGCTGTTGTCAACGCGCCTGTCGGTGACGCGGCGAGCCTATGCGGCGGTGCGCGACGGCACTGGCCGAGGCGAAGTACAATTTACCGCCATCCTAGCCGAGATGTGCCGCGAGCTGGGGCTCGACACCGCCGCCATCGCCCTGCTGGAGCAGGTCGAGTTGGACTATGAAACCAGCGTTCTGACCCCCAACCGCCGCTTGGCCGAGGCTTTGAACGCCACCGGCATTCCCATTGCCGCCGTCAGCGACACGCCGCTTTCCGCCGCCGCCGTCGCCACCTTGCTGCGCCGCCTGCTGCCCGAGCTTGTCATCGCCCGCCTTTATGCCAGCAGCGATGTCGGCCTGACCAAGCGGGCCGGAACGCTCTTCGATTATCTGTGCGAACGCGAAGCGGTGCGCCCAGAACACGTCCTGCATCTGGGCGATCATCCGTGGTCCGACCGCGACATGCCCCGCCAACGCGGCTTGCAGGCGCTGCATCTGCCCCGGCCTGTGCTGTGGCGATGGCTGCACGGCTTGCGCCACCGGCTGATTCGTCACACCCTGCGCCGACGCGGCTTGATTCCGCCGGCTCTTTGAGTGCCACATGGAGGGGGAATGTCTTGGCGGGAGCGGGTGATTAAGATGGCGGAAACCTTGAGCGTTGGTCTGGTGCAGATCAACAACAGCTTTTCCGGTCAAAGCTACCTGCCCTATTCGGTGGCCTGCCTGGAAGGCTATGTGCGCCGCCACAGCCCCACCCCCGCCCGCTATCGCTTCCTGCTGCCGGTCTATAAGCGCGTTGCCGTGCAGGCGGCGGTCGAGCAGTTGATCGACTGCGACGTCGTCGGCTTCAGCACCTATGTGTGGAACGCCCGCATCTCGCTGGAGATCGCCCGCCGGCTGAAGGCGCGCAAGCCCGAGATCGTCATCATCTTCGGCGGCCCCCACGTCCCCGACGCCACCGAGCCATTCCTGCGGGCGAATCCCTTCATCGACGTCGCCGTCAACGGCGAGGGCGAACAGGTGTTCCTGGCGCTGCTGGAGCACCTGCCCGACCGCCGCTGGGAGGACATCGCCGGGACCAGCCATATCAATGCCGAGGGCCGTTTCATCCAAACGCCCAAGCCGACCCGCCTGAACGATTTGTCCCAGGTGCCGTCACCCTTCCTCGACGATTTGTTCCTGCCCTTGATGCAGGCGCATCCCGACGAAGCCTGGATCGGCTTGTGGGAAACCAATCGCGGCTGCCCGTTCCAATGTACCTATTGCGATTGGGGCTCGGCGACGGCGGCCAAGCTGGGCAAGTTCGAGATGGACCGCCTGCTGGCCGAGGCGGCGTGGTTCTCGCACCATCGCATCGAGTTCATCTTCTGCTGCGATGCCAATTTCGGTATTTTGCCACGCGACGTCGAACTGGCCGAAGCCGTCGCCAAGCTGAAGCGCGAGACCGGCTATCCGATGGCGTTGTCGGTGCAGAACACCAAGAACGCCACCGAGCGCGCCTATCTCACCCAGAAGATCCTGTCCGACGCCGGGCTGAGCAAGGGCGTGGCGCTGTCCATGCAGACCCTTGACGGGGGCGTGCTGAAGGCGATCAAGCGCGACAACATCTCCCTGGAAACCTATCTGGAGCTGCAACGCCGCTTCACCCGCGACAAGGTCGAGACCTTCTCCGACCTCATCATCGGCCTGCCTGGCGAGACCTATGAGACCTTCGTCACCGGCATCGACACGCTGATCGCCTCGGGCCAGCATAACCGCATCCAGTTCAACAATTTGTCGATCCTGCCCAATGCCGAGATGGCCGCGCCCGACTACATCCGCACCCATGGGCTGGTGACGGTGGACAGCGAAATCATCAACATTCACGGCAGCAAGGAAATCGGCGAGGACGACGTCGCCGAGATCCAGCAATTGGTGATCGCCACCGCCAGCCTGCCGCCCGAGGACTGGCGCCGCGTGCGCGCCTTCGGCTCGATGACGGCGTTCCTGCATTTCAATAAGCTGTTCCAGATCCCCCTGATCCTGGCCCACGAGCTGGCCGGGCTGCCCTATCGGGCAATGTTCGAAGCCTTCATGCGGGCCGATGCCGCCAGCCATCCGCTGCTGGCGGAAATCCGCGATTTCTTCCTGGAGGAAGCCCGCGTCATTCAACGGGGCGGGCCGGAATATCATTACTCGGAAGAGTTCCTCGGCATCCATTGGCCCGCCGACGAGTTCATGTTCATCCACCTGACCGCCACCCATCAGTTGGACCGCTTCTATGAAGAAGCCCGCGAACTGCTGCTGGCGCTGATCGGCGGTGCCGCGCCCGCCGCTCTGGATGACGCCATCCGCCTGAACCGGGCGCTGATCAAGCAGCCCTTCGTCACCGATGACACCAGCGTCACCCTGGATAGCGACGTCCGCGCCCTGTGGCTGGCCGTGCGCCAGGGCACGCCCGAACCGCTGAGCGGCGGCCCCATCACCGTGACCATCGACCGCGCCGCCTCCGCCTATGACGACATGCAGGCGTGGTGCCGCGAGGTGGTGTGGTGGGGCAATAAAAAGGGCGCTTATCTTTATACCAACCAGGTGGTCGAAAAGCAGTTGGCGGGGCATTTCTAACATGCTTATGCGCCCCCTTGGCCGCAGCGGCCTTGCTGTCTCCGCCATCGGCTTCGGCGCTTGGGGCATTGGCGGACATACCGCCGGCGGACGATCCTATGGAGCCACTGACGATGCCGTATCGCTGGCGGCATTGGAGGCGGCGTTCGACGCCGGGGTGACCTTCTACGACACCGCGCCGCTCTACGGCCTGGGCCATAGCGAGGAACTGATCGGGCGGGCCTTCCGCGCTCGGCGCGACCGCGTGGTGATCGCCACCAAGGCCGGCTACAGCGATTTCACCGCCGCGCCCGATGTCTCGCCGTCGGGCATCCGCCGCTCGTTGGAAGCCAGCCTGCGGCGGCTGGGAACCGATTACGTCGATCTGCTGCAACTGCACGATGCCGACCCCGCCTATCTGGCCGAGCATCCCGAAGCCATCGACACCCTGACCGCCCTGCGCGCCAAGGGGCGCATCCGCGCCATCGGCGCCAGCGTGAAAAGCCCGGCACATGCGCTGGCCCTGATCGAAAGCGGCGTGGTGCAGGTGATTCAGGCCAATTTCAACATGATGGATCTGCGCGCCTTGGACTGCGGGCTACTGGCGCGGGCCGAAGAGTTGGGCGTCGGCATTGTCGCCCGCACGCCGCTATGTTTCGGCTTTCTCACCGGCCACATGACCGGCGAGGAGGAATTTCCCGCCGACGACCACCGCTCGCTGTGGCCGCGCCGGCAGTTGCGGGCCTGGGCCGAGGGCGCGCGCCAGCTTCTTAGCCTCGACGACCGCGCCCCCGGCGAGACCGGCACCACCACCGCCCTGCGCTTCGTGCTGTCCTTCGCCGCCGTCGCCACCACTATTCCCGGCATGCTGACCCCCGCCCATGTCGCCGAGAACACCACCGCCGGCGGCCAACCACCGCTGTCCGCTGCCGCCTTGGCCGAGGCCTTGCGGCTCAGCCGCGCGCATAACGGCTTCATCGCCACGACGGAGACCGCCTCATGAGCGACGGCTTGGCACGGATCGACGTCGCAGTGCTGGCCGGCGGCTTGGGCACCCGGCTCAAGGGGGTTCTGGGGGCCACCACGCCGAAAGTGCTGGCCCCCATCCATGGGAGACCGTTCCTTGATCACCTGCTGGACTGGCTGGCCGGATATGGCGCGCGCCGCGTGGTGCTGTGCCTGGGCCATCTGGCCGAACAGGTGAGCGCCCATCTGGCCGCAGCACCGCCCGCCCGGCTTCACGTGACGACCGTCATCGAGCCCCAGCCATTGGGCACGGCGGGAGCATTACGTCTGGCCCGCTCGGCCCTCACCAGCGACCCTGTGCTGGTACTGAACGGCGACACTTGGCTCGACGCCGATCTGGCCGGTTTCGCCGACCGTCACCGGGCCAGCGGGGCGCTGGCGTCGTTGCTCTGCGTGACGGTGGACGACGCCTCGCGCTATGGACGGGTGGAACTGGACGACAGCGGCCATGTGCTGCGCTTCGTCGAGAAAGACCCCGATCATGCCGGCCCCGGCATCGTCAGCGCCGGAGTCGTCCTGATCTCGGCGGCGCTGCTGGAGCGGATGGACAGCATGCCGGGGCCGTCGCTGGAATGCGACGTCTTGCAGAAACTGCCGCCGCGATCCATCCGCGCCGACATCGCCCCCGGCGCTTTCATCGATATCGGCACTCCCGCCAGCCTGGATGCCGCCTCCGGCATCATCCCCGACCGCGCCGCGTCATTTTATTGACGATTGGTTAACGGGCTTGTGCCTAAAGTGAGGCTGCTCCGAGCCACAGGCAGAATGGCCTGAGGTTGAACCACCCCTCAGTTGCCAGAACGGCGATGGAGT
>Ga0116225_1001122_pt1 | contig 19728 bp, 14 predicted proteins | sample Sb_taG_8_FD_88968 | JGI IMG/M metagenome (GOLD analysis project Ga0116225, IMG submission 88968) | Peat soil microbial communities from Weissenstadt, Germany - Sb_50d_c_BC metaG | ecosystem: Environmental > Terrestrial > Soil > Wetlands > Peat | place: Germany: Weissenstadt | collected 2010-09-21 | reverse complement strand
GCTGCTTCGGAACCGGGTAGCCAAGTTCGTGCGGGAACTTCGATCCCTGGGCTATCAGGTCATTCCACCCGTCCCTACTGCGGGTGCATCGGTATAGGTTTTCGACCGTGCCCCACAAGCGGGCCGAAGCTTACCGGCGGCACTCGATGAGGTTCTCGGCGAGGAGATTCTTCAGAAGATATCCGGCGGCGTAACGGCGCAGCGTGGTGGAACCGGCGAAGCAGTCCGCGAGGTCTGTGACACACGCTTGCACGGTGCGCCTGCCGTTGCAGGTTTCGAGGGCGCGGGCGAGCAGAGGGGAGATCCGGATCAGGCGGATATCGTCATCAGGGGTCAAACCGGTGCGATAGAAGACGGGCTGTCGAACGGCGGCCGGCTGCCCGGCCTTGAGGGAGTCGATCACGGCCTGGATGTCCCAGTCAAGCTGGAGGACGTGAACGTGGCGCGCGCGAACGGGTTTGTCGGAAGCCCTCAGCCTGCGCGCCGGCGTGCAGCCCTTGCGTGGGAGGCGCGCGTCGGAGGTTTCGGCCTTCAGGAATGCTTCCTGATAATCGAGGAGGGCCCGGACGGCCGGGCTGTCGAACCTTGCGACCTTTCGGCGCACGAAACCGACGAAATCGCGCCTGAAAACCGGTTGGATGTAATAGTGGCGCAGGCTGCCGCCGCTCAATCCGGGATGGAGCGCGAGGCGATGGCGGCGCCAGAGCAGAAAGACATCCAGGATGCCGGTGGAACTGCGGTGGAGGGCGACCAGGAGCCACCGAAGCCGCGCCGTGGCCGCCAGGAGAAACTCCCGCAGCTCCAGGCACGCGGCGCGATCGAGGCCGGGGGTGGGAAGCAGGTAGAAATTCGGGAAGATCTCCGGGTACCGGCGGATCAGGTCGCGGTCGGCCTGGTTGTGAATCCGGCCCTGATGTGACATATCCGAACAGAGTTCTTCCAAAACCATCTGGTGCTGGTATCGGGCGTGAATCGGGGTGCCCGCTACGGGCGCCAGCACGTTCAACTGGGGATGGGATCCGGGATGCCGGGCGGTGTGCATGTAGATGTCCATGGTTTCCCGGAGGTCATCCCAGGTCTCTTCGGGGAACCCGGCGATGAGGCTGACCGTGTTGGACATGCCGAGGCGGGCCGTGGTGTCGATCGCCGCCCGGGCCCGATCGAGGTCCAGGCCCTTCTCGATGACTTTCTGCAAGCGTGGCGATCCGGTTTCCACGCCGAAGAACAGGCCCTGACAGCCGGCGCGGGCCATCAGTCCCAGGAGTTCCTCATCCACGCAGTCGGTCCTGGCGCTGGTCGACCAGGCGAATTCCTCGCCGGATTGAATCAAGCGATCGCAGAAGGCCGCCACGCGCCTCCGATCCACGGTAAACATGTCGTGGATGAGACGGAAGGAGCGGATGCCGAACCGGGAAGCGATGGCGCGCATATCGGCGAGCATGCGCTCCGGCGACTTGAGGCGGAATCTGCGGCGGAAAAAGTCGTTGGTGGAGCAGAAGGTGCAGCCGAAAGGACAGCCGCGGCCCAACTCTAAAGAAGCGCCGCCGGCGCCGTCCAACTCGCCGGTCAGGCCGTAGGCGGGAAGCGGGAGCGAGTCGAGACCTTCGATGAGGGGCGCATCGGCATTGCGTTGAATTCCGGACGGAGAGCGCCAGGAGAGCCCGGGAACCGCCGAGAGGCGGCGCTTGCCGCTCAGCTCATCCAGGAGCAGAGGCAGGGTCTGGTCGGCTTCGCCGCGCAGGATGAAATCGACGAAGGGGAAAGCCGCAAGAGTCTCGGTGGCTACGATGCTGGCCTGGGGACCGCCCAGAACAATGTCACACCCGGGCGCCTCGCGTTTGAGATGCCCGGCGATGCGGAGGGTGACCGGATAGCTGCTGCAGATGGTGCCGAAGCCGAACACATCGGCGCCCGACGACGCAATCCGGCTGGCCGCCCACCTGGCGAAGCCGGCCACGCTGCGCGAGCGTTGATCCACCAGATACTCATAATACGCCCGGTCCAGGTTGAAGATTCGAGGCGCCATGCCACGCTGGTCCAGCACGGCGGCCAGGGTCAGGATTCCCAATTGCGGCTCGGCGGCGACCTCGCGAACCTGCCGGGTCGCCGCGTCGTCCGGATCCTCGAAATCCGTGGCGACCGCGGCAGTGACCAGGCAGCATTTCATCGAGCCCCGCGCGTCCTACTTCTTCGGCGGCTTCTTCTTTACCGGCGCCTTCTTCTCCGCTTTCGGCCTCCGCTCGTCCCAGTACTCGATGTTGATGGCGATTCTGGAGCGCGGCTCAAGTTGTTCCGTCGGGATCTGCGAATCGATCGCTTGGTTGACGAGGTTCTTCAGATCCTGCTTGCTGATGCCCGCGGGCACCTTGATCACAATCTTGGGCATATGGCTTTTTAACCGATGTAATCGTAGTACGCGTTGCCAGGAAAAGCAAGAGAAAAATGTTCGAATATCCGAATGATCAGCGGATCGAGAACAGGCCGCGCAAGACCTCCAGGGGGGTTGGACGGCTTAACACTCCGACCCATATCGATTGGGTCACTTCGCCGACATTGGTGAAAATCTCGCCGCCGCCCACCGAGAGAGCGCGCGTGGCGGGGTTGGTGCGTTCCGGCGTGAACCGGCGGTTGTGGTAGTGCGTCACCGCGAAGGGTTTGCCGGGCAATCCAGTGGCCGCGTCAAAGGACTGGCCCCAGATGCAAAGGTATCCATCCCGCTTGGAGAAATAGAAGAAGGCCTTACCGTCGCTTGACCAGCGCGGCTGGTTGACGTCCCTTCCCGCTGCGGCCGGCAGCCAATCACCGCGAGCGGCGGCGTCAGCCTCGGGGAAGCGCACCGCGAAGATCTGTCTGTCTCCTTCATGGGTGGACGAGGTGAACAGCAGGTACTGGTGAGACGGGCTCCAATCGGCGTTGCCCAACATGGCGCCGGCCCGGCCCTTCAAGACCACGCGGGACTCCCCGGTGGACACGTCCAGCAATGCAATCTCGCCCGCGGCGGTAGTGTGGAACAGGGCCTGGTCTCCAGCGAACCAACTGGTGGGCTGGGAGCAGTTGGCACACAAGCTGCGAGCCGGTTGGTTGCGGGTGAAGAGTTGGATGGAAGACGATCCGGTCTCGGAGCGGGTCCCGAATGCCACACGGCTGCCATCCGAATTCGCGACCAACTGTAGTTTGTCCGCCTGCGATGAGAAAACCAGGGACTCGGTTCCGGATGGCACGTCCTTGCGGAACAGTTGCCGGTAAGCGCCCACCTTCCTGGTAAAGAACACCCAGCGTCCGTCGCGCGAGGCGCTGGGGCAGCAATCCGCCCCGGGGTCGTCGGTCATTCGGACTAGGGCGACATCGCGGTTGCTGGCCCTGGCGGGGATACGCCACAGGTGCAGCGCTCCGGAAGCCTGCCCGAACGCGAGTTGCCCGGTGATAGCGAGAGACGGCCCCCGATCGGTGCTTGTGCCGTAAGTGATTTGCCGCGGATTGCCGGACACGCGCAGATCTTTTGGGGAAAGGACCAACTCCCAAAGCTTGGAGCTTGGGCCCATGGCGCCGCTGAACAACACCCTGTCTCCCAGCCATGCCTTCACGCTGGGAGGGGTGTGCGCGTCGATGTGCGCCGCCTCGAGCAGCGCCATCGCGCCGGTCTTCCTCACGTCGCTCCCGTCCACACGCATGGTCCACCAATCGGTACAGGACGACAGCGGGGCGGTGCCGACAGGGCAGCCGTCGAACAAGATGCGCTGTCCATCGGAACTCCAGACGGGGTATCGCGCATCGGCGAAGCCGGCTGCCAGGCGCTGGGGTGGCCCTCCGCCGACCGGGATGGAGTACACCTGGCCAGGCGGCGCGGCCTCGCCGTGATAGCCCGCCCAATAGGCAATGTAGCGCCCGTCGGGCGAGAAGGCGGGGTTCTTTCCGATGCCCGGTACGAGTAACCGTTCCCCTGCGCCCTGAGAGTCGACGAGATAGATACCGCCGCCCTCCCGCTCGGAGGAGAAGGCGACCAGCTTGCCGTCGGGCGAGACACTTAGCGTGTCGTCCTCGGCGGGTTGTGTGGTAAGGCGCCTGGGAGTTCCGACGGTGGGCGGCTGAATCCACACAGTCAGGTCGCCGGGCTTTCCCCGATCGGACAGGTAGGCCACCCAATTGCCGTCGCGGGAGATGCTGGGAGAACCCGCCAGGTCGGTGTCGGGCGTCAGGCGGACGGCGTTGATGACCCGGTCGCCCCAATCCTGGTGTGCCACGAAACCGGCGGTGGCCAACAGGGCGAGGACGGCGAGGCCGGCGGCGATGGCGCGGCCGCGAAGCTTGCGCTGGCGGCTGCCATCGAGGATCGGGACGATGTCGCGGACGTCGCGGAAGCGGTCTTCGGGGCGGAACTCGAGGCAGCGCCGGAGAACCTGCTGGGCACGGGGATTGTGGCGGGTCTTGGGCTGGGACTGCAGCCACGAATTCAGTTGCGCGCGGCACTGCGCGGCATCCGAGCGGTGCAGATCCGGGCGCTCGCCGGTGAGCATTTCGGCGATGACCAGCCCCAGGGCGAACTGATCGGAAGCGAATGTTACGGGCTGGCCGGCGGCCTGCTCGGGCGCCATGTACGCGGGGGTTCCCTCGCCTTTCTCGGAGGGCTCATTGGGCTGGTCGGTGGCCAGACTGAGCGCCAGTCCGAAATCCGTGACTTTGGCGCGCTCGTTTTCCGGGCCGCTCGGCACGATCATCACGTTGCTGGGTTTGAAATCGCGATGGACGATTTCGTGTTCGTGCGCGGTGGCCAGGGCGGCGACCATCTCGCGGATCAGCGGCAACGCCTGGTGGAGGGGCATGGCGCCGCCGGAGGCAAGACGCTGGGCCAGGGTCTGGCCTTCCAGAAGCTCCATGGTCAGGAACCAGATGGGTTCTCCTAAAGGCTGGTCGTGGCTGAAGAGGTCGTAGACGCGGCAGACATTGCCGTGAGTGACGTGGCGGGTCTGCTTGACTTCCCGCTTGAAGCGGTCGATCACCGGCGCCAGGGACGCGATGGCGGGGCGGATGGTCTTGAGTGCGACGGCCTCCTGCAGTTCCAGGTCGAATGCGGAGTAGACTTCGCCCATTCCGCCGCGGTTGAGGAAGCTCACGATGCGGAAGCGTCCGGCGACGACCTGGCCGGGCGAAAAACAGGGCACCCGCTGGACCTGCTGGGCCAGCAGGCCCTTGACGTTGATCGGCAGGGTGGAGAGAAACTCGGTTTCGGTGGATTCGGCTTCATGCAGAAGCCGCAACACCTCGCGGGCGATTTCCGCATCGCCCGCGCAAGCCCCCGCGACAAACGCCGGACGGCCGGCTGGGGGGCGCTCCAGCGCGTCGGCGGTGATCTCCTTGATGCGCTGCCAGCGCTCCGCGGTCATCTGGCTAGTTGTGGGACAGTTCGCCATGCAGCCACGCTCGTGCGACTTGCCAGTCGCGCTTGACTGTTCGTGGCGATATCCCGAGCGCTTCGCCGATCTCCTCTTCGGTGAGACCGGCGAAGAACCGCATTTCGACGATGCGGCTGAGCCGGGGATCCCATTCTGACAGGCGTGTGAGGGCTTCGTCCAGAGCGATCAGTTCCTCGCAATGGTCATCCGATACACCCATGGCTTCGTCGAGCGGAAGTTTCAGCCCGGGGCCTCCGCGTTTGGCGGCGTTGCGCCGGCGGGCGTGGTCGATCAGCATGCGGCGCATGAGCACCGCGGCGGTGGCGAAAAACTGGGAGCGATTCTGCCAGCTCCGCTCCTCCTGATCCACCAGCCGGAGAAAGGCATCGTGAACCAGGATGGTAGCCTGTATGGTCTGGCCCGGGCGCTCGCCGTGCATGTAGTTGTCCGCCAGGCGGTGCAGCTCGTCGTAAACCAACGAGGCCAGGCGCGACTCGGCACTCCTGTCCCCACCCTGGACTTCGGCAAGCAACTGGGTGATTTCGCCGGGCATCTTAGGGGACCGAACCGATTATAGCAACACGCCATTACCGGCCTGAATGCCCGTACTGCTACTGGATGTTGGCGGCCAGTATGGTATATCCGCCGTCGTTTGCGGTGTTGCCCGTGGCGCTGACCTCGATCAGGTAGGTCTTGCCGGCTGTAACCGGAACGGCCGTGCTCACCATCTGCCAGGTCGAAGTGTCGCGCCCTTGCTGGACGCAGGCGAGTTCGTTGCCCGCGGCAGCTTGTGTGTCGTACACCGTCAGCACCACTCCGGAATTGCCGAAGACGTCGTAACGCTCGCCCTGCACACCGAGATTCAGCGTGCCGGAGGAATTGGCGGCGAAGGCGAACCATGCCGACTTGAAATCCGCGGACTGCGTGCAGGAGTGCACCGGATCGTTGGGGTTGGAGGTCAGCTTGCGAGTGTCTTCGATTCCCACGTACGGCACCACGATTTTCGCCGCGGCGGTCGCCTCATCGTTGCCTCCGGCGATAGTGGGGGCGCTCTGCGAAACCGCGATGGCCTGGTCCTGCACGTAGACCGTTCCGCTGCGCGCCTTGGTGGTTGTATTCACCGGCGCCATCACGTTGATGGCCGCGCTGCCGGCGCCACTGGCGGGAGACTCGACGGCAAAAGTCGAGCCGCCCGGAACCGCCACCCAGCCGCATGGGCCGCCGGTCGTGAGTGTCACGGCAATCGGCCCGCCGTAGGCCGTAGCGGTCAGCGTGTTCGGGGAGACCGCATACTGGCAGGGGTTGCCCGAGTTCGGCAGCGTCAGCCGCCAGACGCCGCGGCCGGTGGTGAAGGCGAACAGGTTGGTCACGCCGGCGCCGCGATCGAGAGCCAGGTTCACCACCGGCACATTAACGTACGGCGTATCCTCCATGGCCCAAGTCACCCCTCCATCGAGCGAAACGAAAATGCCCAGGTCGGCGCCCACGTAGATGGTGGACGGGTTGAGCGGGTCAACCACGATGGAACTGACCGGAGCGTCGGGGAGACCGGAACCGCCGCTGCCGTCGATGCCGGTCCAGGTGGCGCCCCCATCGATCGTCTTGTAGACGTAATTCTGGGCGCCGGTCTTGAAGGTGCTGTATGTGGCGTAGGCGATGTCCGGGGTGGTCGGGTCGAAGGCGATGGCGGCCACAAAACCGGTGCGCGGGGCGACGAAGTCCCACGCGGTTGTCGCGTCGGTTGCCAGCGCATTCGCATTGCGGTAGATGCGCCCGCTGGAAGTTCCGAACAGCACGCGGTTGGAATCGGCGGGGGAAACGGCGATGGTGCTGATGCCCCCCGCGGCGCCAGGAATCGGAGCGCTGGCGGCGGACCAGCCGGCCGCCCCGTCGTTGCTGCGCCACAGAGTCAGGCCGCCGATGTAGACTGTATCGGGATTGCCGGGATCCAACGTGAACGGCGGGATGAACAAGAAGTTTCCGGACGCCTCGGTAATGCCGCCAACCGCATCAGCGAACGTCTGTCCGCCATCGATCGATTTGACGAGGCTGAGGCCCGTGAACTCGTGGTAGACCACGTTGGCGTCGGCAGGGTTCACGGCCACGTAACCGCCGTCGCCCCCATCCACTATGGACCACGCGTCCGGGCCGGATGCATCGCTTCCGCGCACCGTGCCGTTATCCTGGCTGCCGCCCCAGTACCAGATCCCGGCTGGGTACGGAGCGCCGTAGTGAAACTCCGTAACGGCGAAGGTATTGTTCAGCGTTTGCCAAACGACCTTGGTCTGGTATGGAGCGCAGCCGGCCTGATTCCCGGTGGCCACGTCCGCGTTGGCGTTGTTGGTGACGAAGACCCCGCCATCGCTGGTGTTGTAAAGCGTCGTGTTGCCGGCGCCATCGTACGCCGGATGAAAAATCAGCCGGTGATTGTCCGCATGTGCGCCCAGCGGAGGGCCGGCCTCCCAGAAACTGGCGATGCCCCAGTTCTTGCCGCCATCGTCGGAACGGAAAATATCGATGCCCCCGGCCCACACGCGGTCAGGCTTCACGGGGTCCACAACCAGCGTCATGTCCAGGTAGGCCTGGCCGTTCGAGTTTCCGCGCGTGCCGCCGCAAAGGTCGCCGAAGGTGGAGCCCGGGTAGGAGAGGATGGAGACGTTGGCGCGGTTGGAATCCGTGTTCTGGACCAGCGCCGTCCAACTGCCCGGATCGCCGTTGGCGTCGGAGCGGTAGATGCCCAGCAGGGCGTACAGGAAGTCCGTATTCTTGGGGTCCACGCTGCTCAGCATCGCGTACACGGTGCTCTGGTTCGATGGCGCCACGGCGATGGACGTCCTGCCCATGCCGGGTGCGGTGAGCACCTGGGTCCACGTCCCGGTGCCCGAGGCGTCGGTGTTGCGGAAAATGCCGGAGGCCGGTGCATTGTTGCGTCCGCATGCGGCCAGGAGATAATCCGTGGCCTGGTCTGTGCGGATCAGCAGGTCCTGGCAGCCACTGTTCGGAGCGGATCGGTCGAGCGAGAGCTGCCAGGTGTTGCCGGCATCCGGGCTGAAGAAAACGCCGGTTTCGGTGGCCACGTAGATATTGTTGTTGTTATTCGGGCTGATGACGATCTGGTTCACGAAATAGAAATCGGAAGTGGCGGTGCCTGGAAGCTGGTTCCAGGTGGCGCCGCCATCGGTGGTCTTGAAGACGCCCGCACCCCGGCGCGCCACCGAGCCCGTGGGCTCGCCGGTGCCGGCGTACAAAGTGTCCAGGTTGACCGGGTCCATAGCGATGGCATCCACCGCAATGCTGGGCAGCAGGTCGCTCAGCGGATTCCAACTCTTGCCGCCATCGGTGGTTTTCCACACGCCGCCGCCGCTGGTGCCGGCGTACATGGTGGCCGGCGTGGACGGATGGATGACCAGCGCGCGGGTGCGTCCGCCGATGTTGCCGGGGCCCAGCGGAACCCAATCGGTGACTGGCTGCGTGATTACGTCGCGCGGCCGGAGGCCCGAGACGAAGCTTCGGCGGGCGCTCGAATACCTGGGCATTCGCCGGGCGGCCTCGCGCGCGGCGAGGTAGCGCTCCGCGGGAAGATTCCGGCCATCGGGAGCGCGCTTCAACAGGTAAAACGCGGCGGCCTCCTCGGCCTCATCCGCGCGGTCTTCTGTTTCCGCAGTGGGAGCAGCCGCCGGGGGTGGGGCGGGCGGACCAGGGGCTTGCGTCACTCGAACTCTGGCGCAAGAGGCAAGCAAAAGGCACAGCGAGAGGATTCCTCCCAGGCGCATGATCACGCTGAGATTATAAACGCGGGGCGCCATGCCATACAATACTCCCATGCGGACTACGCTAATTCTCCTATTCGCCGCGGCGGCCTGGGCTCAGCCCGCGGCGCCCCCGCCTCCCGTTCCCACGCCTTCCGTGCTGGCGCCCGTGGCGCGCATGATCAACGACTACGGCAATACCGCCCGGTATGCGGCCGACAACCAGAAGGTGCAGCCTCCCGCTCCCGGCGAGGACCGCGTGGTCTTCATGGGCGATTCGATTACCGACGGCTGGGGCCGCAATAACAACGGAAGCACGTTCTTTCCGGGCAAGCCTTACATCAACCGCGGGATCAGCGGCCAGGTCACGCCGCAGATGCTGCTCCGTTTCTACCCGGATGTGATCGCGCTGAAGCCCAAGGTGGTGGTGTTCCTCGCGGGCACGAACGACATCGGAGGCAACATCGGTCCCATGACCCTGGAGGCCACCGAGAGCTACCTGATGTCGATGGCCGATATGGCGCGGGCCAACAATATCAAGGTAGTGCTGGGGTCGCTGCTGCCGGTCTGCGATTACCACCGGCCGCAGACACAGGCGAGGCCGCCGGAAAAGATCCTGGAGCTGAATCGCTGGATGAAGGATTACGCCGCGAAGACCAACGCGGTGTATCTGGATTATTTTTCCGCGACGGTCGATGACAAGGGATTCTTCAAGGCGGAACTTACGGGCGACGGGCTGCACCCCAACGCGGCCGGATACCAGGTGATGGGGCCGCTCGCGGAGAGGGCCATTGCGCAGGCTTTGAGTAAGTGAGGTGAATCATGAGTACCCAAAAGAACGATCGGCGCGGATTCCTGTACGGGCTGGCCGGAACCGGAGCACTGGCCGCCGCCCCTGCCGCTGCGCAGGCTCAGAATCGCGGGGCCGCGTCCGATGCGCCGTTCCTGCCCAGATACACGCGGGCGCAGAATTACAAATCCCTCAAGCAATCCAGTTACGACCGCACCGGCGGCAACCGCGATTCCTGGAACATCGCCGCGGGTGGAGTGCAGGAGGTTTTCAACGCGCAGGGTCCGGGCGTGATCAGCCACATCTGGTTCACCATCTCGGCGCGCAGCAACGACCATCTGAAAGAACTGGTGTTGCGCGGCTACTGGGATGGCAACTCGAAGCCCAGCGTGGAAACGCCTGTCGGCGACTTCTTCGGGCTGAACCTCAACAGTTACCAGATCTATCAATCGGCGTACCTGGCGTGTTCGCCCGGCAAGTCGCTGAACTGCTACTTTGCCATGCCGTACCGGCGGTCGGCGCGGTTCACCGTGACCAATGAAGGGAGACAGGAGGTCCCGTCCTTCTATTCGAACATCGACTACCTGACGGCGCCCAGCCTGCCCGACGATGCGCTTTACTTCCACGCGCAGTACCGGCAGAGCGCTCCGTGCACGCCGGTGGCCAGCCAGGGTCCCAAGCTGAATCTCGACGGCAAAATGAACTATGTCTACCTGGAGACGCGCGGCCGGGGCCACCTGATGGGCGTCACTCTGGGCGTGCTGGAGAACGCCAACGGGTGGTGGGGCGAGGGCGACGACATGATTTTCGTCGACGACGAGTCGAAGCCTGTCATCAACGGCACGGGTTCGGAAGATTACTTCCTGGGAAGCTGGGATTTCGGCGGACGCGACGGCGCGCAGCCCTTCGGCTACTCGATGTACGGCGCGCCGCTGATCGTCAACGCCAAGCGCACCGGCGGCCGCTACTGTTGCTACCGGTGGCACGGCGACAATCCCGTGACTTTCGAGCGGTACCTGAAGCACACCATGGAACACGGCCACGCCAACGACCGCGGCGACAACTTCTTTTCCGTGGGGTACTGGTATCAGACGACGCCCTACACGGACTTCCCGCCGCTGCCTTCCGTGGAGACACGCATCCCAGTGGTGCGGACGGCGTAAGCCAGCGCGCGGTGCGTTTACTGCGCGACCGGCCAGTTCTGCACCAGGTTCAAGGCATTAATGGTGCCGAGCCCCGTGGCGAAGTTCCAGCCGGTGGCTGTGCCGTAAGCCGGGGAGTACGACTGAGAGGCGGTGGACAGCGCCCCGTTTCCGTTTTGAGAGCCTCGCCCGCCGCGCGCCCCGCCCGCCACGACAGCAGCGCCGTAGCAATCCTGCGCGCCGCCGCAGTTGACGTCGATATCGCCGAGGGTCACGTTGTAAAACATGCAGCCGCAGCCGGCGGCGTTGCCATTCGACGAATTGCAGGCGGTCGAGCCGGAGGCGTACTGTTGCGCTGCGAGCTGGTAGTAAACGTAGTTCGGATTGCCTTGCGGGCCGCCCACCGCCTGGTTCACCAGCGCCTGAATGCCGGCCATAATGGGCGAAGAAAACGACGTGCCGCCGAGGCCGGCCCATCCGCCAGGATCGCCCGTACAGGGCGCCCCGCCGTTCTTTACATCGCTCCAGCACGTCACGTAATAGTGTCCCCAGACGCCATCGCCGGCGAATAGCGAAACGTCCGGGATGTCCCGCACTCCGTCGCCGGGAATTCCCGCCACACCCGACTGCCAGGCGGGCTTGTCATATCCCTGGCAGCTTCCGCTCACCACGCTGCCGATGGACGGCGTTCCCGTGGCGCATCCGCTGGGACCGCCGCTGCCCGCTCCAACCACCAGCAGGCCGTTCCGCGAGGCAACAGTACTGCCGCAGAAGCCGGCGGTTCCATAAGTCGTGTTATAGCCGAAGTAACTCGACAGCAGAACACCGGCACACGAGTCGTTCCATGCGATCTCAGGAATATAAGATATGGCCGAACCGTATGTGGACGTGTTAGTAGAGTTCCAGTAGGTCCCGGTCGATCCCTGGTAGACATCCCCGAAGTCCGTGCCTCCCACGGCGACGTTGTAAGGCGTCGATGCCCAGCCGTTGACGCCGATGCCGTGGGTCGCCGAAGTGGCGCCGGCATCGCAACTGGCCGCTCCCTCATCGCCCGCCGAGACGAACACAGACACGCCCTCCGCCACCGCCTGCTGATACAGCGACTGGAACGCCGCATTGGCCGATGCCCCGTTGTCCACCTCGCATTGGCCATAGCTGATGCTGATGATGGCTGGTGGCTGAGCCGAATTGACCAGGTTTCCCATCGCGATGAAACCGCCGAAAGTGGCGCTGGTGCTGGCGCAGGCGGCCACCAGGATGCTGGCGTCGGGCGCCGCGGCGCTGGCCCATTCCGCATCCAGGATCGCCTCGCCGTCGTCGCCGGCCGAAGCGCCGCGCGGCACGCCCGGGGCGGCGCAGTTGTTCGTGCCGCTCGCCGGCGCCGGGTGGACGGTTGTCAGGGATCCGGAAGTGTAACCGGACAGGCCGAAGGTGGTGCGAAAAGTGGTCCAGTCAGAGGCGGAGTAGAGGTCGCTGTCTTCGATCACGGCGACTGTCTGCCCCTTGCCGGTGGTGCCGGCGGCAAACAGCGGATTCAGATTATAAATGGTGGCCAGATCCGCCGGCACCACGGCCTGGTTGGTAGAATTGCCGGAGGTGACGGTATAGTTGGCGCGGCGCTTTTGCATCGGGTGGGGCGCGAAATCGTGCATCGAGACGACTCCGGCGACGGCCGGCGCCAGTGCCGCCGGAATCCGCGGATCGCTCATATTGGCGATGTGCTGCCGGCCGTTTGCCTGCAGATAATGGATCTCGGTGTGAAACGCCTGGCGCACCTGGCCGGACGTGCCCGAGAAGTCGATCACCATTCCGCTGGCGGACACCCCATGCACCGTGAAGCCGCGCGATTCGAGCCACGAGGTGATGGTGGCGATATCCTGTTGAGACGGTCCATAGGCCTCGCCGAATTGAGCCGCTGTCAGCCAATGATGGAAGTTCGCGCTCTTGGGGTCGTGCAGCCGATCGATGAACTGCCTGGCAGCCTGTTCCTGCTCGGCCGGGCGCTGCAATTGAAGCATCATGTGCTCCATCGCGAGGCTGTCGGGGACCGCGCCGCGGTCGTTCTGCGCATTGGCCAGGGGATGGGTGTTACCCGCCAGCGTTGCCAGCCTGGCATCATCGATCTTCTCCGTAATAAGAGAGCGCGAACGCCGCACCGGGGCGCTACCTTGTGACAGGAGGGCGCTGGGGAATGCCAACACCACGAACCCGGCGATGCCGAAAGCGAATCTGAACTTGCGTGACAGTGACATAATTCCTGTTAGTTGAGACCGTCTGTTGGTCTCGCCTGAATGACGTTCGATCGCGCCAGATCGTTGCGTCTTCTTGTTCACACCCGATCGATGTGTAGCGCTCCGCCCACTGTCGCCATTTCCGCCCGGCTCTTTCGAGCCAGTAACGGATACGCGCTCTTTGGTCGTCTATCAGGGCAAATCTGCTGGAGCCGAAGGTGGAGGATACGCGAATGATCGATTGGATACAGCACGAAGCAGCCAGCCATCTCGTCCTGGTTGTGGATGATGACTCCCGAATTCGCTCGTATATCAAAACAATCCTGCAAAGCGCCGACGTTCAAGTCCTGGAAGCTGGTGATGGATTGGAGGCGCTGGAGGTTTTTCATGTCTGGCGCGGCCGGATCGACTTAGTCATCACCGACATCCGGATGCCGCGCATGACGGGAACGGATCTCGCCGTCTCGCTTCGATCGAACTGTCCCGCCATTCCTCTGATTTTCGTTTCCGCGGAACCCGCCCCGGCAGACCTGAACGATCCGAAAACGGGGTTCTTTTTCATAGAAAAACCGTTTTCCCCGAAAGCATTGTTGGATGCCGCACGCCGGTTCTTCAATTGACCGGCCCGGAAACGCCGCAACGCGAACGCGGTGCGCCGCGTTTAACTAGTGCGGAGACCAACTGGGATTCTTCATGTTTCGTAAAGGACTGCTGTCTATTCTGCCCGTTTCCCTGGCGCTCCTGGCCGGCGGCGGCCAGCCCTGGAAAGACAAGGCGATTTCGGAGTGGAACGACGACGACACGCATCTGGTCCTCAACGATTCACCATGGGCCAAGACCGTGCAGCCGTCCTTGGACAACACCAATAACGGCCAGCGCCAGTCCCGTGGCATGGGCCGCGGCGGCGGCATCAATCTCGGCGGAATCGGGATCGGGATACCCGGCATGGGCGGCATGGGCCGGCGCGGAGGCATGGGATATCCGGGCGGTGGTTATCCCGGGGGACAGCCCGACGGCAACGGCGGGAGCACCGCGGGCAGCAGCCAACCGCCGCCGCTCCATCTCCGTTGGGAAAGCGCGCTGGCCGTGCGTGCGGCCGAATTGAAGGCTCGCGAGGCCAACGCGCCCACACTGGACGAGAGCCACTATGCCATTGCCGTATATGGCGCCCCCGACCGCATGGTCGTCGGCAGTTCGCAGAGCCTGGCCAGTCAACTGAAAAAACAAGCTGTCATCAAGCGCGACGGCAAGCGCGATCTGAAGCCCTCCAGCGTCGATGTGCTGCAGAGACAGGACGGGCCGGTGATCGTCTACCTGTTCCCCCGATCGAAAGAGATCACGCGCCAGGACAAGCGTCTCGAGTTCGATGCGCAGATCGGCAAACTGCGGTTTACCGAGTCGTTCTTTGTGGACGACATGATGTACCAGGGGAAACTCGATCTGTGATCGCGCAGCGGCGCCGGGCGGGAGCGATTTGGAATCCGGCGTGCTTTAACAGCACCAGACCAGTATCGAGAGGATCATCCGATGAAAAACCGGTTTTGGAATTCGTCGCTTCGAGGGAGCCTGTTGGCTCTGGTGTCCGGATTGCTGATTCTGCCCGCAAGCGGAGCGCAGCGTTTGACGGCTTCGAATGGGGCTGCCGAGACGATGCACAATCTGCAGTTGATGAGCAGCGAGATGGAACGTCTCTCCATCGCGGTCGCGCCGAAAGTGGTGCAGATCGCGACCCAGGGACTGAAGATCACCGGGAACGGCGACGAACAACCGGCGGGCGTGCTGGTGGCCGAGCGCGGCCGCGGGTCGGGCTTCTTCGTTTCTTCCGACGGTTATCTGCTCACCAACGCGCACGTGATCGCCGACGCCATACGGATTACGGTAGTGGTCCAATCGGGCGTGGCATCCCCGGACGCCGATCGCACCCGGGAATATGTGGCGCGAGTTGCCGGCGTGGATAACGACAACGACCTGGCACTGCTCAAGATCGACGCGGAAGGCCTGTCGTTCTTCGATTTGAACCGCGGTGTCAGCGCACGCCAAGGCCAGTTGGTGCTGGCCTACGGCAACCCCATGGGCCTCTCGCAATCGGCGACTCTCGGATTGGTCAGCGCCGTGGAGCGTCAACTCATTCCCGACGATCCGCGGGTCTACATACAGACCGACGCTCCCCTGAATCCGGGTAACTCGGGAGGGCCGCTGGTGGATCTCGACGGGCACCTGCTGGGGGTGAACACCATGATCCTCTCGCAATCCGGCGGCAGCGAAGGAATCGGCTTCGCCGTGCCGCTGGACGTGGCGCGGTACTCCTATTCCATACTTCGCGAAAAGGGAACGATGGCGCGTCCCATGTTGGGCGTTCAGCCCCGCAGCCTGACGCCGGAATTGATCGCCGGCCTGCACTTGAAGGCCACCGAGGGGGTGCTGGTCGAGGACGTCCCTCCGGGAGGGCCAGGGGCGGATGCCGGTCTGCAGCCGGGCGACGTTATCTCCGGGCTGGCCGGTAAGCCCATCCGCAATGTCCGCGACCTGCTCCGCGTGGAGTACCAGCTTTCACCCGGCCAGGCGTCGGAACTGACCGTCCTGCGTGGCGACTCGCCGCGCGCGCTTCGCATCACACCCGCCGTCCCGCGAAGTTCCCCAGCTGCCCTTCCGTCCCGGGATATCACCGACAAGGACAACCTGATTCTCCGCCTGAGCATGTATGGCGCCACGCTCACGCCCACCCTGGCATCGGGTCTGGATGCGGGTGCGGGATTCCACCGGCGTGCTGGTGATTGCCCGTGCCTGGCAGGGACTGTCGGGGCAAAGCCCTCTTCAACCCGGTGACATCGTCCACGCCGTGAACGGCTCCGCTGTCGATGGCATGGAGGGTCTCCGGCAGAGACTCGACTCCATATCCGATGGCACGCCGATCGTGTTGCAGGTGGAACGCTCAGGCATGCTCTCGTACATGGCGCTGTCGCGGCCGGCCTACCCCGAGGCGCTTCCCAAGGCCAGCCGGTTTGCCACGGAATCGGGATCGCCTGGCAGCGCGGCGCCGATCGCGCCGATCGCGCCGATCGCCGGCTGGTAAGGCCTCGCGCTACTCCTGGCGCAGGGCGTTCATCGGTTCGACCCGGCTCGCCCGGCGGGCCGGCAGAAAACTCGCGAACAGGGCGGCAACCACCAGGACCGGAATCATGATGGCGAACGTGGACGGCCCGGTGGCCTGCATTCCTTCGACCAGGCGCCGCAAGACACGGCCCGCCGCCAGCGCGGCGGAGATGCCGACGCCAACACCCAGGAAAATCATTCCGAGGCTCTGCCGCAGCACCAGCCACACGACATCGCGGGCGCTCGCCCCGAGGGCCATGCGAACGCCGAATTCCGGCACGCGCCGGCTGGTGAGATATGCCAGCACTCCATAAATGCCGATGGACGCCAGCAGTAAAGCCAGGCCGGCGAAGATGCCAAACAACAACAAAAGGAAGCGTTGCCGCGCGAGCGAATCGCCGGCCAGCTTCTCCAGGGTGTTGACCTCGTACAGAACCTGGTCGTTGGTGACTGCGCGCACGGCATGGCGCAGCGGTTCGATCATATTTTCGGGCTCGATGCCGGTGCGGACGGCGACCGACATGAGTTCCGACCAACGGCGTAAGTACTTGTCGGGCACCTGGGCAAAAGGATAGTAGAGCTGCGCGCGCACCCTCGCTTGATCGTCGCCGGCGAGCCCCCAATACCGGACATGGCCAACTACACCCACCACTGTCACGGGGTCCATGCCGAGATCGATCCAGAGGTGCTTTCCGACAGGCTCCTGCCCGCCGAAAGCCTGGCGGGCCATCACTTCATCGATCACTACGACGGACTGGCTGCCCATGCGGTCCTGGTCATCGAAGAACCGGCCTTCGAGCAGGCGGAGCCCCATCACCTTCAGATACTCCGGCGTCACGCTGTTGGCCAGCACCAGCGGCTGTTTGCCGGCCGGCGGAGCAGCGGGAGTGGTCGCGTAGCCGATCGGGTTGTTGCCTTCGCGCATGGGGACGGTATCGACCATGGCAACGGCCTCGACACCGGGCACGCGGCGCATGCGGTCCAGGATGTCATCCCAGGCTGTACGGATCCGCCCTGTATTGGCGAGCGTCGCGGGCGAAAGCGCCGTGCGGGCGGTCAGCACGTTCCGCAGGTTCACTCCCGGATCCAGGAGCGAGAGCCGCAGCATGGTGCGTCCGAGCATCCCCGCGGCAACCAAGAGCACCACCGCCAGGGCGATCTCGGAGATCACGAAACCGCTGTGCAGGCGGCGCGAGCTTCCCGCGACCGTCCGCGCTCCGGCACGGAGTATCGGTTCCAGATTGCGAACCGGAGCGCGCAGGGCGGGGGCCAGTCCGAAAAGAAGGCCGCTGGCGAGCGACGCGCCGAGTGCGAACAGCAGCACGCGCCAGTCGAGCCAGACCTCCTCGGCGCGGGGCAGACTGCCCGGCCAGAACGTCACAAACGGGCGGACGCCGATGGCCGCGAGGAGGACCCCGAGCACGCCTCCGGTGAGCCCCAATAGCGCGCTCTCCGTCAGACATTGGCGCACCAGGCGGCTCCGGCCCGCTCCGAGCGCCACGCGCATGGCAAGCTCCCGCTCGCGGGAAACCGCGCGCGCCAACAGCAGGCTGGCTACATTGGCGCACGCAATCAGCAGCACCAGGCTGACCGCGCCGAGGAGCAGCCAGAGGGTGGATCCGACATCGCCGACATCGGGCCGCAGCGGCTGCGCAATGAACGTGCGGCCCTTGTTCGACTTCGGATACTGTTCCGCCAGGCGTCGGCCAACCAGCGCCAGCTCCGCCTGTGCCGCGGACAGCGTGGCGCCGGGCTTGAGGCGCGCCCAAACACGGATGCGATGCGCTTCGCGATTCTGCATGTTCGGCGAAGTGTCCTGGCCGAGCGGCGTAAACACATCCGCGTCGTCTCCGCCCAGACGGAACCCCGCGGGCAAGACGCCGGCAACGGTGTAAGGCTTTCCGTCAAATACAAGCGGCCTGCCGATCGCTTCCGGGCTTCCGGCGAAGCGGCGCTGCCATAAGCCGTAGCTGATGATGACCACGGGCGGCGCGCCCAGCCGGTCGTCTTCGGGCCGGAACCCGCGCCCTCGTGCGAGGGAGACGCCCAGGAGGGGCAACAGCTCGGACGAGACCTGGCGGCCATTCACGTAGTCGGCTTCTCCCGGCTCGGTCACCGTGCCTCCGGTGAATCGCCACGCCGCGATGTCGAGAGAGCTGCTCTCGCGCCTGCAATCGAGGTAATTGGGATAGGTGAACGCCCACAGATCGCCCCACTGCGTGCTCCAATCCGTCTGTTCCTGAAGCAGGACCAGTCTATCGGGCTGGGCATACGACAGCGGCTTCAGCAGCACACCGTTGATCACGGTGAACATGACGGTGGTGGCGCCGATGCCCAGGGCCAAGGTCAGCAAGGCGACGGCCGCGAACCCCGGCTTCTGCCGCAGAGTGCGCAGGGCATAGCGGAAGTCCTGCCACAGGTCATCCAGCCAGCGCGTGCCCCGCGCATCGCGGCACTGCTCCTTGACCTGCTCCGGGCCGCCCAGGGCAAGCCTGGCTTGCCGCAATGCTTCCCCGGGATCGTGGCCCAGCGCGATCAGGTCGGCGGTGTGTTGCTCCAGATGAAAACGCAGTTCCTTGTTGAGCTGCTCCTCCATCTGCCCCCGGCGCAACAGGCGATGCCACCAGTTCATTCCGCGCCTCCCTCCGACAGTCTGAGGATCAGCCCGACGGCTTCGGCCAGGCGCTGCCAGCTCGCGGTTTCCGTTTCGAGCTGCGCCCGCCCTTTCCTCGTCAAGCGATAGAATTTGGCTTCGCGCCCAGTCTCCGTCTCCTTCCAATCGGCCGCCAGCAGGCCGCGGTTTTCGAGCCGGTGCAACGCCGGGTAGAGCGAGCCTTGCGGAACCTGGACGACGTCGCGCGACACCTGTTGCAGGCGCTGCGCGATCGCGTACCCGTGGACCGGGCCCAGTGCCGCGATTTTCAAGATCAAGAGATCCAGGGTGCCTTGCGGGAGATCGGATTTGGACGTCACTGCCGATACCTCGTTCTTCTACAGGTTAGACCGTCACGTGTAGAAGGTCAAGGTATGTCGCGCCGCCGCGAATCCTGGATTCAACCGAAGTTGCCGCGCACCAAAGCGCAGATCCTGCCACATGTGTCCGGGCACGATTCCGTCCTCTCACCTTCAGACGGCACAGGTGGCGTAACGGTTGGGAGAGTTTCCCGATAAGAGGGTCTCGCGAACAGGCGAGCTTCGCTCGCCGGGCGAGTTGCCAACCCGCCGCAGGATACCATCCTGTCGCCATGAGCCTGGGGCTCACCAAAAGTGATGAAAACCCAAGCGGCTGGCGGGTTGAATCCTGGTTGCATCTAATTAAGTAGCGCACGTCCG
>Ga0116225_1001111_pt1 | contig 19821 bp, 25 predicted proteins | sample Sb_taG_8_FD_88968 | JGI IMG/M metagenome (GOLD analysis project Ga0116225, IMG submission 88968) | Peat soil microbial communities from Weissenstadt, Germany - Sb_50d_c_BC metaG | ecosystem: Environmental > Terrestrial > Soil > Wetlands > Peat | place: Germany: Weissenstadt | collected 2010-09-21 | reverse complement strand
GGTCAGTGTCACGCCAATCAGCGCGCCGCTGGCCGGAACCTTGCCCTGGCGCACCAGATCGAAGGCGTTTTCCAGGCTATGGGCGAATTTGGCGGCGACGTCGAAGCCGAACATCGCCCCCGATCCCTTGAGCGTATGCAAGGCGCGAAAGGCGCTGTTGACCAGATCGGCGTTGCCGGGCGCGCTTTCCAGGTCCAGCAGCGCCTGCTCAAGCTGCTCAAGCAGCTCTTGCGCTTCCTGGCGGAAAACTTCGGTGGGGTCGGGAGTGCTCATGCGGCCACCTCGGTCAGTCAGGGCGCAAGGAAGGTGATAAACCCGGCGGCGTCCTCGACGGCGATGCCGGCGCGGCACAGTGTGGAGTGCAGCGCCCCCTTGGCCGTGGCCGTCACGCTCAATTCGCGCCCGGTGGCGACCGCCGTTCGGCGCGCCGCAATCAGGATTTGCAGAAAGCTGAGATCGGCCGCCGTCAGCGCCGTGCAATCGATGGCGACCGGCCCTGGCGCGGCCAAAGCAGTCTGCAAGCGAGAGAAAGCGGCATCCGCGTTACGGAGAACCTGCTCGCCGGAAAAAGCAATGGAGAGGACGTCAGGACGGGTCATGTCAGTGTCCGGAAAACAGAGGGTGATGAACGTTGTGATCGTTGTCACTTACCCGTGCAGCTTCTCTGATAAAGTACCTATCCTTTAGTCCTTGTGCAACAGATGCGTAAACTTAATGGCGCTTCTATCCATCGCATTTTACGTAAAATGAGATTGTCTATTAATCGTTGAATAATTCTTATTTCACCAAAGAGTCATGAATGGCCGCCGGATGGATCCCGCGGATGTCCGAAAGGCTGATTGACCCGCGCTTGCGGCAGCCCAATTAGGCAGTTACCATCACCGGACATCTTGTTGGGGCGCGTTCATGCTGTCAGGTCCAACCGTGTCCATCGGGCCGCTGGTTCCCGACGACTTCTTGCCCATCTTCCATTGGAGCAATGATGTCGAGGCCAGCCGTCTCAATGCCAGTTACCGGCCGGTGGATTGGGTCAGCCACCGCGCGTGGTGCGATTCGGTGGGGCAGGATCCGTCGCGGGTGGTTTTCGCCATCCGCCGGCACAACGATCCCAAGATCGTCGGCTATGTGGAAATCATCCATATCAACCCGACGCACCGCTCGGCCCAGCTCGGCATCCGCATCGGCGCCGCCGCCGATCGCGGCCAAGGCCTGGGGAAAGAGGCGCTGCGCATCGCCCTGCATTACAGCTGGAACCACCTCAATTTGAACCGCGTGTCGTTGACGACCCTGCGCCATAACGAACGCGCCATCCGCGCCTTCACCGCCGCCGGCTTCCGCCGCGAAGGCACCCTGCGCCGCGCCGAATTCATCGATGGCGCCTGGGTCGATCTGGTCATGATGGCGGCCCTGCGCCCCAGCCGCCACGCCGAGCCATTTCCGGTGCAGACCGCCACCGTCGAGGTTCGACGCAAGGGGCGGCTGGGCGCTTTTCAAAGAAACACCAAATAAGTGCATACATTAATTAAACTGGCGACTATAGGGGAGCAGTCTCTACTGGCCGGCATCACCGCGTCCGACATCCAGACCGATCCCTATCCGCTCAGCCAGGGCTTTCCGCCTTCTCCAAGATCGGCTGGGGCGGCCTCCGCCGAGCAATCAGCGCTATCAACTGTCGGCATCAGCACATGTCAGGGGTGTGGGGAGAATTCGCGGAGCTGCACAGCTCGGCCGCTTTCTTCGCCCAGGTCGTCGAGTTGTTCCGCGATCATTGGCCGCAGGCGCTGCTCCAGCATCTCGGCGGCAGCCTGCTGGGGCATTCCATGGGGCTGTTCCAGCGCGACAGGTTCCCGCAAGGGCTGAACGCCCCGCACGGCGTCGGCATCCATTGCGGCTTCAACAAAAGGAAGATAAACCGCGTCGCAACCTTAGCTTAGAGTCCGGCTATTCGCCTGGTGTCGATGCACTCCTCGGAGCCAGCCGTGAATTCCCGGCAAGCTATCGGCCGGCTGCTGTAAATGCCGCATCGGCACAGTCCGCCGACGTGACCGCGGAAGGCCGCGCAATAGGTATCCGCCGTGAGGGCTGCCGGCTCGTTTGTGTTCGCCCCGACAGCTCCATCACCGGCATGGGCGCAGCATGCCCCGCATTCCTCGCAGTCCACTGTTTACTCCGATTGAACTTTTTGCCGCATTCCCAGGCCCGACGATACCGCCGCGATAGGCAATCCAGCCGTTGCAAAAACGGTCAAACGCAAAAACGGCCCGCTGGGGCCGTTGGCTAATTTTCCGTAACTGCTTGAAATAATTGGTGCCCCAGGCCGGACTCGAACCAGCACGCCTTGCGACAACAGATTTTGAGTCTGCCGCGTCTACCATTCCGCCACTGGGGCACCGGGAGGTATGGGCGTGACTATAGACGAGCTTTCGGCGCGGTCAATCCCCTAGGAAGCCCTCTCGAACGGATTTGCCCCATTCGCTCGTTGCGTCGGGAGGGGAGGGGCTGATACATCTCGCGCATTCATTGCTGTTCCGGGGGGCTCGATGCTTAAGCGTCTTTATGACTGGATGATGGGGCTGGCCGGCAATCGCCATGCGCTGTGGTGGTTGGCGGCGGTCGCGTTCATCGAAAGCTCGGTGTTCCCCATTCCGCCCGATGTGATGCTGATTCCCATGGTCATGGCGGATCGCCGCAAGGCGTGGAAATACGCCGCCGTGGCGACGGTGGCGTCGGTGATCGGCGGCTGGCTGGGCTATAGCATCGGCTATTTTCTATACGAATCGATCGGCCGCTCGGTCATCGAGTTCTATCACCTGCAGGCTGGCTTCGACGCCTTCCAGTCCAAATTCAATGAGTACGGCGCTTGGATCGTCTTGATCAAGGGCATGACCCCGATCCCCTATAAGCTGGTCACCATCGCCGCCGGAGTGGCGCATCTCGACCCGCTGGTGTTCACCTTGGCCTCGATCGGGTCGCGCGCCATGCGGTTCTTCCTGGTGGCCGGGCTGCTGTATTTCTTCGGTGAGCCGATCCGCGATTTCATCGAGAAGCGGCTGACCCTGGTGACCACCGGCTTCGTCGTGCTGCTGGTCGGCGGCTTCGTCATCATCAAGCTTATCTAAAGGCTGGTCCGGCCATGACCCTGTCACCCCGGCATTATCCCGCTGTGATCCTGGTGGCCTGCCTGGGCGCCTTGGCCAGCGCCTTGACGGCGCAGTTCGTCTTCGGCCTGCGGCCCTGCATCCTGTGCCTGTATCAGCGCGGCCCCTATGTGGCGGCGGCGCTGATGGCGGGGGTGGCGTCGCTGCCGATGGTGCCGGTTCGGGCGCGTTGGGGGCTGGTGGCGCTGTGCGGGCTGGCTTTCGTCGTCAACACCGGCATCGCTTCGTTCCATGTCGGGGTCGAGCAGCATTGGTGGGCTGGCACCGCCGCTTGCGTCGGCGAGACGGCCTTGCCGACCTCGCCCGATCAGATGCTGGCGATGCTGAAAGGCCCGCCGCCGCCGCATTGCGACGATGTGCCATGGGCGCTGTTCGGCATTTCGATGGCGGGGTTCAACGTTGCCGCCTCGCTGCTGCTGGCGGGCTTCGCCGCTTGGGCGGCGCGGCGGATGAAGGAGCAGGCATGACCGAGCAGACGACGCGCACCACCGGCGACCAATTGATGCCCGGCGATCCGACGCGCAAGGAATTGCTGGAGCGTATCCTGCGGGTCGATCAGGCCGGCGAATATGGGGCCGTGCGCATCTATCAGGGCCAGCGGGCGGTGCTGGGCGACCGCTATGCCTCGGCCGAGGCGCTGCGCCACATGGAGGAGCAGGAGCGTCATCATCTGCAAACCTTCAACACCCTGATCGGCCAGCGGCGGGTGCGCCCGACGCTGTTGCAGCCGCTGTGGCATATCGCCGGCTTCGCTCTGGGCGCCGGCACCGCGCTGCTGGGCGAAAAGGCGGCGATGGCCTGCACGGTGGCGGTCGAAGAGGTTATCGACGCCCATTACGCCCATCAGGCGGACCTACTGGGCGACGACGAAGCGGAACTGAAAAAGACCGTCGAGGAATTCCGCGCCGACGAGGTGGCACACCGCGACACCGACCTGGCCAACGGGGCGGAACAGGCGCTGGGCTATCCGGTGCTGACGGCGGCGATCAAGGCCGGCTCGAAGCTGGCGATTTGGTTGTCGGAGCGGGTGTAGCAGGCTGCGGAAATAGTCCCATTTTTGTCGTCTTTCCCGCGAAGGCGGGAATCCATGCCTCGGAAAGCACCATATTTAGTAGTTATGTCGGGGTTTTGCCCCAACATGGATGCCCGCCTGCGCGGGCATGACGGGAAAAGAGGCTGTGTCCGTCTTTTTCCGCACCCTGACAGGGGGTATCTGAACGCCAGTGGTGTTTTGTGGGACAATAGCTTCATTGCCTGCTAAATGCAGATGGCAAGTGCCGGAACGAACCGAGGGTGCAACATGCAGCAAGCTAACTGGGGCTGGGTAATTGCGGCGGCCGTGGTTGGGCAATGCATGCGTCGTCTACAGGACCAACGAAAAAGGCACCGGGTCGAACTGTCACAATCTCCTGCGCTCGGGCGGGAGGGGGTGACGTTGACGAGCCTTGATAAAATCGTCTTGGAGATCGCGCGGCACGAAGCTTTGGCAAGCAGGTACGACTCCCGCCGACCCCTTTTTAGGGCCAATCCGCTGGAGGATGAAACCGCTGAAGGCGGTTGGGACTTCTTCCTGGAGGATTGGGGCAAAGAGATATTCGATGCATACACTCGGACGTTCCCGGAAATCCGGGAAATGAAGCAGAGTAAGCGCGAGCGGCGGCTTCTTTTGGCCGTCGAGAAGTCACGTGCGGCACGGGCTGAATGTGCGAAGCTATACATTACTTCGCCCCACGGCGAATTTAGAGCGATTCCCGGCTGGATGCTTATTAGTGCACATGAAAGTGATGAAGTGGTAATTCCACCAGTCTGGGTATGAAGGCTTGCCGCAATCTCAGCTCAGACGTCGGTGTTTTTGTGGACGCTGTTATGCTGAAGGGCTGCCTCAGCCGCCCCATCCCCTCACCCCGACTCCAACTCCGTATCCCAGTACAGGAAATCCCGCCAACTCTCATGCAGATAGTTGGGCGGGAAGGCGCGGCCATGTTGTTGCAACTGGCTGCTGGTGGGCGTGATCGGGCGCACCAGCGGGAACATCCGGGCCTCGCGCGGCAGGCGGCTGCCTTTGACCAGATTGCACGGCGAACAGGCGGTGACGACGTTCTCCCAGGTGGTGGTGCCGCCCTTGCTGCGGGGGATCACGTGGTCGAAGGTCAGGTCGTGGGTGGGCAGCGACTGGCCGCAATATTGGCAGCTGAAGCGGTCGCGCAGGAACACGTTAAAGCGGGTGAAGGCCGGACGGTGGACCGTCGGCATGTACTCTTTCAGCGAAATAACGCTGGGCAAGGCCATCTCGCAACGCGGCGAGTGGACGCAACGGTCATACACCGAGACCACGTTGACGCGCTCCGAGACGACCGCTTTGACCGCTTCCTGCCATGACCATAAGGAAAGGGGGTAGTAACTCAGCGGACGGAAATCCGCATTCAGAACCAAGGCCGGGCAGCTTTCGAGCGCCAGGGACAAAGTCCGCTCCTTCCCTCACGGGTTGGTGTTACCAGATATAGTATATCTAACAGAACTCTGTACTAAGCAAGCATAACAAATTGGTGACAACGCAACTATCCCCGAACGGAGGGGGGCGGCTGTATTGTCGCCGCCGAGCCTACAGCCCGAAGCCCTGGGCGGCGAACTCGATACCGGCGATCAGGCCCTCATCGTTGATCGAATGGCCCAAATTCTTGCACATCAGCGATAGCACCGGCACGCCGACCAGCCGCAGCGCATTTTCCGCCAAGGGCAGGAAATCGGGAACCACCGTTTCGTCTTCCTCGCCATGCACCAACAGCACGCGCGGTCGCGCGGTCAGTTCGTCGGGCAGGCGGTCGGGGGCGATCAGCAGGCCGGAATAGCCCAGCAAGGCGGCGCAGGGCTTGGGGCGGCGCAAGCCGACATGCAGCGCCATCATGGTGCCCTGGGAAAAACCGATCAGCACCAATTCGTTGTCGGTCAGGCCGCGTTCGGCCAGATTGCCGTCGATGAAGGCGTTCAGCACCGGGGCCACGGCGCGCGCCTCGGCCAGCAGCTTTTGCGGATGGCGGTCTTGCAGGCTGAACCACTGGCGGCCCATGGGGGCCATGTCGAACGGAGCCGGCGCATGCGGAGCCAGGAACGCGGCATCGGGCAGACGGGTGGCAAAATAAGGGGCCAGGGCGATCAGGTCGTCGCCGTCCGAACCGACGCCATGCAGCAAGATCACCAATTGCTTGGCCGGACCGCCCGCAGCGGGGCCGGCGCTGGGACCGGAAAGGGTGGTGTCGGCCATCGGGGGAAGCTCCTTGTCGGACGGACGCGGGGAATCGCGCCTGACGGGAAGTCGTAGCCGAAAAACGGTGCTATTGTCATCCCATGACGTCGCCGACCACCCGATTTGCCCCTAGTCCGACGGGGCATTTGCATCTGGGCCATGCCTATTCGGCATTGTTCGCCTTCGCCGCCGCGCGTCATGCGGGCGGGCGCTTTCTGTTGCGCATCGAGGATATCGACACGCTGCGTTGCCGCCCCGAGTTCGTCGCCGCCCTGGAAGAGGATCTGTCATGGCTGGGTCTGACCTGGGAAACCCCGGTCCGCCGCCAGTCCGAGCATTTCGCCGATTACCGCGCGGTCCTGGCTCGGCTGGAGGGGCTGGGCGTTCTGTATCCCTGCTTTTGCACGCGGGCCGACATCGCCCGCGCCGGCAGCGCTCCGCATGGTCCCGACGGGCCGGTCTATCCGGGCAGTTGCCGCATGTTGCCGGCGGAGGAGGCGTTGCGGCGGCGGGCGGCGGGTCATCCCTTCGCCTTGCGCCTGAATATGGACAAGGCCCGCGCGCTGGCCGGGCCGCTGGCATGGCGCGACCACGACGCCGGGCTGGTGACGGCGCGGCCCGATCTGTTCGGCGACGTCGTGCTGTCCCGCAAGGACGTGCCGGCCAGCTATCATCTGGCGGTGACCGTGGATGACGCCGGGCAGGGGGTGACGCTGGTCACGCGCGGCACCGATCTGTTCGCCGCCACCCATGTACATCGGCTGTTGCAGGCGCTGCTGGACCTGCCGACGCCGGACTATCACCACCACCGGCTGTTGACCGACGAGCAGGGGAGGCGGCTGGCCAAGCGCGACCGCGCCGCCACCTTGCGCTCGCTGCGCCAAGCCGGACAATCGGCGGCTGCGGTGCGGGCGATGGTGGGGTTCGGCGGGGGCTTGTGATGCTCGTCACAGCGTGGCGGGCGAAAGATGGTTTTAATGGTCGCCAGGTTGGGAAATCTGGGCATCGGCGGTGACGCCGATGGGGTGACGAGAAATGCGGTATTCGGAGAAACGGACGGTTCACTACGCTCTGTACCCGAGCGTCAAAGAAGGCATGTCGGTTGTCGGTGTTCTGGTGGCGGTGTTCGCCTTGGGCTTCGTCGCCACGGTGATTGCCAGCATGTTCGTCGATGGGCGCTTCCAGATGTCGCATGTCGGCACGATGTTTTCGTCGCCGCGCAGCAGCGCACAGGTGGTGGCCGCCGGGCCGAGCGATGGCGACATCAAAGGCGCCGCCGAGCGGGCGGTCGAAGCACGCTATGCGATGTCGGCCGGCTATCAGCAGAAAACCATCCTTGAATCGGTGCGCGTCCTCGATAGCCGCCCCAATCGCGGCTCCAACAGCTGGGCGGTGCGCATGGCGATGACGGTCAAGACCGTTTCCAGCGAGCCGCAGCCCAAGGATGCCAAGCACCCGGCCCGCCTGAGCGGCGCCACCGGCGCCGGTGGAGACCCGCGCTGGGTCAATCTGGCATGGTCGGGCGAGCGCTGGTTCATTTCCAATTACGAGTTCAATTGAGCGGGCGTTGCTGCGACGTCGCGCACTCGTGATTTGGGAGGGGTTTGCTTGAAATATGTCATGCCCAACAGGGTCAACCGCCTCCACTGGCTGCGTCATGACGGGGTGACGCTATCCCATGCGAGCGGCATGACGCGGGGCGGCGGGGCAATTCGCGCCGCGCTTCATTTGGCGACGGTCGCGGCGTTGCTGGCCGCCCTGGCGGTCACGGTCGCCCCGGCGGCGGCGGCGCGCGAGATCAATCTAGGCGGTCGCCAAAGCATCGACGGCCAGGGCGCCGACGCCAACAAGGAATTCCATCTGCCGGCCAATACCGTGGCCTTGCCGACCTTGCTCGCCCCTGTGCGCGATCAGGCCAGCGGACAGATGCGCAGCGTGCGGGTCGATGCCTATCTGTCGTCGAACGATGGTTTGACGGCGGCGCGCACCTCGGCGGCGGTCAAGCAGATCGCGACTGTCGCCCGTCAGGTGTTGCCCGGCAAAAGCGCCGACGTGTTGCTGTCGCCGATCAACGGCCCGGTCGCCGTGCGTAAGGCCATTCTGACGGCGGTCGAGCATGTTCTTGGTCCCGACTGGAAGGGGACGGTCTATATCCGCTCGATGACGGTATTCTGAGCCTGTCGTCGTCGCGGACGGAAAACCCCTCCACAGCGCCGGCCAATGCATTAGTATCCCGCTTCCCTCAGGAGCGCGCGATGCAGCCGGACGACGATTTCTCGAAGACAGTGATCACTCAATCGGTAGCCTTGGCCCGTCAAGTGCTGAAGGATAAGCCCAACCGGCTGGAGGCCTTGCTGGAACTGGTGCGCGGGCGTAACGCCGCCATCGACTCGGCCTCGGCCAATCCGGGGCACCGCACCGAATGCGGCGCGGGCTGTTTCGCCTGCTGTCACCAACTGGTCGCCATCGAACAGGGCGAGGCGCTGTTGCTGGCGCTCTATCTGCAGCAGTCGCGCAGCCCCGAGGAATTGGCCGAGATCAAAGCCCGCGCCGACGTGGTCGCCCGCGTTCCCGCCACCCAGGGGGCACGCTTTAAGACCGTCACCGCCTGTCCGCTGCTGGCCGATGGCCGGTGCAGCGTCTACAAGGCGCGGCCAGCCGCCTGCCGCATGACCTTCTCGGCCAGCCGGCTGGCCTGCGTCACCGCTCTGGCCGCCTCGAACCAGGGCCAGTATACCCCGGTGCCGTGGTTCGCCCCGGCGGGGGCCTATGCGGCGTTGATCCAGGTCGGAATCGACCATGTGCTGGCTCAGGCTTGGGGAGTCTCGACGGAAAAGGTCGAACTGGCCAAGGCGCTGCATATCGCTTTGGCCGATCCTCAGCAGGTCACCGCCGATTGGCTGGCCGGTAAGGATCCGCTGAAAGACGCCAAAGTCGCCAACGCCCCCGCGCCGAACAGCCAGATCGTTAAAAAGGCGATCAAGCGGTTGCGGATAAAGTAGGGAGTTTCCAATTCTCGTCGTGGCTGGACTTGTTCCGGCCATCCACGCGGTTCGGCCATGACGCCAGCGAAGTCAACGGCTTGCGCTCTCTCGGCGTGGATACGCGGGATAAGCCCACGCATGACGGTAAGGGGGCTACACCTTCTTCTTCGCTAACGGATGGTGCAGGGTCACCAGCTGCTTCAGTTTTTCATCCAGGACGTGGGTGTAGATCTGCGTGGTGGCGATGTCGGCGTGACCGAGCATCTGCTGCACGCTGCGCAGATCGGCCCCATGCGCCAGCAGGTGGCTGGCGAAGGAGTGGCGCAGCACATGCGGCGAGATGCGGGTGACGTCGAGCCCCGCCGCGATCGCCAGATCGTCGAGCATCTTGGCGAAGCCGGAGCGGGTGAAATGGCCGCTGTCGCCATCGCCGGGGAACAGCCATTTGCTGGTGTCGGGTTGGCGTACCAGACACCAAGCCTGGATTGCTTGGCGGGCGGGTTCGCCTAGTGGCACCATGCGTTCCTTGCCGCCCTTGCCGCGCACGATCAACACCGGCTTGTCGCGCCGCACAGCCGAATAGGGCAGTTCGACCAGTTCCGAGACACGCAAGCCGGCGGCATAGAGCAGCTCCAGCAGCGCCAGCGCGCGCAGACCGGCGACGCCTTCCTTGGCCCGCGCCGCCTCGATCAGCCGTTCGACATCGGCTTCGCTTAGGTATTTGGGCAGCGGCTGGCCCAGGCGCGGGCTGTCCAGCACTTGCGTGGGGTCGTCGTCGCGGATGTCCTCGGCGAACAGGAATTTGTGGAACTGGCGCAGCGCCGACAGGCGGCGAGCGGCTGTGCGCGGAGCCATGCCACGGCGTTTCAAATCGCCCAGATAGCCGCGCAGGGCAGGGACGCCGGCTTGATGCACCGACACCCCCAAGCCGGCCAGGAATCCGGCAAAGTCGTCCAGATCGCGGCGATAGGCGTCCAGGGTGTTGGCGGCGGCTCCGCGTTCCGCCGCCAACATTTCCAGGAAGCTTTCGACGTGCTTAGACGCCATTGGCGATGGCTGCCTCCACCGCCAGGGCGCGGGCGTCGGCGTCGAGACCCAGCAGCCGCAGCCCGGACACCACCCGATAGAGGTCGCTGGGGTCGGACTGGGTCAAGCCCGGCTCGCCCAGCGAGGCCAAGGACAGCAGCACGGTCTCACCCAGGCGCAGATCCTCGGTGGCGACGCGCAGGCCGTTCCACAACGCCGGGCGCGGATGCAGCGACGTCACCAGCAAGGGGCCGTCATACAGCGGCAGCCACTCCTCGGAGGGGATCTTTTCGCCGAACGCCGACAGCAGGCTCAGGCATACCGCACCGCGCCGTATCTGCGCATCGGGGCTCAGATCGGGACGCGCCTTGCGCCAGACCGCCAGCGCGCCGGGCGGCATCGGGCGGTCGTCGTCGGGGCCGAGCAGGCGGAGCAGCGGCGCCAGCGATGCCGCCGCATTGGCGATGTCGGTATTGCCCAGGCCTTGGGCGCGGGCGAAGCTGATCCACGGCTTGGCGGCCTCGGCCTGTCCGGCGGCAATCAGCGCGCGGGCTGCCGGAACGGCGAAGGACACCAATTCCGGCGCGGGTTTCAGCCCGGCAATCTGCGGGGCATAGATGCGGGCGGCGGTAAAATAGGCGTCGCTGCCGCTGGCCGTCGCGGTGGTCAGAGCTTTGCCGATGATCTCGGCCTTGGCCGTCGGCAGGGTTTGTTGCAACGAAGCGCGATAGAGCAAGGCCCGCCCGCGCGTGGTCTTGTCGGCCACGGGCGCCGCCAGTTCCTGCGGGGTGAAGGTCACGCTCTCATAGATCTGGCGCAGCACATCGGTATCGACGGCCCCCAGCGCCTCGGCCTTTTCGCCGGCCAGCAGGCGGGCTTCCAGGCTGGCCGTCGGGGTCGTGGCGATGGCGCGCAGCAGCGCCGGCTGCGGCGTGGCGGCGGCGGCTTCGGGGATCGGCAGCTTGGCGGCGCGGGCCATCGCCAGTGTCAGCGGAGTCGGCGCGGCGAAGGCGTCGCCCAGCTTGCCCGACCCGATTCCGGCCAGCGCGTCGGCGGCGGCGAAGAAGGCGGGATCATTGATTTTCTGTTCGCGCAGAACGTCCTCGCCGAAGCTGGCTTCGTTGGTTTTGCCGGCGGTCAACTGGCAGAACACCTGCAATTTGGCGGCGAACGGATCGGCGGGCGCTTGGGCGCGCAGGGCGACGGTTTCATTGCATGCGGTGGCGGTGTCGCCCGCCAGCAAAGCGGTATCGACGGCGAGGCGGCGCAGTTCGGGCGTCACTGCGGAACTCGGCACACCCTTGAGCAAGGCGTTGAGGCCGTCCAATTCGCCCATCGCCCACAGCTTGTCGGCGCGGAGTTTGATCAAGGAATCGCCGGCGGCCAGCTTGCTGCCGGGAGGAATGGCGGCGGTGGTCAGCAGCAGACGGCGCATCAGGCTGCGCATGGCGTGCGAGGTGGTTTGCGCCGGCAAGCCGGGCAGCACCTTTTGCACGACGGCCATGTTGGTGCCCGCCCACATCTCGGACCCCAAGCCGCCATGCGCCTCGTCGAGGATGCCGGTGGCGTTGCTGTCGATGACGCCCAACTCCTGCACCTGCACCTTCTCGGCGCGCGGGTTGGTCACCTCGGGAAAGGCTTCGCGCGGGGTCACGACCGGAGACGCCGTCACCGGCGCCTCCGGCAGCAACGACGTGGGGGCGCCTTCCGCCAGCGCATGCGCCAGCGGAAGCATCACCAACAGGACGGCCGCAGCCGCCCCGGTCCTAGCGCTGGAAGCGCTCATCCGGGATCACCTTTTCGACTTTGGCCGTGGGCGCTGGAATGTTCCACATTGCCAGGGCAATCGTGCCACCGACAAGTGTCACCACCAACAGGATCAATATGATACGGACCAAACTGCTCATCGGTTTTGACCTGCTCTCTGATGCAAGACTGTGGACAGCCCCCAAGGGGGCGGGTAAAAGCCGGATGTACGCGTCACGCGACGATGTGGGACACGCATACACCCCGGCCGGATTGTGCTAAGGTTTGACCATGGCGAACGAACCGAAGTCTATCGGCACGGCGAGCGGGATTCAACGCTGCCGGTTGCCCACCCCCGCTGATGGAACCGACAATGCCGTCTGACGCGCTTGTCCTTCCACGCACAGTCGTATTGGTTGGCCTGATGGGGGCCGGCAAAAGCTGCGTCGGACGCCGTCTGGCGGCGCGGCTTGGCCTGCCTTTCGTCGATGCCGACAGCGAGATTGAGACCGCTGCCGGCTGCACCATCGCCGAATTCTTCACCCGCTTTGGCGAGCCCGCTTTCCGCGAGGGCGAGCGCCGCGTCATGCAGCGCTTGCTGGAGGGTTCGCCCTGCATCCTGGCGACCGGCGGCGGCGCTTTCATGGATGCCGAAACCCGCGCCTTGATTGTCGAAAAGGGGCTGTCGCTGTGGTTGCGCGCCGATCTTGATCTTTTGGTCAAGCGCACCGCTGGCCGCGACCACCGGCCCTTGCTGAAGACCGGTGAACCGCGCGAGATCCTACAGCGCCTGATCGACCTGCGCTATCCGACCTATGGACAGGCGGATATCATTGTCGATTCGCGGGATCAACCGCCGGAAGTGACCGTTGACGCCGTTGTCGCGGCGCTCGCCGCCCATCTGACGACGCCCTCTGCCTGCCAGTCTTAAGCTCTGAAGGATCTATCGACGATGACCGCCGCCATCCGCGTTGACCTGGGTGACCGCTCCTATGACATCCACGCCGCTCCCGGCCTGTTGGCGCAAGCGGGCAAGCTGATCCGGCCTCTGCTGTCGTCGCCCCGCGTGTTCGTCGTCACCGACGAAAACATCGAGGCGCTGCATCTGACCACGCTGACCGAATCGCTGGACGCCGCCGGTATTGAAAACCACGGCGTGGTGCTGACGCCGGGCGAACAGAGCAAGAGCTTCGAGCATCTGGAAAGCCTGCTCGACGCCATGCTGGAAGCCCGCTGCGAGCGCGGCACCACCATCATCGCTTTCGGCGGCGGAGTCATCGGCGACCTGACCGGTTTCGCCGCCAGCATCCTGTTGCGCGGGGTGCCGTTCATCCAGATCCCGACGACGCTGCTGTCGCAGGTTGACAGCTCGGTCGGCGGCAAGACCGGCATCAACACCCGCCAGGGCAAGAACCTGATCGGCAGCTTCTATCAGCCGCGTCTGGTGTTGGCCGATATCGACGTGCTGGCGACATTGCCAGACCGCGAGCTGCGCTCGGGCTATGCCGAGGTGGTCAAATACGGCCTGATCGATGATCCCGCCTTCTTCGCTTGGCTGGAGGAACATGCGGCCGAGCTGCTGTCGGGCAACAGCTTCGCCCGCCAATATGCGGTGCTGACCAGTTGCCGGGCCAAGGCCCGCGTGGTTGCCAGCGACGAGCGGGAATCCGGGGCGCGGGCGCTGCTCAATCTGGGCCACACCTTCGCCCATGCGCTGGAGGCCGAGGGCGGTTATGGCGGCGTGCTGACGCATGGCGAAGCGGTGTCGATCGGCATGGTCATGGCTTTCGAGCTGTCGGCCCGGCTGGGCTATTGCCCCGCCGAGGACGTCGCCCGCCTGCGCCGCCATCTGTTCGGCTTGGGCATGCCGGTCGATCCTCCGGCGGGGCACGGCTGGGACGCGGCTAAGCTGTTCGGCCATTTCGCTGCCGACAAGAAGGTCAAGGATGGGCGCGTCACCTTCGTTCTGGCGCGCGGCATCGGCCAAGCCTTCCTGTGCCGCGAGGTGCCCGCCGAGGTGGTCATGGGCGTGCTGACCGACGCCATCGCCGCTTCGTCCGCCGAGGCCTGAGCGGATGATTCTCGACCTGTCGCTGATTGCCGTGTTGCTGGTGCTGCTGTTCTTCTTCAGCAGCGCCGAAACCTCGTTGACGGTGGCGTCGAAGCCGCTGATGCACCAGTTGGAAATCGAAGGCGACGCCCGCGCCGCTCTGGTTAACCGTCTGCAAAACCGCAAGGATCGTCTGCTCGGCTCGATCCTGCTGGGCAATACCTTGGTGCAGATTCTCGCCTCGGCGATGGCCACCAGCGTCGCCATCCTGGTCTTCGGCGATGCCGGGGTCGCCTATGGCACCGCCATCATGACCGTGGTGGTGCTGGTGTTCTGCGAGATTCTGCCCAAGACCATCGCCCTGCACAACGCCACCAAGCTGGCTTTGTTCATCGCCCCGATCATGCGGGTGGTGGTATGGATTTGCGGCCCGCTGATGCATACGGTGCAGCATCTGGTCAACGGGCTGCTGCGCCTGTTGGGCGTTCCCTTGCGCGATGCCGGCGACCTGGATGCGGCGCTGGCCGAGTTGCGCGGCGCTATCGACATCCACACCACCGAGGACGAGGTGCAGCACGAACGCAAGATGCTGCGTTCGATCCTCGATCTGGGCGATGTCGAGGTTGGCGAAATCATGATCCACCGCAAGAGCGTGATGATGATCGACGCCGAACAAAGCGTGTCGGCGATCCTCGACCAAGCCACCGCCAGCCCCTATACCCGCCTGCCGTTGTGGACAGGCGAGCCCGACAACATCATCGGCGTGCTGCACAGCAAGGCGCTATTGCGCGCGGTGCGCTCGCATACCGGCAATATCGACGAGATCAATATCATCGATCTGGTGTCGCCGCCGTGGTTCATCCCCGATTCGACGTCGTTGCTGGCGCAGTTGCAGGCGTTTCGTCTGCGCCGCGAGCATTTCGCCCTGGTCGTCGATGAATACGGCACGCTGCAAGGCGTGGTGACGCTGGAAGATATCATCGAGGAAATCGTCGGCGACATCTCCGACGAGCACGACGTGCTGGCCTCGGGGGTGCGGCCGCAGCCGGACGGTTCGTACATCGTCAACGGCGACGTGACCTTGCGCGATTTGAACCGCGAATATGACTGGCGCCTGCCCGACGAGGACGCCTCGACCATCGCCGGCCTGCTGTTGCATGAATCACGGATGATCCCCGAAGTCGGGCAGGTGTTCCTATTCTACGGATTCCGTTTCGAGGTCTTGCGCCGGGTGCGCAACCAACTCACCTCCATCCGCATCACCCCACCCAAGAATGAAGAACTGGAAGACGGAGCCTGAGCATGCCGCTGTCGCCGCCGGTCGAGCGGGAGCATCTGCACACCCGCCACGTCACCTGTCAGGGATTCCGCCGCGCCGACGGCTTGTGGGACATCGAAGGGCGGCTGGTCGACACCAAAAGCTATGGCTTCGCCAATCACGACCGCGGCGGACGCATCGAAGCCGGTGAGCCGATCCATGAGATGCTGCTGCGGGTGACGGTCGATGACGATTTGATCATCCGCCATGCCGAAGCCGTCATCGAGCACGCGCCTTACGCCCTTTGCGCCTCCATAGCCCCGGTGTTTGCCGGGCTGGCAGGAGTGTCGATCGGGCCGGGCTTCCTGCGGGTGCTGCGCGGCCGCTTTGGCGGGGTTCGCGGCTGTACCCATATCGTCGAGATGTTCGGCCCCATCGCCACAGCGGCGTTCCAGACCATCGTGCCGTTGCGGCGGCGCGAGACCGAGGCGGCGACGCGTCCCTCGATCATCGACACCTGCCACGCCTTAGCCGCCGACGGCCCGGTGGTGGCGCGGGAATGGCCGCAGCATCACATCGGCGGCAAGGTGGCGAAGCCGGATCCGTCCGCCGCCTAGTGCTGGGCGGCTTTATGTCCGTGGCGCAGTTGGCGCAGCATCTTGGCGGCGTCGATATAGCTGTCGAAGCAGAGGATGGCTTCCTTGTGCCCATCGTCACCGACTTGAAAGATGGTCCAACCGGCAAAGGCCGGGGGAGAGCGCCAGCAGATATAGGTATGTTCCCTCAACATTGTCATTTCTCCGCCATGGTGTTGCATCTGCAACCAGCAAGCATCATGCCACCCTGGCCGTCGGTGCGGCGCGATGGCCTTCGGTCAAAAATCCCGGTAAATCCAGGGGATGAAGGCCGGTCGGTGGGGCGGTGGTCGGGGGGATTTGAATTAAATTGTCGGCATTTTGCCGAAGTGCGAGCCCGGGCCGCAAATGCCAAAGGCATTTTGCGAACGGGTCGCGCGGCACCGCTGTCGCGGGCCGATGGGAGAACCGGGATTGAGGCGTCTTGGCGCCGTCCGTCTCCCTTGCACCGGCGAGCGTTAAGCCCGCCAAGCCTTCTTAACGATGCGCGACGGCGTCCATATGTAGATGCCGGTGGGCTTCGCTGCGCAGACGCACCGGCGGGGTCGGCTCGTCGGGCTGGCCGTGGCCTGCCTGATGATGCCCAAGCTCGGTCGAGGAAGCGCGGAAATAGGCCAGGATGAATACCCGCATGGCGGCGGTCAGGTTGTTCCCGCTGTGCCGTGCCGAGATGGTCGTGCAAACCTCATGCGCGGTCATTTGCTCGCGCAGGCAGATTTCGTCGAGCGCGTCCCACATGTCGGGTTCCAGCTTCATGCTGGTCCGGCGTCCGGCGACGGTAACGTTTCGATTGAGTAGCGTGCTCACCAACATCCCCGTAATCCCCCCGGCGCGTGATCTCGGATCAGTCCGACTCCGCGCCCTTTCTTGACCGTTTGACCTATGCCCCTATAACAACCGGTTTGGGGGGCATTCTCCAATAGGCCTAAAGACCGCATGACGGCATATTCCGGTATGCCGAAGGTCATAGTTTGGGTGGATTCGGTCAGCGATTGCGCCGTGCGTCCTCGATGGGGGTCAGGGTGGACAGTGTCAGGGCATGCACGCGGGTCCGCATTTCCTCGGCCAGCAGGTCATAGACCATGCGCTGGCGGACGACCAAACCCTTGCCTTCGAACTGCGGCGAGACGACCTCGATGGTGAAGTGGGTTTCACCCTCATCCGACGAGCCGCTATGGCCGCGATGGCGGGCGGAGTCGTCTTGGATGTCGAGCCGCAGCGGCGCCAATCCGTCGATCAATTTCCGCTCGATCTGGGCACGTACGATCATGGGGAGCAATCCTCGTTTCCTGATTTTGGCGGCAGCCTGCCCTGTTTGAGCATCGGCACGCGGGCAACGGATATTGCCAGCTTTCCCCCTTGCGCTCATAGTGAGGCATCATGAAAGGACATTCACGGAAATTTTGGCCCCGAGGGGCGACCGAGCGGCCCGCCGCAGAGACCCGCGCCTGCGACCATCCGGGATGCCGCGATGGCGGAGAATTCCGCGCACCCAAATCACGCCAGACGCTGACCGAGTATTTCTGGTTCTGCCTGGACCATGTGCGCGCCTATAATCGCGCCTGGGATTACTATGCCGGGCTGCAACCCGATGACATCGAACGCATGGTGCGGCTCGACGTGACGTGGCAGCGCCCCACTTGGCCGCTGGGCCACATGGCGGCGGGCCGCGTGCGCCTGGACCCCGAACGCGTCAAGGATCCCTTCGGCGTGTTCGACGAGGACATGTGGCAAAAGCCCGCCGACCGCCCAGCCGCCTCCGGGCCGGAGTTGGAGGCGATGCGGATCATGGACTTGCGGCCCCCGCTGAGCGCCGATGGCGTCAAGGCGCGCTACAAAATCCTGTGCAAAATCCATCACCCCGACACCAATGGTGGCGATAAGGCGGCGGAAGAGCGCTTCAAACAGATCGGTCAGGCTTACAAAACCTTGATGGAAAGCCTAAGTCCCTAACCAGGCGGTCCTCCTTTCGGACCGTTCTCAGCAATAATTCGGAAACAGCATCATCATGAGCGACACCAGCACGCCCCCCCTGGCCTCGGATCATCCCCTGGCGCTTCCCGACATTCAGATTTCGGTGCGCCAGACCTTTGGCCTCGATAGCGACATGATGGTGCCGGCGTTCAGCCGCGGCAGCGAGCATGTGCCCGAGCGGGACGACACCTATCGTTTCGACCACGACACCACCATGGCCATTCTGGCCGGCTTCGCCTTCAATCGGCGCGTCATGATCCAGGGCTATCACGGCACCGGCAAATCGACGCATATCGAACAGGTGGCGGCGCGCCTCAACTGGCCGTGCATCCGCGTCAACCTGGACAGCCATGTCAGCCGCATCGATTTGATCGGTAAGGACGCCATCGTCGTCAAGGACGGCCAGCAGATCACCGAATTCCGTGAAGGCATCCTGCCTTGGGCGTTGCAGCACCCGACCGCGCTGGTGTTCGACGAATACGACGCCGGGCGCCCCGACGTGATGTTCGTCATCCAGCGCATCCTGGAAGTCGAAGGCAAACTGACCCTGCTCGACCAGAGCCGGGTGATCCGCCCGCATCCCGCCTTCCGCCTGTTCGCCACCGCCAACACCATCGGCCTGGGCGACACCACCGGCCTGTATCACGGCACCCAGCAGATCAACCAGGGCCAGATGGATCGTTGGAACATCGTCGCCACGCTGAACTATCTGGAGCATGACAGCGAGGTCGAGATCGTCATCGCCAAGATGACCTCGTTCGACACCAAGGCCGGGCGCGAGGCCATCAGCAACATGGTCCGCGTTGCGGATCTCAGCCGCGTCGGCTTCATCAATGGCGACATCTCGACGGTGATGAGCCCGCGCACGGTATTGACTTGGGCCGAGAATGCCGAAATCTTCGACGATATCGGCTTTGCCTTCCGCCTGACCTTCCTCAACAAATGCGACGAGACCGAGCGGCCGGTGGTGGCGGAATATTATCAGCGCTGCTTCGGCGTCGAACTGCCGGAAACCATGGCCCGCGTGGTGGTGAGCTAAGAGCGGGAGGGTCTTTGGAATACAGAGGATCACCCCTCCGCCGTCATGCCCGGACTTGTTCCGGGCATCCACGCCGAGAGAGCGGTGGGTCTTGTTTCTATTGGCATTCCGGCTGAACCGCGTGGATAGCCGGGACAAGCCCGGCCATGACGGAAAAGTGAGGGGCGGCGTCAGGCTTTGGTTTGCCTCGGCGCACTAAGGAGCGGCATGGACAACGAAAAGCGCCTGTTCGGCAATCAGCAAGAGGCTCCGGTCGAGTTGGCCAAGCGGACCACGGCGGCGGTGCTGCGCGCCGTCTCCGGACGCGCCGACGTCCAGGTCGGATTCGCCGTCGGCGGGGCCAGTCTGCGCGGTACTCAGGTGCGTTTGCCGCAGCCGCCGCGCGTCATGCATGCCGAGGATCTGGCCCGTCTGCGCGGTGCCGCCGATGCGGTGGCGGTGCGCATACGTTTCCACGATGAGGCCATTCACAACCGCCGCATGCCGCATGGCCAGGACGCCAAGGATATCTACAACGCCGTGGCCCAGGCCCGCGTCGAGGCCTTGGGCTCGCGCATCATGCAGGGCGTCGCCGTCAATCTGGCGGCGTCGCTGGAATCGCGCTACCACGCTGAAGGCTATGCCGCCATCAGCCAGCGCGACCAGATGCCGCTGTCGGAAGCCGTGCGGCTGATTGCCCGCGAGCATTTCTCCGGCCAGCCGGTCCC
>Ga0116225_1001090_pt1 | contig 20001 bp, 21 predicted proteins | sample Sb_taG_8_FD_88968 | JGI IMG/M metagenome (GOLD analysis project Ga0116225, IMG submission 88968) | Peat soil microbial communities from Weissenstadt, Germany - Sb_50d_c_BC metaG | ecosystem: Environmental > Terrestrial > Soil > Wetlands > Peat | place: Germany: Weissenstadt | collected 2010-09-21 | reverse complement strand
TGGCCGCCGCGGAGATCCTGTCCGCGATCTGGTGCCGTAGACGGTCCTGGTCACGCCGCTGTTGACGTGGCCGACCGCATCGGCGATTACCTCGATGTCGGTCCCGGAGTCAGACAGGACCGAGCACTGTGGCAACGCGAAGATTCACCGTCTGCGGAAGGCGGATCAGCCGACCACGGGGACAGCAGGTGAGTGACCGTTGCAACATCCGACCCCTATAGGGTCGGTCGGATGGTTGCGACCAACCGACCAGGCTGGTTGCGAATGGTTGGTCGGATGGTCGGAAAGGAATGCTGGAAATCTAGAATCGGCATAAACCGGAACGGGCAGATCCTGCCGGAATCTGGTGGCGGCCTAGCTGAACAGGTGCCGGGCGCCTGATGACAAGCGGCCAGGCCCGGCACGCGCAGCGCAGCGCTGACCGGTGGCAACATTTCAACGATGGCTGACAAGTCAGGCAGCTAGCGGACGCTTCGGGCATGGCCGACACTGAGACACGTGAACATTGTCATCGTCGAGGTCAGGCGCGGTGCGGACTCGAAGTTGTACCGTGCTCATCCGCTAAGCAAGGCCGAGCGCAACCGGGCGCGCTGGCTCGCTCACAACCTGGTCTGCCGCGACGGCCTCAGCGTCCGCCAGGCGCAGCGGGCGATGGCGGAGCAGCACGGTGTGCGGCGGGCGGTCGGCACCATCGCGCGGGATCTGGCGCTGTTCACGTGCCCGTGGTGCGAAGGCCGTTAGCTGATCGCAGCCAGCCGTCACCTGCAGGTGATCAGCGGCGGCCGATTCTGGCTGAGCCGTTCAGTGCTCGCGGTACACCTTGCTCCGGTGCCGGACGTCAAGGACCAGCACGACAAGCCGCTCATCATCGATTTCGTAGAGGATGCGCCAGTCTCCCGGCCGCACGCGCCAGGTCTGGGGGTCACTCACGAGCTGCGTTGCCTGCCCCGGCCGCGGGTTCTCCGCAAGACGCTCGATGGCGCGCTCTAGCCGACGCTGCACAGCGCGGTCTAACCGCTGGAATGTCTTCCGTGCATCATCGCGGAAGACGATTTCATAGGCCACGGCTCACAGGCCCGCGTCGGCCTTGACCTGCTCCCACGGAATCAGCGGCTCCCCCGCCTCGATGCTCGCTCGGGCGCCGCGGGCTGCGGCTGCATCGGCGAAATCCTCAAGCAGGTCCGCTAGCTCCTCCAGCGAGAACCGATCCAGCTCGGCGGCAAGCTCCGCCGGCACGATCGCGGCGAGACGTTCGCCGCCCTCGGTGATGTGGATTACCCGGCCGCGAGCAGCCTCGTGCACGGCATCCGACGCGGCGGGCACATCTTCGAGCGGAAGCTCGCTCATCGTGATCGTCTCCCTGGCGGCTGGCTGGCAGCCTGCTAGTTAGGGTACAGGCAGCCGCCTCGCGGGGCACCATTCCGCCTGACCGCTGATCAAGTGCGGCCCGCCACACCTGCGGGCCGCATCACCGCATGCCCCACCTGGCGCAGGTTATCGCGGCCCGCATAACGGCGCTGACCATGATGCACGCAGGCAGGGCCTCCGGCTCGCGGAGGTGATCCGGGCAAGTTGGCAGAGTTTCTGGCTGTTAGGGCTCAGCTGGCCTTCTTGCGGTCCTGCATAGCGGTAGTGATCGCCGCGCCGACCGTGCGCTGGCGCCACCACGGCAGATCCGTGGCAGCCTCATCCTCCTTCTCGTGCAGCTCCGCCTTCAGCAGCTTTGCTTCAGCCTTATCGCGCTTCTTGCTCGCGCGTGTGTGGATCAAGCCCATGTTCGTCACCTCCCTGCACTGTCCTAGACCCCTTAACTTCCCTCGCCTCCCAGTGGGCGTCCGGCGAGTCGGGCCCCCGCCAGGGCCGTACGTCCTGCCGGACGTCCTCACTTTCTGGAGCTGACGGGCACCGCAGCGCGCTGCGCCGGCGCAATTGCGGCATGGCCTGCAAGGTCCACATCCCGCTCAGGCAGATCAGGACAGTCGAAGATCACCATGTGCCGGCGAGCCGGGCACGGGCGCTCCCGCCGGGCCGGGCAACGCCGGGACAGTCAGTCCGGGCACATCAGGCAAGTACGGGCTGCTGCCGGTGACGTTGCTCAGGGGCATGGTGATCTACGCCGACTCCAGCGCAGGCACGACCGGGCCTCAGTTGCTCTACGCCGCCATCGGGTCGGGCAACCTGCGCGCCTGGGTGCAGGGTCAGGACGACCGCGGCGGCGCAGCGCTGAGCAACTAGCCGCGAGCTACACGGGTGCGCCGCCAGCCGCGTCTTCGAGCAGTTCCGCCAGCCCGGCCGCGCTGCGCGCGTTCAGCACCCGGCCATGATCGAGCTTCAGCCGCGCGCACCACCACTTCGGGCCGTAGGCGGTGGGCACCAGCCAGAACTCCCAGAGCGGCCACTCGGCCTCCAGCCTGGCCACGGCCTTATCCGTGCTGTTCCGCTGCCCGCCGCTCATGACGGCCCGCCGATCCTGCGGATGAGGCCGGCCGACTCGGCGATGATCCCGATCCGCGCGCCGCTGTCCCAGCGGACGTGGATGGTTCCCAGCGAGTCCACTAGCTCAACCGTCCCGAGGTCACCGGCATTGAGCGTGAACCGCCGGTAGCCGTCCGGTGCGGCGGACAGCTCCACCCGGTCGCCGCTGGCCAGCGGCTGCCCGCCGGTCATGACCGCGCCCCGGCCGGCTGCTGGCAGTCCTGCCCGGCGCCGAGCCGACGGGCAGCCGCCTCGTACTCGCCGATGAGATCAAGATCCCGTGCGTGGTCGTCGCACCGGCCGTCGGCCGTGGCGTCGCAGTCTGGGCACGGCTCGGCCGCGCGAGCGCGGCGGAACTTGATCGCGTCCTCAAGCGCCTGCAGCCGCTGGAACCGGCCGCCGTCGAGCGGCTCGCGGGCCTGCGTCCCGGTCCCGGCTTCGGCCTCGGCCTCGGCCTGCTCGATCTTGGCGGCCAGCTCGGCGGGGGTGCGCGCGCAGAGATACCGGATGTGCAGGCCATCGGGTGAGCGCCGCTCGGCCGTCAGGATGCCGATCGCCAGTTCCCGCCGGATGTCCCAGCGGTCGCCGAACCGCTCGTGAAGGTCGCGGCCAGTGATGGTGGCCGGCTCGGGCGCTGGCGTGATTGGGTTGGGTGCCATGGGATTGTCCTCTCCGTAGGACAGTTCCTAGGGACCGGCTGGCGTTGAGGCGCTGGCCGGTCCCGCTCTGTCAACAGCCCAGAGTACGACAGCCCTGACAGCGCGTACAGCCCTAACAGCGTTGACGGCACTGACAGCCCGGTAGCGGTCCATGATCACTGCCAGGGACGATGGGAGTGTGCCCAGGAAACCGCAGGTCCCGTACCTGGCAATCGCTGATGCGCTGCGGGAACGGCTGGACGAGGGCGAGTGGCTGCCGGGAGAGCAGATGCCCTCGGCCACGGCGCTGGCCGCCGAGTACGGCGTGAGCCGCACCACCGCTGCCCGCGCGGTGCGCGTGCTGGCCGACGAGGGCAGGGTGACGGTGGTCAGGAACTGGGGCGCGTTCGTAGCCGACAGCTAGGCAGCAGGTGGGCGCCCCGCCCCAGCGGGACGCCTCCACTGCTCTGCGGGAGGGTCAGCGCTCAGGTGCCTGCCAGCACTTCGAGATACGACCGCACCTCGCGTGCTCTGGGCTGGCCCAGGTGCATCTCGCGCTGCACCTGGCGAAGGCTCGGGACCTCGCCGCGCGATAGCCCGGCCGCGCACTTCTCGGCCGCCTTCCTCCCGCCCTCGGGCACGGTGTGCCCGTTGCCGAGCGCGAGCTGGCGCGGTGCATCCGCCTCTGGCACGGCACGGGCGCGCCGGACCATCGAGAGCACCATCTCGACCGAGCCGACGAACGCCACGGCCGGCCATCCGCTCAGCAGCTCGCCGGACAGGCCGTACGGAGCGCCGTAACCGATGTTCGCGCCCAGCGTGGCCAGCACGCCGAGCGTGAGCATGCAGCGCGCCAGCCACGGCGTCGGCAGGCCACAGCGCGCGGCCCACAGCATCGACAGCGACGCAGCCGCGACCGTGCCATCGACGCTGACCGGCAGCAGCCACGCAGCTAGCTGAGTCTGCCCGTGCGTGACGGCCAGGTGCTCGATGTGGATGAAGCTGACCACGGCCGCGATCGCCGCGACAAGCAGCACCGCAGCAGCGGTCAGCCTGCGGATCGCGCCGTCGCCGGTCATGGCCGCTCACCTCGCAGCCGCTCCAGCAGCGCGTCTGTCCTGACAGCGGTCATCGGGTCGGCGGTCATCGCCCAGCTCCTGGCGTAGGCAGCCATGTCGGTGCCGCCCGAGCTGTAAAGGCCGTCCAGGAAGCGGGTCACGATCCGCCCGGCCTCGCGCGCCCCGGTCTTCCCGAATCCTGGGCAGAACTCCAGCAGCGCGGTGAACGCGGCACTGCGGTCAAGCGGGTGCCGGCCGGTCATCGCGGGAGCCAAAGTGCGGAGCCAACCGTGCGGACATGAGCGTGTACGGTGGGACACGCAGGGACACCGAATCCCAGGCCAGCGCGGCGTTGGCGCACGGTGGGATCTGCGCACATGGGATAGCTCCGGAGGCTCGTCATTCACCGCCTCATCTTGTGGAACATCGATCTCACCCTGGTGGATGTGGCCAGGGTTTCTCGCGACGCCTACGCAGAGGCGTTCCGCCGGGTGACCGGCCGGCCGCTGGTCGCGCTGCCGCAACTGGCGGGCGCCAGCGACTCGGAGATCTTCTTTGAGTCGCTGGCGCTGAACGAGGCGCTGCCCGGCGCTGACCAGACCGACTCCGATGACCTGCTGGCCCGCTATCACGCCGAGCTGGCGGCTGCGTTCGGCGCCAGGCGCGGGCTGCTGGCCAGCCATGGGCGGGTACTGCCGGGGGCTCGCGAGGCCCTGGCCGCCGTATCGCGGCTGCCTGGCGTGATCCAGACGGTGCTGACCGGCACGATCAAGGAGAACGCGGCAGAAAAACTGCGCGCCTTCGATCTTGATACGCACCTGGATCTGGGGATCGGCGGATTCGGATCCGATGTGTACCCCAAGGGAACGCAGATCCTGCGGTCGCTGGCCATGGCGACCGAGAAGTACGGGGTCCAGCTGTCCGTCGGCAGCACCGTCTACCTGGCCGATTCGACCAGGGACGTGGCAGCGGCGAAGATCGTCGGCGCTCGCTGCATTGGCGTGGCGAGCGGCCGGTCGACCGCCAGCGAACTGCGCGACTGCGGCGCGGGCGAAGTGCTCGACGATCTGGCCTATACCGCCGCGGTAGTCGCGGCGATCGGCCGGTGAGCGATGGTGCGCTGACCGCCTACGGCGTGCTGGCGCTGACCTTCATGATGACCATGTATGCGCTTGAGGGCCGGCACCCGCGGTTCGTGCTCGCGTTCGCTGCGGGCTGCATGCTGGCAAGCAGTTACGGTTTCCTGTCCGGGACCTGGCCGTTCGGCGTGGTCGAAGCGATCTGGTCATTGGTGGCGCTGCGCCGCTTTCAGGGGGATGATCGGCGGGTCGGCTGAATCGCCGGCTGCCTGACCGGCGGTGTCCGGTGCTGGCTGACCGACTCGGCGTCAGCGAACCGCCGGAATTTTCATACTGGTATAAACGGTCCCGTCAACGATGACGGCTCGTGGAGTGGGGCGGAACAGGCGATGAATCGCATGGCCGGCGAGTCAGCGGATCGCTCGGACTTCCCGGGCGGGCGCGGATACGGCGCCACCTTGTCCGAACCCAGCCGCAGCGCGATCGAGCGAGCCAGGATCACCGACTACGCTCGCTGGCTCTCCGCTCACCGCGGGCTGCCGACGATGCGCGGCTATCAGCAGCTGTGGCAGTGGTCGGTCACCGAGATCCCCGAGTTCTGGTCGTCGATCTGGGATTACTTCGACGTGCTCGGCAGCCGGGGCGACGGACCGGTCCTGACTGGCTCGATGCCGGACGTCACCTGGTTCAGCGGAACTACGCTCAACTACGCGCGCAACGCGCTGCGGTCGGCAGCCACCGATCCTGACCGCACCGCCCTGATCTACCGGTCCGAAGCCGGACACCACGGCTCACTGAGCTACGGTCAGCTCGACCAGCAGGTCGCCGCGGTTCGCGCCGCGCTGGTCAGGCTCGGCGTCGGACGTGGTGACCGGGTCGCCGCCTATCTGCCCAACTCACCGCAGGCGCTGATCGGCCTGCTCGCTGCCGCCAGTCTCGGTGCCATCTGGACATCCTGCGCACCTGACTTCGGCGCGCGAGCCGTGATCGACCGGTTCGCACAGGTGTCGCCGAAGGTGCTGATCGCCGTCGACGGCTACGTCTACGGCGGAAAGACGTTCGACCGGAGGCACGAGCTAGCTGCGATCACCGCTGCGCTGCCGGGCCTGCAGGCGGTGATCATGGTCGATTACATCGGCGCGGCCGGCGGTCATCCGGCGCTGCCGGTTCCGACCACCGCCTGGGATCAGCTCGGCGACCCGGCCGCAGCCGAGCCTGCACCGGGCGGCTCTGCGCCGGACGGTTCCGGGTTGGCTGATTCCGCGCCGGGTGGTTCCGCACCGGGTGCTACTGCGCCGGGCGCTACCGCGCCGGGCGGTTCCGCGTCGGACGGGCGAGTGCGGCGGACCGAGTTCGATGAGGTGCCGTTCGACCACCCGCTCTGGGTGGTCTACTCCTCAGGCACCACCGGCCTGCCCAAGCCGATCGTGCACGGGCACGGCGGGATCACCCTGGAGCACCTCAAGGCGCTCTGCCTGCACCAGGACATCGGTCGCCATGACGTCTTCTTCTGGTACACCACCACTGGCTGGATGATGTGGAACTACCTGGCAGGCGGGCTGCTTGCCGGAGCGACGGTGGTGGCCTACGACGGTAGCGCGGTGTATCCGCGGGCCGATGCGCTGTGGCGGCTGGCGGCCGACACGGGCGTCACGTACTTCGGTTCCGGGGCCCCTTACTTCGTGACCTGCATGAAGGCAGGCCTACGGCCGGGCGCCGAGGTTGACCTTTCCCGGCTCCGCGGTGTGGGCTCGACCGGTTCGCCACTGCCACCCGAAGGCTTTGACTGGGTATATGCCGCCGTGGCTGGCTCAGGGCGGGGCGGGTCCGAGTCGGGCGGGTCGGAGCTGGGCGGGCCGGAGCTGGGTGGGCCGGAGCTGGGCGGGCCGGAGCTGGGCGGGCCGGAGTCGGGCAAGTCGGGGTCGGGCAAGTCGGGGTCGGGCGGGGGGCACGGCACCGGCCAGCTGCCGGGTCGCGACTTCGTGCTTGGCTCGTTCTCCGGCGGGACCGACCTGTGCACCGGTTTCGTCGGCCCGTCCCCGCTGCTGCCGGTCCGCAGCGGCATCATCGCCGGACCGTGCCTAGGTGCCAGGGTCGAGGCCTTTGACGTGGCCGGCCACCCGATGATCGGCGAGGTCGGCGAGCTCGTGCTGACCGCGCCGATGCCGTCTATGCCGGTCGGGTTCTGGGGCGACGACACCGGCGAGCGGTACGCGGCAAGCTACTTCGACCACTATCCGGGCGTCTGGCGGCACGGTGACTGGATCATGATCTTGCCCGACGGTGGCTGCGTCATCTACGGCCGGTCGGACGCCACCTTGAACCGGGGTGGCGTGCGGATGGGGACCAGCGAGTTCTACCGCATCGTGGAGGAGCTTCCCGAGGTGGTGGACAGCCTGGTGATCGACACAGGGAAGCTCGGCACCGAGGGCCAGCTTGTGCTCTATCTGGTCTTGGCACCAGGGCTGTCGCTGGACGACGCCCTGGCTGACCGGATCCGCTCGCTGCTGCGGTCGGCTCTGTCGCCGAGGCATGTACCTGATGAGATGCATCAGGTACCCGGCGTTCCCAGGACGCTGTCGGGCAAGAAGCTTGAGGTGCCGGTACGCAAGATCCTGACCGGCACGCCGGTCAGCGAGGCGGCCGACCGTGATTCGCTGGCCAACCCGGAGGTTCTCGCTTACTACGTGCCGAGCGGCTTCGTGGCCGATAGCGGCCGGGCGGATGGAGCGTGATGGCTAGGCGAGTCTCCGACGCTGCGGGCGCTGGCCCTGACGCTGCGGGCGCAGGACCTGACGCTCCGGCTGCTGGCCTCGACGGGCGGCGCAACTTCGGCGAGGAAGGCGGTCGGCTGACCTACGGGCGGTATCTGCGGCTGCCCGAGCTGCTCGGCCAGCAGGTGCCGCTGGTCGACCCGCCTGCCCACGACGAGCTGCTATTCATCACCGTGCATCAGGTCTACGAGCTGTGGTTCAAGCAACTACTGCATGAGCTCGCCGGGTCGCGCGACGCGATGGATGCCGACGAGACCTGGCTGGCCAGGCACCTGCTGCAGCGAGCGCACGTGATTTCCCGGCTGCTTGTCAGCCAGATCGACGTGATCGAGACCATGACTCCGCAGGACTTCCTGCAGTTCAGGTTCGCGCTGGCCCCGGCAAGCGGGTTGCAGTCTGTGCAGTTCAGGGAGCTTGAGTTCCTGTCCGGCGCCAAGGACCACCGGTTTGTGAACAGATTCCGTTCGCTGACCGACGCGGAGCGGGAGGGGCTGTCCCGCCGCCTCGCCGAGCCGTCGCTCTGGGACTCCTATCTGAGCTTGCTCGGCCGGCGCGGGTTCGCGACCGGCGACGACGAGCAGATCCGTGATTCGCTCCTGATCATCGCCAGGGATCGGGCCAGTCACGATGACCTCTGGCAGCTTGCGGAGAGCCTGCTCAGCCACGACGAGGTGTCCGCGCTGTGGCGTGCCCGCCATGTGCAGATGGTCGAGCGGCAGATCGGAACGAAGTCAGGTACCGGCGGCTCGTCCGGCGCACCGTACCTGCACCGCCGGGTGCCGTTGCGTTATTACCCCTTGCTTTGGGAACTTCGGGACTGGCTCTAGGCCACAAGGGAGTGGGACAGATGTCGGAGCACCAGATGCAGGCCAGGCAGGAGCTGCTGGCGCACGCCGCAGACCGGATAGCGGCAGGCGCCAGCGTCGCCGACGCCGTCGGCTTCCTGCACGCCTACTACCGGCATGTCGACTCCGACGATCTGATCGAAGCCGGTCCGCAGCGGATCGGCGAGGCGGCAGCCGAGCACGCGAAGCTGGCCGCCCAGCGGCCGCAGGGCCGGGCCCTGGTCCGGGTGACATCCGGGGGCGAAGCCACCCTGCTGCCCGGACGGGACGTGATCGACGTCGTCACCGACGACATGCCCTTTCTCGTCGACACCATCACCATGACCCTCGCCAGGCATGAGCTGACCGCGGAACTCATCGTCCATCCGCAACTGCTGGTCCGCAGGGACGTCTCAGGCTTGCTGCGCGAGGTGCTTGGCCCGATCGAAGTGTCGCACTCGCTCGACCGGATGCATCAGATCGGCGCCGACTCCGCACCCGATGAGATCGCCGAGTCGTGGACGCACATCGAGGTCGCCACCCTCGCCGAGGGCAAGGGCAGCGCTCTGGCCGCCGACCTTGAGCGGGGCCTGGGCGATGTGCGGCTGGCGGTGGAGGACTACCCGAAGATGCGGCGGGCGGCGGCGCGGCTCGCTGACCGGCTCGCCGGATCGCTGGCCGACCAAGGACTGCCCGGCACAGCCGGGGTGCCCGCGGCGGACGCGCCGGCGTCGGCCAACCCGGCCGAGTCGACGGCTGAGATCGAGTTGCTGCTGCGCTGGCTCGTGGACGCTCATTTCACCTTCCTCGGTTACCGCGAGTATGACCTGGTGCACGAGCCGGACGGGATGGCGCTGCGCGGCGTCCCCGGTACCGGCCTGGGCATCCTGCGGCACGACAAGGCGGGCACGACCTCGTTCGCCGAGCTATCGCCGCGAGCTCGGGAGAACGCGCTTGACCCGAGTCAGCGGCTGATCCTGAGCAAGGCGAACTCGCGCGCCACCGTGCACCGGCCGAATTACCTGGACTATGTCGGCGTCAAGCGGCTGTCCGAAACCGGCGAGGTGGTCGGCGAGCACCGCTTCCTTGGCCTGTACACCCACGCGGCCTACTCCGAGAGCATCACCAGGATCCCGGTGCTGCGCCGCAAGCTGACCGAGGTCCTGGCCGCCACCGGCCTGCCCGCCGACAGTCACGACGGCCGGGACATCGCCGAGTTCATGGAGGTCTACCCGCGCGAAGAGCTGTTTCAGACGCCGGTCGAGGACCTGGCTGATGTCGCCACCGCCGTGCTTCGGCTGCGCGAGCGGATGCAAACCCGGCTCTTCCTGCGCAAGGACGTCTACGGCCGGTACGTCTCCTGCCTCGTCTACCTGTCCAGGGACAGGTACAACACGAAGGTCCGGCTGGGGGTGCAGGAGGTTCTGCGCCGGGCGCTGAACGCCGGGCAGCTCGACTACAGCGCGGTGGTCGATGAGACGCCGATAGCCAGGCTGCACATCGTGGCGCGGGCCGATCCCGGGCAGACGCTGGCCGACGCTGACGTCACCGGGCTTGAACAGGAGATCGACGCAGCCGTCCGGTCCTGGGATGACGACCTGGCACGGGAGGCCGTAGCCCAGCTCGGCGACGGACCTGGACGGGCGCTGCTCGCCGCGCTTGGCGATTGCATCTCGGAGACCTACAAGGCCGACGTGCCGGCCGCGGCGGCGATCTCGGACCTGGCCAAGGTCCAACAGATGCTGGAGACGGGCCAGGACATCTCCTTCGAGTTCTGGGAGTCAGAAGGCTACGTCGGCGGAGTCCCGATCGAGCAAGAGACGTCCGCTGCCGCCGTGGACACCTCGACCTATGCGGTGCTCAGCCGGTCCGCGGCGGCTGGGGCCGCGGCAACGGCCGATCCGGCGGCTGCAGCGGCCGATGGCGAGGCGGATCAGCCGCAGCGGGTCTGGCGGCTGACCATCCACCGGACTGGATCGCCGATCACGCTGACCGACGTGCTGCCCCGGCTGCAGCACATGGGCGTTGAGGTGGTCGACGAGCACCCATATCAGTTCCCGGCCGCACAGCCGTTCTGGATCTACGACTTCGGGCTGCGTCGGGAAGGCGGCACAGTCGGCGGCGCCGCCCGCGCCGGTCAGGCCCGCTCGATACCGCTTACGTCCATCGCCAGGCAGCTTGAAGGCGCGCTGGCCGCGCTATGGCGTGGCGAGATCGAGGACGACGGGTTCAATACGCTGGTCCTCGACGCGGGCCTGGCCTGGCGTCAGGTAGTGGTGCTGCGCGCTTATGCCAAGTACCTGCGGCAGGCAGGCACCACGTTCAGCCAGGACTACATCGCACATGTCCTGCGCGCCAACCCGGTGGTCACCAGACGGCTGATCCGGCTGTTCGAGTCCAGATTCGACCCAGACCGCCAGGGTGGCGAGGCCGAGCGGAGCGATGCACTGATCGAGGAGATCACGGGCGAGCTCGACAACGTGACCAGCCTCGATCAGGACCGGATCCTGCGCGCCTACCTTGGCCTGGTCACTGCTACCCAGCGGACCAATTACTTCCAGTCCAAGCCGGATTCCGATGACCGGGCACCGTACCTGGTATTCAAACTGGACGCGGCGCGGGTACCCGACCTCCCCGCCCCCCGGCCGAAGTTCGAGCTCTTCGTGTACTCGCCCAGGTTTGAGGGGGTGCATCTGCGGTTCGCCAACGTCGCCCGCGGCGGACTGCGCTGGTCTGACCGGCGCGAGGATTTCCGGACCGAGATCCTTGGCCTGGCGAAGGCCCAGGAGGTCAAGAATTCGGTGATCGTGCCGTCCGGTGCCAAGGGCGGTTTTGTCTGCAAGCAACTGCCGGATCCGGCCGACCGGGACGCTTATCAGGGCGAGGTGCTTGCCTGCTACCGGATGTTCATCAGCGCCATGCTTGACGTGACCGACAACCTGCATGGGGGCCTGCCGATCCCGCCCGAACGGGTCGTCAGGCACGACGGCGATGACCCGTATCTGGTGGTAGCCGCTGACAAGGGCACCGCCACTTTCTCCGATACGGCCAATGAGATCGCGCTCAGTCGAGGCTTCTGGCTCGGTGACGCATTCGCATCCGGCGGATCGGCCGGCTACGACCACAAGAGGATGGGTATCACCGCCCGCGGTGCCTGGGAGTCGGTCAGGTTCCATTTTCAGGCCCTGGGCATCGATGTCGATCATGCTGACTTCACCGTCGCCGGGATCGGCGACATGTCCGGTGACGTCTTCGGCAACGGGATGCTGCTATCGCGGCACATCAAGCTGGTGGCCGCGTTCGACCACCGGCATGTGTTCGTGGATCCGGACCCAGACCCGGCAGCCAGTTTCGCTGAGCGGCAGCGGCTCTTCGACCTGCCCAGGTCGTCTTGGGGGGACTACGACCCGACGCTGATCTCGGCCGGCGGCGGTGTCTGGCCCAGGTCGGCCAAGTCGGTGCCGGTTTCGCCGCAGGCCAGGCGTGCGCTTGGGCTCGACGATCAGATCGCTTCGCTTTCGCCTGACCAGTTGATCTCGGCGATCCTGACCGCACCGGTAGACCTGCTCTGGAATGGCGGCATCGGCACCTACGTCAAGGCCAGCAGCCAGGTGCAGGCGGACGCTGGCGACCGGTCGAACGACGCGGTCCGGGTGGATGCCGCGCAGCTCAGAGCCAAGGTGATCGGCGAGGGCGGGAACCTCGGCCTCACTCAGGAGGCCAGGATCGAGTACGCGCTGGCCGGGGGGCTGGTCAACACCGATTTCATCGATAACTCCGCTGGCGTGGACACCTCGGACCATGAGGTCAACATCAAGATCCTGCTTGACGAGGTGGTGCGTGACGGGGAGCTGACCGCGGTCGGCCGGAACGCACTGCTGCAGACGATGACCGACAAGGTCGCCAGGCTGGTCCTGGCGCACAACTACCACCAGAACCGGGCCTTGGCGGCGGCTAGGGCGCAGGCCGCGCAGCTGCTGCATGTGCACGCCAGGTATATCCGCAAGCTCGAGCGCGACGGCCGGATCCGGCGCCGCCTCGACGTGCTGCCAGGCGACAAGGAGATCGCCGAGCGCCGCTCGGCGGGCACCGGGCTGACCCTGCCGGAGTTCTCGGTGTTGCTCGCGCACACCAAGATCGCCGCGGCGCAGGACGTGCTCGCTTCCGAGTTGCCCGATGACCCGTACTTGCGACGCGTGCTGACCAGCTACTTCCCCGCCGAGCTGCGGGAGCGCTACGCGGATCGGATGATGGCACACCGGCTGCACCGGGAGATCATTACCACCGTCGTGGTCAACGACATGGTGGACCGGTCCGGGACTACCTTCGCGTTCCGGGTGAACGAGGAGACCGGCGCCTCGGTGCCGGACATCACGGCCGGCTGGCTGATTGCCCGCGAGGTCTTCGACATGGCCGGATTCTGGCGGCAGCTGAAGGCCCTGGACGGCCGGGTCGATAGCTCCACCCAGATCCTCGCGCTGCTTGAGGGCCGTAAGCTCACCGAGCGGGCGGTGCGCTGGCTGATGCACTTCCGGCGACCGCCGTTCGACGTCCAGGCCACGATCGACTTCTTCGCCGCTGGCGTGCTGACCGTCGCGACCGGCCTGCCGAAGCTGCTGGCCGGGTTGGACCTGAGCAGCTTCGAGGAGCGTCGCGACTCGTTCATCAGCCGGGGCGTTCCAGACGACATGGCCGACCGGATCGCCGCCATGGTCCCCGCGTACTCGGCGTTCGACATCGTGGAGATCGCCTGGATCACCGGCCGGAGTGTGGAGGAGACAGCCGAGGTCTACTTCGACCTGGCCGAGCGGCTGCAGATCACCAGGCTGCGCGATCGGATCACCGCATTGGCCCGCGATGACCGGTGGAACACGATGGCCAGGAATGCGCTCCGCGATGACCTCTTCACGGCGCATGCCGCCCTCGCCAGGGACGTGCTGACCGTCTCAGAGGCCGGGACGCCTGAGCAGCGGCTGGCGACCTGGGCCGCGCGAAACGAGTCAGCGGTCGCTCGCGCGGGCCAGACCCTGGTCGAGATCTGGGAAAGCGACGCCTTCACCGTGGCCACCTTGTCGGTCGCGGTCCGGGCAATCAGGACGCTGGTCTCGGCGAGCACCCTGCCGGTCTGAGCATGGGCCGGTCTGAGCATGGGCCGGTCTGAGCATGGGCCGGTCTGAGCAGGGGCCGTCTTGATCGCCGGCCGGAGTCCGGTCGTCGGCGCTCTCGCGTAGGCTTCCGCCATGGCTGTCGACCGTTCGGGCGAAGTGGCGGAACTGGCGTCGACGCTCACCAGCATCGAGGCTGTCCTTGACCTTGGCGCAATGCGGAAGGAAGCCGACGAGCTGCGGGAGCGGTGGGCTGATCCCGCGCTCTGGGAAGATCAGGAAAACGCGCAGGCAGTAACCAGGCGGCTGTCGTTCCTTGACGCCGAGCTGGCCAGGCTGGAAGGACTGCGGCACCGGCTCGATGACCTCGCCGTCATGTTCGAGCTGGCCGACAGCGAGAACGACGAGCCGATGTTGCAGGATGCGCTGCGCGAGCTCGCCGCGATGCGGACGCAGATCGACCAGCTTGAGATCAGGACTCTGCTCTCTGGTGAGTATGACTCGCGTGAGGCGCTGATCTCGATCACCGCCCAGGCCGGCGGGGCGGACGCGGCCGACTGGGCCGAGGGCCTGCAGCGGATCTACCTGCGCTGGGCGGAACGGCACGGCTACCCGACCGAGATCTACGACACGTCCTACGCCGAGGAGGCCGGGATCAAGTCGACCACCTTCGCGGTGAAGGCGCCGTATGCCTACGGAACGCTCCGCGGTGAGCACGGCACCCACCGGATGGTCCGGATCTCCAAGTACGACAACCAGGGCCGCAGGCAGACCTCGTTCGCCGGAGTGGACGTCCTCCCCGTGGTCCAGCAGGCCGACCACATCGATATCGGAGACGATGAGCTGAGGGTGGACGTCTACCGGTCAAGCGGCCCAGGCGGTCAGGGAGTCAACACGACCGACTCGGCCGTCCGGATCACCCATCTGCCGAGCGGGATCGTGGTCTCATGCCAGAACGAGCGGAGCCAGATCCAGAACCGGGCGAGCGCGATGGCCGTGCTGCAGGCCAAGCTGCTTGAGCGCAAGCGCGAGGAGCAGGCGGCCAAGCTCAGCGAGTTGCATGGTGAATCGGGCCGGAGCTGGGGCACCCAGATCCGCAACTACGTGCTGCACCCGTATCAGAACATCAAGGACCTGCGGACCGGTTACGAGACCGGGAACACCGCGGCCGTAATGGACGGCGAGATCGACGGCTTCATCGAGGCAGAGATCCGCTGGCTGCGGACTCAGGGGCTGTAACCGGCTGTAACTCCGCAGCCGGCGGGCCAGCCGGCTGGTCAGTGCACCAGGTGCTGGATCGCCAGCACCAGCGCGACGGCCAGCAGCAGGAGCACCAGGGCGTAAGGCATGCTGGGACTGCGGACGCCGTGGTGCACATGACTCCTGGACGCGCGGCACACCGGGCACCGGCCCTCTGCGACCGGCCCGGCGCATTGCGCGCAGATCAGGTGTTCGCAGCTCATGTGGGTCCCTCCGGGGACGTGCCGTCCTCTTGATTCGACAATGTTGGACGTTCCAGGCTAGTTTCCCCCCTAGACTGGCCCGAGACCAAACCGGGGCCCCTCATGCTCCGGCCTATCGTCCTCATCGAGCATGTGATGGGCCCGTGATCCACTTCGATAGCGTCACTAAGACCTACCCGAATCAGAGCCGTCCAGCCCTGGAAAGCGTCAACCTGGACGTTGAGAAGGGCGAATTCGTCTTCCTGGTCGGGCCGTCCGGGTCCGGCAAGTCGACCTTCCTGCGGCTGGTGCTGCGGGAGGAGCGGCCATCCGAAGGCAGGATCTTCGTCGCCGGCCGGGACCTGGCCAGGCTCACCAACTGGAAGGTGCCGCAGCTACGGCGCAGGATCGGTTGCGTCTTCCAGGACTTCAGGCTACTGCCAGCCAAGAACGTGTACCAGAACATCGCGTTCGCGCTTGAGGTGATCGGCAAGCCGCGCCGGTTCATCCGCAAGGTGGTGCCCGAGGTGATCGACCTGGTCGGGCTTGAGGGCAAGGGCGAACGGATGCCCGATGAACTGTCCGGTGGTGAGCAGCAGCGAGTCGCGATGGCCAGGGCGTTCGTGAACCGGCCGATGATCCTGCTCGCCGACGAGCCGACCGGGAACATCGACCCGGCGACGTCCATCGGCATCATGAAGGTCCTGGACCGGATCAACCGGACCGGTACGACCGTGGTCATGGCGACGCACGACGCCGCCATCGTGGACTCCATGCGCAAGCGCGTCATCGAGCTCGAGTACGGCAAGGTGGTGCGCGACCAGTCGCGCGGGGTCTACGGTCAGGCGTACTAACCGGCGGTTACCTACCGGCCAGGCGAGGACTATCCGAGGGATCAGTTACATGCGTGCGCAGTTCGTGTTCGGCGAGGTGTGGATTGGCCTGCGGCGAAACCTGACCATGACGATCGCCCTGGTGGTGGTCGTCGCGATCAGCCTGTCCCTGCTGGGAACCGGCCTGCTCTTCGTCAAGCAGGCCGACCACACCAGGGCTTACTGGCAGACCCGGGTAGAGATCTCGGTGTACCTCTGCTCGGACGCGCCGCTGACTCCGCAGTGCATCAAGAACGGCCCGGTCACGCAGTCGCAGGAACAGCAGATCAGCCAGGCGCTGCATGCGCTGACTGAGGTCCGCAGCGTGACCTTCGTGTCGCAGACGGTGGCCTACGAGCAGTTCAAGCGGGATTTCGCCAATCAGCCGCTGCTCGTCCAGTCGACTCCGCCCGCCGCGATCCCCGCCTCATACGAGGTCAGGCTGAAGAATGCGGAAGCGGACGCCGGTCCGGTCACGGCCGCGGTCACCGGCATGCCCGGGGTCGACTCGGTCGGCGCCGACTCGATCCTGACCAAGGTCTACACGCTGCTGGACGGGACCAGGAACGCGGTCATCGTGATCGCGATCATCCTGGTCATCGCCGCGATCATGCTGGTCGCCAACACCATCCGGCTGTCGGCGTTCAACCGGCGCAGGGAGACCGCGATCATGCGGCTGGTCGGCGCGTCCAACTTCTACGTGCAGTTGCCGTTCCTGGTTGAGGGAATCATCGCCGGGCTGTTCGGCTGGCTGATCTCGACCGGCCTGCTGGTCGCGGTGAAATCCCTGTGGCTAGACGGACTGCAGCAGTACTTCTCGTTCATCGTGCCGCTGAACACCGCCGACCTGGTTGAAGTGATCATCGTGGCGATGCTGATCGGGCTAGCGCTGTGCGGCGCCACCTCGTTTCTCACGCTGAGGCGCTACCTGCGCGTCTGAGGGGTCAGACTTATACCGTGGCGGCGCAGCAGGGCAAGGCGGCCCAGCAGGGCAGAAAGATCGTGGCCAGCAACCGCCGGGCCAGGCATGATTACACGATCGAGGATGTCATCGAGGCCGGCCTGGTGCTGACCGGAACCGAAGTGAAATCGCTGCGGGCAGGCAGAGCCACGCTGACCGACGGATATGGCCTGATCACCGATGGCGAGGTGTGGCTGCATGGCGTCCATATCCCGCAGTACACGCTGGGGACCTGGACCAACCACGAGCCACGCAGAACTCGTAAGCTGCTGCTGCACCGCAAGGAGATAGACCGGCTGGCTCGATCCACGGCAGAGGGCGGACTGACGCTCATTCCGCTGTCGCTCTACTTCTCCGACGGAAAGGCCAAGATCGAGCTGGCCCTGGCCAGAGGCAAGCGGACCTATGACAAGCGGCACGAGCTGGCGCGGCGGGACGCTGCGCGCGAGGTCGATCGTGCCCTACGGCGCCGGAGATAGCACAATGGCGCCAGTGGACGGTCATGGCTAACCGCGGAGTCCGGACTGCGCGCCATCGGGCCGAGCGGCCCCGGCTCATGGTCGACCGCATTCCGACCGGGGCCGCAGGGCCCAACGGAAGCCAGGCCGGACCGCCACCGAAACGCGGTGGTCGCCTCAGGGCGAGGCCGATTCGGGCGATATCACTGCTGTGCGCAGCAGGCCTTGTGGTCATCATCGCCGTGACCGGCGTCGGCCCGGCTGGACCGACGGTGCCGGAGACCGTCAAGGCGTTCCTGGTTGACTGGGAGAGCGGTGACTACCGGGCTGCCGCCTTGCTGACCACCGGTAATCCCGATCTGGTCGCCCGGCGCCTGCAGGCCGTCTACCAGGAGGTCGGCGCGGCCGATCTGGCGCTCGGCATGGGCCCGATCTCGGTGCACGGAGACAGCGCTCAGGCGTCCTTCAGCGCATCGGTCAACCTGGGCAGGGACGGGCTGCCGTGGCAGTATCAGGGTCATTTCACGCTGCACCGGGCTGGCGCGGGCTGGCGGGTCGTGTGGTCTCCGGCGGTGATCGTGCCCGGGCTCGGCGCCGGTGACCGGCTGGCCGTGCTGACCGTCGTGCCCCGCAGGGCCGAACTGCTCGACTCCGCTGGGCGGCCGCTGCTCCGGCCTTCGCGCGCCTTCGTTCTAGGGGTGATGCCCGACGAGCTCACCAATTCTTGGCTGACCGCCAGGGACCTGGCCAGAGTGACTGACATTGGTGCGGATGCCGACGAGATGCTTGCCCAGATCCTGGCTGCGCCGTCGGAGTCCTTCCTTGAGCTGGTCACGCTCAGCCCGGCCGACTACCGGCGGCTGAGCGCGGGGCTTGCCAAGGTGCCTGGCCTTATCGTCAAGCGGATCACCACCCGCCTGTTCAAGAGCACCGTACCGACGATCACCGGTCAGATCGGCACCGAGACGGCCAGAGTGCTCGTCGAGGACGGCGAGCCTTACCAGCCAGGGACCACGGTTGGCCTGTCCGGCCTGCAGCAGGCGTACCAGGAGAAGCTGGCCGGTCTGGCGACCACCGAGATTGTCGTGCAGAACGCGGCCGGTCGGCAGGTAGCGGTGCTGCAGCGCTGGCGTGGTTACCCCGGAACCTCCGTCGGTACCACGATCGACGCCGGAGTTCAGGCGGCAGCGCAGCGTGCGGTGGCCGGGACCCACTTCTCGGCGGCCATCGTCGCCATCAGGGCCGGCGGCGGTCAGATCCTGGCCGTGGCTGACCATCAGGCGGCCGGGATGCCGGCGGTCAACCCGCTGGCCGGCCAGTACCAGCCCGGCCAGTCATTCATGATCGTCTCGACCGCCGCCCTGCTGACATCGAGCCCCGGGTTCAGCCTGAACACGCCCATCGGGTGCTTTCCGACGAACCTGAACTTCACGAACGTGCCGCGTGAGCCCTTCCTTGGCACGCAGCCGACGTTCAGCGTCGACTTCGCGCACGCATGCAGCACGGCATTCGTGGGGCTGTCGTTGCGGCTGAGTCCCGCAGACCTGCAACACGCGGCCGACGCCTTCGGCATCGGCGCCCCGTGGCGGCTGCCGCTGCAGGCCTTTGCCGGCCGCCTGCAGACGCCGGCCGGCTCGGGGCAGCAGGCAGCAGACGTGATCGGGGTCGGCACCGTACAGGTCAGCCCGCTGGCCATGGCACTGGCCGCCGGACTGGTCGAATCGGGTTCCTGGCATGCACCCACGCTGGTTCCCAGCACGGCGGCCCAGGCACCGGTGCCGCGAGCTCATTTGGACAGCCTTATCGTCAGCGAGCTCAGGCACCTGATGTCGCTGACGGTGAAATCCGGCGCCGGGCGGGCCGCTGACCTGCCAGGAGCAACGGTCTTCGGGGAAGTGGGGACCGCCCCGTTGGCTGGTCACCACGGCCTGCGGGCGATCTGGTTCGTTGGCTTCCACGGGAACGTGGCGTTCGCGGTCCTGGGCTTCTCGCGGTCGGCCGCGTTCGGCCCGGTGGCCCAGTTGGCCGGGCAGTTCGCCGCAGCGCTGGGTACAAGTTCCTGACCGGGCAGTTCCCCGGCTAGCTCCGGACCGGTAGCTGTGATCAGGCGCCGGGCCAGGCGGCTCAGCCCAGGCAGGCGGCCCTGACCTGCCAGGCAGTTCTCATCGGCCTCGCGAGGCAGCTCGCCGGCGAGCCCGAACAGGCTCGCCGACGAGCTCTAACAGAATTGTTACGAGTTTTTGATCACACGGAGCAACCATCTGACTGCTCTACGTCGTCTTACCTGGTGAGGCTGGTCTGCCGCTTGGGGGGTT
>Ga0116225_1001086_pt1 | contig 20045 bp, 16 predicted proteins | sample Sb_taG_8_FD_88968 | JGI IMG/M metagenome (GOLD analysis project Ga0116225, IMG submission 88968) | Peat soil microbial communities from Weissenstadt, Germany - Sb_50d_c_BC metaG | ecosystem: Environmental > Terrestrial > Soil > Wetlands > Peat | place: Germany: Weissenstadt | collected 2010-09-21 | reverse complement strand
GCATCGTGTTTTCGCTGAACACCAAGCCGCTGGCGCCGGGCGAGACCAAGCGTTATGTCCAGCACCGCGTGCGCGTGTCGCGCCGCCAGGGCGTCGAATATCCGCTGTTTACCGAGGGCGCGCTGAACGTCATCGTCCGTCGCAGCGGCGGCATTCCCCGCGTCATCAATATTCTGGCCGACAAGGCGTTGCTGGTGGCGTTTTCCTGCGGCTCGCCGACAGTGTTGGCGGTGCATGTGGCCGAGGCGGTCAAGGATAGCCCGACCTTGGTGGTCGGCCATCGCTTCTCTCTGCCCCACCCATCGAAGCGGGCTTGGCTGATTGCCGCCGGGATCGCCGTATTGCTGGCGGTGGCGGCTGGCGGCGACGCGCTTTACGCCTTGGGGCGGGCGCATCATGCGGCGCTGCCCGAGCCTGCGCCGACAGCGGTGGCGGCGGCGTCCAATCCGCCGCCGGCGGGTAAATCGGCGAGTTTGATCGCTCCGGCGGCCCCGGCCCCGGCCCCGGTGGTCAAGGCCAGCGCGGAGGCGGATCCGGTCCAGGCCAAGCCGGTGTCGAAACCAGCGCCCGCGCCCAAGCCGCATCCGGCTCCGTTGCCGGTCAAGTCCGCGTCGGTCAAGACGCCAGTCGCTCCGGTCAAGCCCCCCGTCGCCGTCGCGACGCCAACTCCTGCTCCTGTCATTCCGACGGCCCCGGTCGCCGCCGCCCCCGTGGCGCCCGCTGCCTCAGTTGCGCCGGCGCAACCGCCGGCACCGACTCCGGCACCTCAACCGGTGGTCGAGCGGGCGGCTCCCAGCGATCCGCTGGCCGCCGTCGGCGCCGGTGTCTATCCGGGCCTGAAGCGGTGATTTCGCCGGACGGGTTGCTCGCCGGGCTGCTGGCGGTGCTGTTGGGTCTGGTTTTCGGCAGTTTCGCCACCGCCGCCTCGTATCGCTTGCCACGCCTGCTGCCGCTGGCCTCGGCGCGGTCGATCTGTCCCGGCTGCGGGCGGATCTTGGGCGGCTGGGATCTGATTCCTCTGCTGTCGTGGCTGCGCAATGGCGGCCGCTGCCGCCATTGCGGTCAGCCGGTGTCGTGGCGCTATCCGGCCATCGAGGCGACGACGGCGGCTTTGTTCGTGGTGATCTGGTGGCGCGCCGGCGTCGATCTCGGGCAATTGGCCTTGCTGTGGCTGACGGCGACTGGGCTGGTGGTCATCACCGTCGCCGATTTCGAGGCCGGCATCATTCCCGACGCGGTGCTGCTGGTGCTGGCGCCGGTGGCGCTGGGATTGCGCTGGCTGACCGGCCAGGACGTGGTCGAGGCGCTGGCGACGGCGGTGGTGGCGATGGCCCTGGCCTTTGCCCTGCGCAACGGATTCCGCCGGCTGCGCGGCTATGATGGTTTGGGCATGGGCGACGTGAAGTTCCTGGGGGTTGCCGGTCTATATCTGGGTGCCTTGCACATGGCCGGCTTCATCATTCTGGCCGGGCTGTTGGGGGTGGTGCTGGGCTTGGGCTGGCGGCTGTCCGGACGTGGGGCGACCTTTCCTTTTGGTCCGGCGCTGACGTTGTCGCTGCTGCTGGGGATTTTGTTTCCCCAATGCTTGGATGCGATCATCGGGCTGCTCCCGTCGTAATGCACAAAAGCCTGCGAGTATTGAAAAATGTCGCATGGGTCGTTTATGGTCTGGCGTTCGGCGCCTGTTTTTGGGGGGAAGCGTGAAAACTGTGGATGGTCGAGACAAGGGTTCGTCCTGGCGCTACACGGCGATTCTTCTCATTGCCAGCGTATTGTGGGGCTGCAACGCTCCCGATAACGGTTTGGCGAAGAAGGATTATCAGGATCTGACGCGCCGCAGCTTTCCCGAAGCGACCAAGACGGCCGGCAGCGAACCGCCGATTCCCGCCCTGCAACCGATCATCGCCGCCCCGCTGCCGCCTTCACTGGAACAGCGTCTGGTATCGATCGACGTGTCCGACGACAGCGTGCCGGTGCGCGAGGTTCTGCTGGAACTGGCGCGCAAGGCCGAGATCGACATCGACATTGATACCGCCATCGAGGGCGGCATCATCTTCCGCGCCCAGAATCGCCCCTTCGCCGAGGTGATGGACCGCATCGCCGAGCTGTGCAACCTGCGCTATACCTTCCACGACAATGTGCTCAAGGTCGAGGTGGATCGCATGTACCACCAGACCTATCCGATCGACGCCATCAACGTGGCGCGCACGGCGGCCAGTTCGGTGGCCACCAACACCAACGTCTTCGAAGCGGTGGGGACCGGCGGCAGCAGCTCGGGCAGCAACGCCTCGACCAGCTCCGTCGATTCCAAGTCGGTCGCCGATTTGTGGGTGGAGGTGGCGCAAAACATCGGCCAGATCCTCTACAACTCCGATCCCAAGAACCAGCCGGTCACCAGCAATGTGGCGCATAACGCCGCCGGCGCGGGCAACCCGGCGCCCAGCAAAACGGCGATGCCGACGCCGGCCTCCATGCCTGCGCCCACGCCCACGCCGGAAGCGACGCCTGGTGCCGGGGCCACTCCAGGTGCTGGGGCCACACCCGGTGCGACAGCCACACCCGGTGCGACAGCGACTCCCGGTGCGACAGTCACGCCGACCCCGACCCCGACCTCGCCGACAGCCGCTCCCGGAGCCACGGCGGGCGATCCTAGCGCGGCCGGCGGCGGCACAGGCGGTGCGCAGCAGATGACGCCGACCTTGCTGGCCCAACAGAGCACCTTCAGCGTCAACAAGCAGGCCGGCATGGTGTCGGTGTTCGGCAACAGCCGTCAGCAACGCCTGGTCAAGTCCTACCTCGATGCCGTCCGCGAGCGCGCCTCCAGCCAGGTGCTGATCGAGGCGAAGATCGTCGAGGTCAGCCTGGACGACGAATACAAGTCGGGCATCAACTGGTTCGATACCAAGTCGCTGGGCAACAACAATCAGAACCAACTGGCGGCGGGTGCTCCACTGGGCGAATCCCTGGGGACGTTGCCACCCACGACCGGAACCTTGGCCAACGATTTCACCACGCTGTTCTGGAAGGGCAAGGATCTCACGGCGATGTTGAATTTCGTCAAGACCTTCGGCACCACACGGACGTTGTCCAGTCCCCGCGTGACGGTCATGAACAATCAGACGGCCGTGCTGAAAGTGGCGGAAAACCAAGTCTATTTCACCATTACGGTGCAGACCACGCCAGCGACGACGACCACGCCAGCCACCAGTACCTATACCAGCACCTTGCACACGGTGCCGATTGGACTGGTGATGACGGTGCAGCCGTCGATCAACACCGACCGCGAGGAAGTGACGATGAGCCTGCGCCCGACGGTATCGCGCATCGTCGGCGAGGTCGATGATCCGGCGGTGCTGCTGGTGAACGCCAACATCCACTCGCAGGTGCCGGTGGTCGAGGTGCGCGAAATGGATTCGGTGGTGACCGTCGGTTCGGGCGAGATCGTCATCATGGGCGGCCTGATGCAGGAGCGCACCACCGGTTCCAGCACCGGTGTGCCCGGCGTCATGGATGCCCCGGTGGTCGGCAATCTGGCCAAGGCCACCGACGATGAGACCACGGTGGTCGAACTGGTGATCTTCCTCAAGGCGACCATGGTGCATGGGAGTAATTCCGTGCATGAGGGCGACAGGGATCTCTACAAGCGCTTCATCCACGATCCGCGCCCGCTGGCGTTCTGACAGAAGGGACCGATTTCATGCTGGCGACATTGAAGTATGTGCTGCTGACCTCGTTGCGCGACCGGCTCTATGTGGCGCTGGCGTCGATGGTGGTGGCCGCCCTGGTGGTGTCGCGCCTGCTGGCCGAGAGCGGATTGGTCGAGGGGCGCCAATTGAGTTTGGCCTATGCCTCGATGTCGGTGCGCGGCCTGCTGGTGCTGGGCATCGTCATCTTCATCTCGTTCCACGTTCGCCGGATGTACGAAACCCGCGAAATCGAGACCATTCTGTCGCGGCCCATCTCGCGCAGCGTCTTCGTGCTGTCCTATGCCGCTGGCTTCATGCTGGTGGCGGCGGGGCTGGTGGTGCCGACGGGGGTGTTGATGGCCGCCTTGCTTCAGGCGGACGGGGTGGGGGCGTGGCTGTGGAGCGCCAGCCTGATGCTGGAATGCGTGCTGGTGGTGGCCCTGGCGCTGTTCTGTTCGGCCACCCTGGGCAGCGCCGTCGCCTCGGCCTTGGCCTGTCTGGGCCTTTACGCCCTGGCGCGGCTGTCCACCTTCTTCCTCGATATCGCCACCTCCGATCCGGGACATTTGACCAACATTCCCGGGGTGGGGGTGGCTGTGCATCTGCTGGTCACACTGATTTCGGTGTTGCTGCCGCGCCTCGACCTGTTCGGTCAGACTCGCTGGCTGATCTATGGTCCGGACAGCCAATGGGGCATCGGCATGCTTGCGGCGCAGACGGCGGTTTATCTGCCGGTAATCCTGGCTGCGACCATCCTCGACCTGCGCCGCAAGAGGTTTTGAGATGCGGGTCAGCCGCGAAGTCATTGGCGTTCTGGCGGTTCTGGGGCTGGCCTTGGCCGGACATCTGGAGTTCTGGCAGCAGAACGCCGCGTTGCGCGCCGAGACCGAAATCATCCCGGTGCCGCCGTCGCCGCGGGCGGTGTCGGCCATGGCCTTTGGCGACCGCCAGGGCCTGTACCGGGTGCTGGGCCACGAGTTGCAGGATTTTGGCGACACCGGCGGACGGGTCACGCCGCTGCTCAATTATGATTACGATCGCGTGCTGACCTGGCTGCGCGTCCTCGACGGGTTGGACGAGCGTTCGGACTACACCATGTCCTTGGCGGGCTATCTGTTCGGGCAAATCTCCGACCCCCGGCGGGCCGGCATGATGGCGGACTATATCCGCCAGCGCGCCTTGCAGGATCCCGTGCGCAACTGGCGTTGGATGGCTTATGCCGTCTTCGTCGCCCGCCATCGGGCCAAGGACATGCCCATGGCGCTGAGCATCGCCCGCGATCTGGCGGCGATCCGCGACCCCAGCCTGCCGGTGTGGACGCGGCAAATGCCGGCCTTCGTGCTGGCCAGCGTCGGCGACAACGAGGCCGCCAGCGATTTGATGGGGGCGATCCTGGGCAGCGCCACCGATATCAGCCCGGAGGAACGCAATTTCATGAATGCGTTCATTGCGGCGCACAAATAAGCGCGAGGGTTATTATCCACTCATTCTTAGTGGACTCTTCTTGCACATATCCGGCTCATTCGTATAGAATTGGGCTCAAACGAGGGGCGTGGTCCGCGCACCTATTGACACGGCCTAGGAGACTCATGGGGATGACCTTTTCTCGCACTGTCGGAGCCGACAAGCTGGTGAACCAGCGTGGCTTCACCCTAATTGAATTGTCGATCGTGCTGGCCATCATCGGTCTGCTGGTTGGCGGCGTGCTCAAGGGTCAGGAAATGATCAACGGCGCGCGCCTGAAGACCACCGTCGCCCAGGTCGATACCTTCCGCGCGGCCGTGAACACCTTCCAGGACAAGTATAGCGCGCTGCCGGGCGACTTCAGCACCTGCAGCACCTCTATCGCCAACTGCAATGCCGCCACCAACGGCAACGGCGACGGCACCATCAGCGCCGCGGCCGGCTGGGGTGGCTATTGGCTGAACTCCGGTTGGGGCAACAACGAAGCGGCTAAGTTCTGGCAGCAGTTGGCTCTGGCCAATTTGATCGGCGGCATCACCGTCGAATCCGCTCTCAGTACGGCCGTCCCCGGCGTCGATACGCCGAAGGCCAATTACACCAGCGGCTATTTCGCCTTGCAGGACATCAACAACGTGATGACCGCCGGCTATTACCTGTCGGTGGCGTCTAAGACCAACGAAGGCCCGATCGTCTCGGGTAAGGACGCCTACTCCATCGACAGCAAGTACGATGACGGCACCCCCGGTGGCGGCAGCATCGTCAGCTTGAGCGGCGGCACCTGTGAAACCGGCGCCACGGCGTCTGTCGCCGGCACCTATACGATGGCGGATACCGGCGCTTCCTGCGTCTTGGCGTTCTCGCTCTACTAGGCCAAGTCTTCGGTTCGTGCGACAAGATCGGCCGGCTTTATGCCGGCCGATTGCATTTTGATGACAGGAAACTCCTCCATCCCTGTTGCCGTTATTGCTCTGGTCATGCTGCGACCGATAGAATGCGGCCGAGACAAGTGGCTTATCCCCTGGTTCCGGTTTTTGAGCCATGGACCCAAAGCGCGTGACCCTCGGGCTTGACCCAAGGGTCCACGTGGTTACGTCCGGCGTATTGCTTGCGGAGCCGCGTGGATGGCCGTGGTAAGCACGGCCATGACGAAGAAAGGGAACCCTTTCCGAGGCGCCGGAGGCAGGGGAATGGGCCATCGAGATCAAAAGGGGCGAACAAGGGGGCTATGACGCTGGAATTTTCCAATTCTGTGGGGCTGGCATCGGACACGCCCTCGGTTCCGCCAAAATCCGCGCCGCCCGTTGTCTCCACGCTCTCTCTCGACGAGAGCGGCACCTCCCTGTCGTCGCAGTCCTCGCCGCCGCCGTTCGTCGCGCCGCCGGTGTCGTCGTCCTTGGCCTTGTCGGATGTCGCCGAGATTCCCGTGTTGCCCGACGACGTGCCGCAACTGCCGGCCTTCACCGCGCCTCCAGCGCAGCGGCCGACGCCGGAATTGAGCCTGCCTCTCTCCACTCCGCCAAGCCCCGCCGTGATCGCTGCCGCGCCGCCGCCGCATGCTTTTGCCCGCCTGGGGTGGTCCGAGGAAGCCGCACCGACCGCTTCGGTCGTTCCCACCGTTCCGCCGGCTGCCAGCGATGACGACCGCCCACCGATTTTCGCCGCATTGCAGCAGCTCTCCGGGGGCACAGCGCCGCCGCCATCCGCAGCGCCCGCTTGGACGCCGGGGACTCCCGTTTCCCCCGCGGCTGACGAGCCGCCGCCAATCTTCCGGGCGCTGGCCGCTCTTCACACTGGACCGCTGGCCGAGGAACCGCCCGCCGCCGTGCCATCGGCGCCGGTAAGGGTGGCGCCGCCAGCCGCAGTCGAACCAACTCCCGCCGCCTCCTCCTTGCCGCCTCCGCCCAGCGGCGGCAAGCTCGACGGTGGTGGTGGCGCGCCCTCCGGTGGTCCGCCGCCGGTGGCCGGCATGGCCCGTATCGGCGACAAGCTGGTCGAGCTGGGACTGATTTCCAAGGATCAGTTGCAGGTCGCGCTGTACGAAAAGAAGCGCTCCAACAAGCTGCTTGGCAATTTGCTGGTCGATTTGGGCTTCATCACCGAATCGGCGCTGTCGGCGGTGCTGGCGTCAAGCTCCGGTTTCGAGCGGTTTGACCCTAAGGCGACGGTCGTCGAGCCCGAGATGGTCAGCCGTTTCCCTAAGGAAATGGCCCAGCGCTACCGGGTGCTGCCGGTGTCGCTGGACGGCAATTCGCTGCGTCTGGCGATGGCCGATATTTACGACGTGCTGGCGCTGGATCAGGCGCGGCGCTATCTGCCGCCCGGTTGCGAGATCATTCCGCTGGTCTGCTCCGAGACGGAAATCGCCGCCGCCATCGACCAGTATTACGGCTACGAATTCTCGATTGACGGCATTCTGCGCGAGCTGGAGACCGGCCATCACGACACTTCGGTGTCGGCGCTGTCGGGCGACGGCTACGTCCACCCGCTGGTCCGTCTGGTCAACGCCATCCTGCTCGATGCGGTGAAGACCGGGGCGTCGGACATCCACTTCGAGCCGGAAGGCAGCTTCCTGCGCCTGCGCTATCGTATCGACGGCGTGATGAACCAGGTGCGAACCTTCCACAAGGACCACTGGCCGGCGATTTCCCACCGCCTCAAGATCGTCTCGGGGATGAATATCGCCGACAAGCTGAACCCGCAGGACGGCCGCTTCGGCTTTCTCATGGGCCAGCGTAAGGTCGATTTCCGCGTCGCCGCCTTGCCCACCGTGCATGGCGAGAACATCGTCATCCGTATTCTGGACAAAAGCGGCGCCCTGCTGTCCATCGAGTCGCTGGGCCTGAGCCCCAACAACATCGCTTTGCTCAACAAGATGCTGAAGCGCCCCGAGGGTATTATCATCGTCACCGGCCCGACCGGGTCGGGCAAGACGACGACGTTGTACGGCATCCTCAATCATATCAACTCGCTTGAGCGCAACATCATGACGCTCGAAGACCCGGTCGAGTACGAACTGCCGCTGATTCGTCAGGCGCAGGTGCGCGAAGGCACCGGCCTCAACTTCTCCGACGGCGTGCGCGCGCTGTTGCGTCAGGATCCCGATATCATCTTCATCGGCGAAATCCGCGATCAGGCGACCGCCAGCATGGCCCTGCGCGCCTCGATGACCGGCCACCAGGTGTTTTCGACCCTGCACACCAACGATGCCGCCGGCGCCATTCCGCGCCTGCACGATCTGGGGCTCGACCACGGTTTGCTGTCGGGCAACATCATCGGCATCCTGGCCCAGCGTCTGGCGCGCAAGCTATGCACCTGCTCGACCCCGCGTGTGGCCACTGCCGAGGAATGCCGCATCTTCGGCGTCGATCCCGCCGACCCGCCGGACGTCGGCGCCACCGTCGGCTGCGAGTTATGCCGCTTCACCGGCTATCGCGGCCGTGTCGCCGTGCATGAAATTCTGCCGGTCAATAAGGAGCTCGACGAATTGATCCTCTCCGGCGCCTCGCTCAACAAGGTGCGCATCGAGGCGCAGAAGTTCGGCTACGTCCCCATCGCCGATGATGGCATCAGCAAGATTCTCATGGGCATCATCAGTCTTGAGAGCTTGATGCGTAGCGTCGACGTTACCGAGCGGCTGTAAAGGGCGGATGAGGCATGGCTGTTTACAATTACAAGGCCATCAATCTCCGCGGCCGCAAGGTCGCCGGGCAGTTGAACGCCAACAACGAGCTGGAACTACACCAGCGCCTGAAGCAAGGCGGCATGGAGCTGATTACCGCCTCGGAAGTCAAGGCTGGCAAGAAGTTCTGGGCGGTGCTGGGCGGCGGCATCAAGACTCGCGATTTGATCCATGTCTGTCTGCATCTGCAGCAGTTGATCGGCGCCGGCGTGTCGTTGATCGAAGGCTTGGCCGATGTCCGCGATTCGGTCGAACAGCGGCGCCTGCGCGACGTGATGGCCGAAGTGCACCAGGACGTCACCGAAGGAAAGTCGCTGTCGGAGGCATTCAACCGCCATCCGCGCATTTTCGGCACGGTGTTCCAGTCACTTCTGGCCGCCGGCGAGGCGAGCGGTAATCTGACGGAGTCCTTCACTCAGTTGGTCAAGCATCTGAAATGGACAGAAGCGGTCTCTGCCAAAATCAAGAAAGCGACCCGATATCCGTTGATCATGCTGTTTATGATGTTCGCTCTGTTCACCTTCATGATGCTGTTCGTGGTGCCTCAGGTGGTGGAATTCCTGGTTAACAGCGGACAGGAACTTCCTACGATCACGAAGTCGCTTATCGCCACATCCGACTTCATGCAAAATTACTGGTGGGCCGTGGCCGGTACGCCGTTCGTCATATTTTTTTCCATGCGAATGATGATTCGCATGTCGTCCGATTTCGCCTATCGCGTCGATTACGCTATTCTGCGCTTGCCAGTATTCGGGATGTTGATTCGCAAGATTGCGTTGTCGCGTTTTTCACATTTCTTTGCGACAATGTTCCAAAGCGGCGTGCCCATCCTGGAATGTCTGGAGACGGCGCAGAAAGTGGTGTCCAATCGGTGTCTATCCCAGTCTCTGGGGGCGGTACGCAACGATGTGCAGGATGGTAATCCTTTGTCGGCGGGCTTGAAGGATACCGGAGAATTCCCCAATCTGGTCATCCGCATGGTCAAGATCGGCGAAGACAGCGGTCGTCTGGGGGAAATTCTGGAAAACGTGACCGAGTTCTATGACAAGGACGTGGACGAGAGCGTGGATGCTCTGGTCACCATGATCGAACCGGCCTTGACGGCGTTTGCCGGCCTGATGATGGTGTGGATTGTGGCCGGCGTCATGGGGCCGATTTACAACAGCTTCAGCAAGCTAGGGTAGGACAGGTGGATCTGCGCTTTCCCAGGATATTAGAGCGGGTGTTCGGCAAGGGCGGTGATGGGGTGCGCCTGGGTGGCGGCACTCGTTTCGTCCTGATTATCGGCGATGACGGCGCGGTCATGGCGCAATTCCGTCGCGGCGCCGTTGCCGATGCGTGGTTCGTTGCCATCGACGAGATGGATGAGGGGCTGGAGAGCCTGCGCGGCTACCTGAACGCGGATAAGTCGGCGCCTCTGCTGGTTCTGGCTGACGTGCTGGAACAGATGTACCGCGAGGAGAACCTGCCCAAGGTCGGGCCGCTCGACGAACTCAAAGTCTTGCGCCGCCGGTTGGACATGACCTTCCCGACCGAGCAGATGAAGGCGGCCTTGCGCCAGCGTGCCCGCGACGTCAAGGGCAGCACGGTCGCTTTCTTGATGGCGGCGCTGCCGACCTCGCCGGTAATGCTGCGGTGGATCGAGTTCCTCGAGAGCCTCGCCAATCCGGTGACCGGATTCTGCCTGCTGCCGCTGGAATCGGTGGATCTGGCCAAGGCGCTGGCTCCCGCCGCTCCGGCCGATGAAGATCCAAACCGCTGCTGGCACGCCTTGATTAGCGTCGAAGTGACCGGCGGCTTCCGTCAGATTTTCGTCAACAACGGGCGTCTGGTGGTCACCCGACTGACCCAGCGCCCGCCGGAAGACACCACCGCCGACGTCGTCGCCCAGCTGGTCGAGCGCGAGTTGCGCTCTTCCATCAGCTATATCAAGCGCTTGGGCTATGTCGAAGGTAGCCGCCTGGACATCGTCATGGTGGCCGGGAGCGAGCTGTGCGAGGCGATGGCGCAGCGCGAAATTCCCGCCACCACGGTGTCTCTGCTGACTCCCGCTGAAGCCGGGCGAAAGATCAAGCTGGACAAGGTGGGGCCGGAAGGCAGTCCTTACGGCGATCTTCTGCATGCCGCCTGGGCGACGGGAAAGAAAAAGCCGACTTTGGTTATGCCGACCGCCGCCATCGGCAAGCGGTTGCTGTTCGACAAACTGACGTATTTCGGCGGAATTGCCGCCATTGCCTTGACTCTTCTGACGCTGTGGGTGGTTTTCGATTCCGGCAGCACCTATTACCAGCAGTTCACCGATCTGGCCGGATTGGAGGCGCAGGCCAGCACGGTCAATCGTCAATTGGCGGCCGAGCGGCGGAAGGTTGCCGCTTTCCCGCATCCGGTGGTCGAGATGAAGGCCGTGGGCAAGGTCGGGGGGGCGTGGCAGAGGCGCACGGTGGATCTGACGACGCTGTTGTTGCCGCTGCAAGCCTCGTTGAGCGACGACGTTCGCGTGGTCAAGCTGGCCTATGCCGATCTGGCGACCAAACCCGACTCGGCGGGGCCGGCGTCGGGCATGGCGGCACCGCGCGGACAGGTTGCCAAGCCCAAGCCGATCGACGAAAAGCTGACCTTCGAACTGACCGTCACCGTCGAGTTGGGGGCCGGTTCAAGCCTGGAACAGAGCGTGGCGCGGGCCAAGGATTTGCAAGATCGGCTGAAAGTTGCCTATCCGCGCTACAAAGTGGAAATCACCACGATGCCCGCCAATATCCTGGATAATCAGGTGATGGAGGGCAATCTGGACAAGGTCGATCCCAAGGGGGCCAACCTCAATAAGAATACGGCGGTCTTCACGATCCGTAAGGAGGCATGATGGACCTGGACCTTAAGTTCGATATCGAGTCCATCAAAGCACTGCCGCGTTTGTTGATTGTCATCATCTCTTTCTTGATAGTGGATTTACTTGTCATCCTGTACGTCGTGGGCTTTTTCTCCGACGACCTTGACGAACAACTGGCCCAGTTAACCGCCAACCGGGCCAGCGTCGCCGATTTGCGTCACCAACTCGCCTCGGTGCGGGACGATGTGGCGTCGTTCGACGACCTGAACCGCACCTATGAGCAATTCGCCGGGCCGACGGCGATGGCGCGGTCGGATCGGGTGACACTGGTGCGGGTCATCGAAGGCCTGCGCGCCAAGCACCGCTTGACTGGACTGCATTTCCGCTTTGCGCCCGGGGTTGTCTCGCCACTGGCCGACACCCCATTCCAAATCGTGGAAGCGCCGATCGAACTGGAGGGGGAAAGCGCCCTCGACAGTGATCTCGTCGCCTTCTGGCAAGAGGCGGTGGGGGCTATTTCGCCGGACGACAGCCTTACCTCGTTCACCCTCGAGCGCATGCAGCAGCCGACGCCGGCCAGCCTGCAATTGATTCGTGACGGCCAGCCGCAGGTCTTCGTCACCGGAAAAGTCCAGTTCCAGGCTCTGTCCTTGCGGCGCCCCGTTCAAGCCAAGGAGGGATTGTGATCCGTCTCCGCATGCTTTTGCTTGGCGGCGTCATCGCCGTTTGTGGTGGCGCCGTGGTATGGGCGCAACCCGTGCCCGCCGCCGCCACGGTGCCGGCTTCTCCGCCGCCGCCAGCCGTTCCCGTACCCGCACCCGTCAAGCTGCCGTCGATGATGTTCACGGCGGATCAGGTCACCGACATCAACCGGGCGCTCGACCGGGCGCCGGCGGTGGCGGCTCCGACAGAAGCTGCCGGCGGCGCCGTCGTCGCCAAACCGGCGGTGCAGAGCTTGGCGCTGTCGGCGTTGCTCTACACCGATGCCGCCCACTGGACGGTGTGGGTGAACGGCGAGCGTCTGGGGCCGGGCATCCAATCCGACGGCTATCGGGTGGTGGCGGTCAGCCGCGACATGGTCGAGTTCGAGATCGACGGCCCACCCGTGCAGCGGGTGCGGCTCAAGCCGCATGAGACCTTCGATGTGGGAATGGGGCCGGGTGACAATGGATCAATTCAATGACTGACGCACCGATCGAAATTCGCGGCTTGTCGGCCAGCTACGGCAAGCGGACGATCTTCTCTGGCCTGGACCTGACGGTCGAGCCGGGCGAAATTTTCGGGTTGATCGGCCTGAACGGGGTCGGAAAAACCACCTTGATCAAGGCGCTGCTGGGTTTGGGCGGCGGGCAGGGCGATGTCCGCCTGTTCGGCCTGCCCACCAAAACGACCGCCAGCCGGGCCAAGCTGGCCTATCTGCCGGAGAAATTCCTGCCTTCGCATTTGCTTAAGGGCTGGGAGTTTCTGGCGCTGACGCTGTCCTATTACGGCCTGTCGCTCGACCGCGAGCGGGCGGCGGAGTTGGCGCAGCAGCTGGATTTCGATCCGGCGGCGCTCAACCGCCAGGGGCGCACCTATTCCAAGGGCATGGGGCAGAAGCTGGGTTTGATTGGCACCATGCTGACCGGCCTGCCGTTGCTTATTCTTGACGAGCCGATGAGCGGTCTCGACCCGCGCGCGCGGATTTTGCTGAAGGATCGCCTGCTGGAATATCGCGACAGCGGCAACACGGTGTTCTTCTCATCGCACATCCTCGCCGACATCGAGGAAATCTGTGACCGCATCGCCATCATGCATGGCGGCCGCCTGATCTATCTGGGCAAACCGGCGGAGTTGGTAGAGCGCTTTCGTGCCCTCAACCTGGAACGCGCCTTCCTTGACGCCATCGGCGAGTCGGAGCGGGAGACGGCGGCGTAGGGGCGGAGACGGAGTCGGGAAATATTGGGCTATCGCCCAAACCCCATTTCTTATTATAGGGCTCATCAATTCGCGTTGGGGGAGTGTCATTAGCTGTCGATGCAGATTGCCGCTCCGCAACAACCAAAAATCGTCATGCCCGCGCTTGTCGCGGGCATCCACGTGGCTCGGCGAGACGACGGCCTCCTGACTCAGCCGGAGGTGCATGTCGGCGTGGGTCCCCGGCACAAGGCCGGGCACGACAACATTCGCGTTAAGCGCGGTACGCCCTGAAAATCCGCATCTTGCGACCGCGTATACCGATAAAACGCGAATAGAGCCTTTCATCCATCCCCCGGAGGTTTGGAGACCTCGTCTCCAAGCAGGTCTGGGCGGCAGCCCAGCCTTTCCCCGCTCCCTCAGTCCAGCGCCAATGCCGAGGTATCGACGCCCTTCAGCCCCTCGGCGCCGCCCATTTTCTCGCGTTGGATCGACATTTTCAGGTCGGCGGCGTTGTCGGCTTCGGCCAGCGCCACCTCTTCGGCGATTTCGCCGGTTTTCCACAGGGCCAGCAGCGCCTGATCGAAGGTCTGCATCCCCGAGGATTGGTTCGACGCCATCACCGGCTTGATTTCCTTGACCTCGCCCTTGCGGATCAACTCCTTGACCAGGCCCTGGTTGAGCATGATTTCCAACGCGGCGACGCGCCCACCGGAGACGGTGCGCACCAGACGTTGCGACATGATGCCGCGCAGGTTCATCGCCAGGTTCATCTGCACCTGGGCATGCACGTCGCGGTCATAGAAGCTGAGGATGCGGTCGATGGCCTGATTGGCGTTGTTGGCGTGCAGCGTGGCCAGGCAGAGATGGCCGGTTTCGGCGATGTTCATGGCGTATTCCATGGTCGTCGCGTCGCGGATTTCGCCGATCAGGATGACGTAGGGCTTCTGGCGCAACGAGTTCTTCAGCGCCGCTTCGAAGGAGTGGGTATCGATGCCGACCTCGCGCTGGGTGACCAGACAGCGCTTGTGCTCGTGCACATATTCGATCGGATCTTCGATGGTGATGATGTGGCCGACATCCTTGGCGTTGCGATAGTCGATCATTGCCGCCAGAGAGGTCGATTTGCCCGAACCGGTGGCGCCGACGACGATCACCAGACCGCGCTTTTCGCAGCACAACTCGCCCAGCAGCGTCGGCAGGCGCAGTTGCTCGAAACTGGGAATCTGCGTGGTGATTTGGCGGATGACCAGGCCGCTATGCTGGCGTTGCTTGAAGATGTTGACGCGGAAGCGCCCCATCTCGCCGAGATCCAGCGCCATGTTGAGTTCGCAATCACGCTCGAAATCGGCGCGCTGCTGGTTGGTGGTGAAGTCGGCGATGACTCCGGCGATGGCGGCGTCGTCCAGCGCCGTGCTGTCCGCCGGCTCGACGCCGTTGTCGCCGCGCAGCATCGGCGGCGAGCCGAAGGTGATGTAGAGGTCCGAGCTTTTGCGCTGAACCATCTCGATCAGCCATTGGAGGAGCTTGGACTGGGACATGCTCGGGAAACTCCGCTTACCGGAAGAAGTTGGAGACACCGCGCTTCGCCGCCGGCTGGGCCGGTGCCGCCGGCTGGGCCGGTGCCGCCGGCTGGGCCGGAGCCGTGGGCTGGGCCGGTGCGGCCGCTGGCGTCGCCGGAGGCGGGGCGTTGTAGGCGGTCGTCAGGGCGGCGGCGGGAGTCGGTTGGGCCGGCGTGGCGGCGGCGGCATGCGCGGCGGCGTTGGCCTGGGCTTTTTCCTGACTCGGCATCTGGAAGCGTTCCATCTCGACCGGATCGACCAGCCCCTGATTGACCAGCGCCTTGACCGAATCCTCCATGGTCTGCATGCCGAAGCGCTGGCCCATCTGCATCATCGAGCTGATTTGCGGGATTTTATTCTCGCGGATCAGGTTGCGCACCGCCGGCGTGCCGATCAGGATGTCGTGCGCCGCCACTCGCCCGCCGCCGATTTTCTTCAGCAGCGTCTGGCTGATGATCGCCTGCAACGAGCCGGCGATCATCGCCCGCACCATGTCCTTGTCGCTGCCGGGGAAGACGTCGATGATGCGGTCGATGGTCTTGGCGGCCGAACTGGTATGCAGGGTGCCCATGACCAGATGGCCGGTCTCGGCGGCGGTCAGGGCCAGCGAGATGGTCTCATGGTCGCGCATTTCGCCGACCAGGATGACGTCGGGGTCTTCGCGCAGGGCGCTTTTCAGGGCGCGGCCGAACGACTTGGTGTGGCGCCCGACCTCGCGGTGGTTGACCAGCGAGCGCTGCGAGTGGTGGACGAACTCCACCGGATCCTCGATGGTCAGCACATGCTTGCTGAAGTTCATGTTGATGTGATTCAACATGGCCGCCAGGGTCGTCGATTTGCCCGAACCGGTGGGGCCGGTGACCAGCACCAGACCTTTCTCGAACTCGGCGAACTGGCTGAAGATCGCCGGGGCGTTGAGGTCTTTCAGCGACGGGATGACGGTTGGGATGGTGCGGAACACCGCCGCCGGTCCCCGGCTGTTGATGAAGGCGTTGACACGGAAGCGCGCGGTGTCGCCGAAGGCGATGGCAAAGTCGAGGTCGCTTTCGCGTTCGTATTCGGTGCGCTGCTCTTCGGTCATGATGCTGTAAAGCATTATCTTGACTTGATCAGGCGTCAGCGGATCGCATTTCACCGGCTTCAGCTCACCCGAGACGCGCAGCAAAGGCGGGTTGCCGCTGGACAGATGCAGGTCAGAAGCCTTGGTCTGCTGGGTGAAGGCAAGAAGCTCGGTGATTTCCATGGGTTCCTCGGAGGACTCGGACGACGGCGTCAGCGGCCGGGGGTGTTCATCAGGTAACGCAGGCGCAGGCGGATGGAGTCGATCGGCACGGTCAGCGCGTCGTCGCCGGAGCGGTAGTTGATGAGGAATTGCTGATAATAGCGGATGGCCGGCGTCGCATAACCGCCACGATCCAGCAGCAGGGCGTAGTTCAGCAGATAGCGGTGGTCGTTGGGCGCCAGTTGCACCGCCGCCACCATCTGGGCGATGGCTTGGGAAAGGTCGCCTTGATCGGCATAGGCATGCGCCAGACGGGCGGGAAACTCCGCCGCATTGGGGGCCACCTGACGGGCACTGGTCAGCCAGATCAACTTGCGTTGGTCGGTCACCCCATCGATCAGGCGCAGCAGCCCGTCGATGGCGAAGCGGTTGAGGGGATCGGCAATCAGCGTGCGTTCGTAATAGAACCGCGCGTCCTCAAGCTTGTTCTGCCGCTCGAAGATGGTGGCCAGACCCAGCAGGGCCTCGCGCTGGTCGGGGTGCTCCACCAGGATCGAGCGGTAGATCGCCTGCGCCGTGGTGAAATCGGCGTTCTCGAAGAAGGTGACGGCGATATCCATGGCTGGCGGCAGTTCGGCGGTCACGGCGTCGTCGGGCTCGTCGTCGCTCTGCGCGCCGTGCCGGCTGCTGCTCATCACGGTGAGCGGCTGGCCACCCTTCCACAGATAGACCACCTTGGCCAAATACTCGGCCGCCCCGTTGCCATCCGGCGTGCCGGAGTGATAGGCGGCGACCGCTTGCAGCCAGGAATGATGGGTCTGGTAGAGCTGTTTCAGAAAGCTCGCCGCGTAATGGACATTGGTGTCGGGTTCGAAGGCGGCGGACAGGGTGGGGAAGGCGTGCGGGTGGTGGTACAGGTTGACCTGCATGCAGCCGACATCCATCAACCCCTGGTCGGTCGAGAGGATCTGGCTGGCTTGGCCGATGGCGTCGGCGCGGTTGCCGAGGAAACGGCCGGCCCCCAGGACGTTGATGGTCCACGGCCACGGTTCGCGCTGGTTGGTATCGGGGAAGCGACGGCCGGATTCGACCATGGCGACGGCGCGCAGCAGGCCGGAGGGAATGCGGAGCGCCCGTTCCTCGTGCTCGATGAACGGCAGGCAGGACGGTACCGCCTCGACCATCGGGGCCGGTGGCTCCTGGGCGCGCGGCGCGGCGGGGGCGGGCGGCGGCGCTTCGGCCCGCGGTGGCGGCTGGGCCGGAGGCAAGCCCTCGACGGCGACGGCAGGCACTGCCAGCCCGCACAGCAGCAACGCGCCAAAGGCGGCGCCGAACAACCCGCGTCGGATCATGGGTTGCCGCATGCGCCCGTGCCGCAAGCCTGGATGATGAAGGCCGGCGTGCGCCAACGGACGATATCGTCGAAGTAATTAACGCTGGGGTTGCCGGTGCGCATGGTGTCCTGATAATAGGTGGCGCCGCCGCCGCCATTGGTGCTTTCGGCGACGCTGAAGGCCGTGCCGGGAGCGTCCTGGATGCCGGCCTGACTGTAGCCCCACCAGCCGTTATGGCCGTGGCTGAGCAACACATAAGCGGCGCGCCCGCCAGCGGCGCCGACGGTGGTGGTGGCGACGCCAGCATCGCCGCCGGTTGGCTGTGCCGTGGTCAACTCAGTTCCGGCAATGTTCTGTACGGTGAGGTAGGTTCCGGCGGGATAGGCGTTGGCGAGGGAAATGGAAATGGTGCCGTCGCAGGTTGTTCCAGTGCCGGTGCTGTTTCTCTGGGTTCCGCCGGTCACGTTGCGATACAGGCAGCCGGCGGTCGTGCCGCTGTCCCCCATCACCAAGCTGTCGGTGCCGATCCCCGCATTCGCCGCCATGTAGCTGTAGCGGTGGTTCCAGCCATCCAACGAATAGTTCTCGCTGAGCCCCAGGGTGATCCACGGCACTACCGCCGTTCCGCCGGTGATGGCGCAGCTATTGACGGTGCCAGCCGTGACGCCACCCTGTGCCTGCTCCTTGCCATAAAGGGCGTTGGTGCTGGCCAGACTGCCATCGGCCGGGCAGGGCAGGCGGTGGTTGCGGATGGCGAACAGCACCAGCGCGCTTTCAATCTGGTCCATGTTCTGGCCGGTCAGGGTGATGCGGTTCTTTTCAGCCACCTGGCTGAACGACATCAAGCCGCCACCGACCAGCAGGCCGATGATGGCCAGCACGATCGACAATTCGATAAGAGTGAAGCCGCGCTGGTTGGTCATATCGATTCCGCTTCCGCATTATCCCGTTGGTATTATCCGCATGCATGGCAAGCGTGGCAAGGGCGGTCCGTCCTGGCTGTCTCTCTGTCGGGCTAATTCAGCATCAGTCCGACACCGCCCAGCCAGAACTTGGTGGTGCCGACGGCGAAGATGTCCACTTCGGTGAAGCCGCCGGAGAAGTCATAGAAATACAGGTATTGCGGGTCGTTGGTGGACAGTGTCGATCCTCCACTGCCGGACTGGCACCAGTTCACGACGCTTCCCCAGGCGGTGATGGTGGGGAACAAGGTGTTGGCTTGGGCATTGCTGGCGGAATTGCAGACGTAGATGGTGCCGTGGGTGGTGCCGCTATTCTTGAAGGTGAAGCCAACCGCTGCCGGTTGGGTCGCCGCCGGATCGAAATAGATGGCCGCCTGAATGCCCTTGTAGACCGAGGGAATCGTGAATTGAAGACTGGCATTCATGCCGGTGCAGCCGGTGCCGGGATTGGTGCCCATGAAGTCGATGGCGTGGTTCGGCAGGGCGTTCACATAGACGTTGGACCACACCCAGGAACTGTTGGCGACCGTCATCTGGCTGGCGTCGATATACGGCCCGGTATTGCCCGGCGTCGAGCTGAAGCAGGCAGTTCCGCTGGTCACCGTCGCGGTGCTGAAGTCGAAATAGGCGTTCATGGTGCTGGAGGCCAAGCTACTGTTGAGAGTGTAGTTGGCAAAATTCGCATTATAGGTGGCGGCGCTATAGGAGGTCTGATTGGCTCCGACTAGATTGCTGCCGGTGGCGTAGATGCCGGAGGGCGGCGGCAGCAATCCGGCGCTGACGCTGCCCAGATTGGTCGTCATCGGCTGGCTGATTTGCTGATTGTTGTTGGCTTTGGCCGTTTGGGTGGTCTCGGTGGCAGTCCCGGATGGCGGGTTGTTGGTGCCGCTCCCGCCTCCGCCGCTCCCTCCACTGCCGGTGCCCGGATAGGTGATGGTCAAGGTCGCCGTCGCCGGTGTCGGCGCCACGCCCGCCGCCCAGGACGAGGTCCCCCCGTTGGCGGCGTCCAGCACCAGGGTGCGCGTGACCGCCGTGCTGGTGGAATTCGTGGCGCCGTTGATGGTGAAGGTGTAGGTGAGCGCTGAACCGCCGGTGGTGGGCAGGGTGGTGGAGTAGGTGCCGATGCCGCTGCCGCTACCGATGGCGGTGCTGGTGCTGGCGATGGTCAGCAGCGGCGAAACACAGGTCGGCGTGACCATGGTGGCGGTGACGACGACGGTTCCGCTGGTCGGCGCGCTCAGGGTATAGGCGGCCCCCGATCCGCCGATGCCCGTGCCTGTCAGAGTGATCGAAGTGGGAAGCTCGCAGATGCAGGTGAATTCCGTCCCCTTCGAGGCGGTGACCACATCGTCGAAGCTGGTCGCGGTGGTGGTGCTGTAGGGGCCGGTATAGACGGTGGTCGGCGTCGCCTTG
>Ga0116225_1001081_pt1 | contig 20099 bp, 10 predicted proteins | sample Sb_taG_8_FD_88968 | JGI IMG/M metagenome (GOLD analysis project Ga0116225, IMG submission 88968) | Peat soil microbial communities from Weissenstadt, Germany - Sb_50d_c_BC metaG | ecosystem: Environmental > Terrestrial > Soil > Wetlands > Peat | place: Germany: Weissenstadt | collected 2010-09-21 | reverse complement strand
TGGCGGAAACAGGCGACGCCGCCAGTAAGGGGATCGCCGAGCGCGGGCGGCAACTCTTCGCCGGCATCGGCTGCCTCGCCTGCCACAAGCGTCCCCTGACGGACCTGGGTGCCAAGACGACGCCCGGCAAGCTGGCGGCGTACCTGATGAATCCGCTGGCCATCGACCCCAGCGGCCGCATGCCGCATGTGCTCCTCAAGAAGAAGGAGGCCGAAGACCTCGCCCGCTACCTGTGCCAGGAGGGTGCCGAGACGAAGCTGCCCGATCAGCCGGCGAAGGAGCAGGTCGTCGCGGCCTTTCGCCGCGTCGAGGACCGGGCGGACGAACTCGCGGCGTGGCAGAAGCTGCCGCCCGAGGCGCGGATGATCGACCTCGGCAAGCGCGTCGTGATCGCCCGGGGCTGCAACAACTGTCACACGATCGCGCCGGACGGAAAGCCGTTCGCCTCGGTCCTGGCTTCGACGACGTTCGACGGACTGAAGAAGCCGGCGGCGCAGGAGCGCGGCTGTCTCGGCGCCGCACCCGCGAAGGACGGACCGACGCCGTGGTTCGCGCTGAGCGCGGCCGAGCGCAAGAGCGTGCGCCAGTTCCTCACGGGCGGCACGGTGGGCGCCGGTTCGCCGGCCCCGGCCTTCGCGGCGCGGGTAACGATGCGGCGCTTCAACTGCCTGGCCTGCCACACGCGCGACGGTGAAGGAGGGCTAAACGCCGAGTTGGTCGCAGATTTGCGGAGATACGAGAAGGCTGAGAATGTCGAAGCGGTGCTGCCGCCGTCACTGACGGGCGTGGCCCACAAGCTGCGAACGCCGTGGTTGCGTGCGGTGTTGACCGAGGCGAAGCAGGCGCGGCCGTGGATGAGCCTGCGCATGCCCCAGTTCGGCCCGGACAACGTCGGCAAGCTGCCCGAGGCCCTCGCCGCCCTGGAAGGGACCGAGCCCGACGAGAAGGTGCCTGCCGTCTCCTCGACGGCATCCCGAATCGCGGCGGGCCGGCAGCTCGTCGGCAAGAAGGGATTCGGCTGCATTTCCTGCCACGACCTGGCCGGCATCGCCAACTCGGGCACGCGCGGGCCGGACCTGGCGTCGATGACCCAGCGCGTGGGCTACGACTGGTATCGGCGCTGGCTGGAGCAACCGCAGCGCATGTCGCCGGGGACGCGCATGCCAAGCGTCTTCACCGCTGGCAAATCGCTGGTGGAGAGCGTCCTCGGCGGCTCCGGCGACGCCCAGGCCGAGGCGATGTGGGCGTACCTGTCGCTGGGGCCGGGGCTGCCGCTGCCGGACGGCGTGGAGCCGGCTGGCGGCAAGGACAAGGGGACACTCCGACCGATGCCTGCCGACGACGAAAGGCCCACCTACCCGGCGACGCGGACTGACGACGTTGTCGAAACGCTGCACGGCGTGGCGGTGGCCGACCCGTACCGCTGGCTCGAGGACGGCGACGCCCCCGCGGTCCGGGAGTGGGTCCAGAAGCAGAACGCCTTCACGCGCACCGTCCTCGACAAGTTGCCGGCGCGCGACAAGGTCCACGAGCGCCTCGGCGCACTGCTCGACGTCGGCACCCTCGGCACCCCGGCGCCGCGGAAGGGGCGACTGTTCTACACCGCGCGCCAGGGCAAGCAGAATCAGCCGATCCTCTACGTCCGCGACCGGCGGGGCGGCGAGCAGCGCGTCCTCCTCGACCCGAACAAGCTCGCCGCCGACGGCACCGTCGCCCTCGATTGGTGGTATCCCAGCCGCGACGGCAAGCTGCTCGCCTACGGCCTGTCGAAGAACGGCAACGAGCAATCGACGCTGCACGTCCGCGACGTGGCCACCGGCGAGGACCGGCCCGACGCCATCGAGCGGACGCGCGCCTGCTCGCTGGCCTGGCTGCCCGACGGCTCCGGCTTTTACTACACGCGCTACCCCGGCGGAGAGAACTACAACCGCCGCGTCTTTTTCCACCGCCTCGGCGACGACCCGGCGAAGGACGTCGAGGTCTTCGGGGAAGGCCGCGCCCGCGAGGACTGGCCGAACGTCACGCTGTCGCCCGACGGTCGCTGGCTCGTCGTCACCGTCGAGCAGGGCTGGGCGAAGTCGGAGGTCTACTTCAAGGATCGCACGAAGGACGGCGACGAGTTCAAGCCTCTGGTGGCCAGGGTCGATGCCGTCTACCACGTCGTGGTGCGCGACGACTGCTTCTACGTCCACACCAACGAGAAGGCCCCGCGCTACCGCCTCCTCCGCGTCAATCCGCTGACGCCGGCGCGGATCCTCTGGAAGGAAATCCTCGCCGAGGGGCCGGACGTACTCGACGGCGTCGTGGCCGTCGGCGACAGCATCGTCGGGCAGTACATGCACCAGGCATCGGCGCGGCTGCGGCTGTTCGACCGCGACGGCAAGCCGCGCGAGGAGGTGAAGCTGCCGACGCTTGGCTCTCTGACTGGGCTCGGCGGCGAGTGGGACGGCGACGAGTTGTTCTTCGGCTTCCAATCGTGTACGCTGCCGCAGACCGTGTACCGCCTCGACCTGAAGACGGCCAAGGCGGAGTTATGGGAGCAGGTGAAGGCAGACATCGACTTCGCCGCCTACGAGGTCGAGCAGGTTTCGTACAAATCGAAGGACGGCACACCCATCACCATGTTCCTGGCCCACAAGAAGGGGCTGAAGCCGGACGGCAAGACGCCGGTATTGCTCTACGGCTACGGCGGCTTCAACGTTAGCCTGACGCCGTCGTTTAGTGCGTCGCGTTTCCTCTTCCTGGAGCGCGGCGGGGTCATCGCGATTCCCAACCTGCGCGGCGGCGGCGAGTACGGCGAGGAGTGGCACCAGGCGGGCATGCTCGGCCGCAAGCAGAACGTCTTCGACGACTTCATCGCCGCCGCCGAGTGGCTGATCGCCAAGGGGTACACCGACCGCGAGCACCTGGCGATCCAGGGCGGCAGCAACGGCGGCCTGCTCGTCGGGGCGGCGCTGACGCAGCGGCCGGACCTGTTCCGGGCGGTCGTCTGCCAGGTGCCGCTGCTCGACATGGTGCGCTACCACAAGTTCCTCATCGCCCGCCTGTGGGTCCCGGAGTACGGCTCGGCGGAGAACGAGAGCGATTTCGAGTGGTTGTATCGCTATTCGCCGTACCACCACGTCAAGGACGGCACGAAATACCCGGCGGTGCTACTGGCGACGGCGGAATCGGATAGCCGTGTCGATGCGCTGCACGCGCGGAAGATGGCGGCGCGGCTGCAGACGGCGACGGCGTCCGACCGGCCGGTCCTGCTGCGCCTGGAGACGAAGGCTGGGCACGGGGCCGGCAAGCCGCGCGGCAAGGTGCTGGAGGAACTGACCGATACGTGGAGTTTTCTCTTCTGGCAATTGGGTATCAAGTAGGGCATGCTCCGCATGCCGAATTCTGCGGGAGGTCCTGATGAAGCGCTATCGCTACGTCATCCTGAGCAGTCTCGGCGCCAGCTGGGACATCTCGCGCGAGATCGCCAAGCCGGGCGGCGGCTTCCTCCAGGTGCCCTGGTACGGCGACGAGAAGTACCAGGACTTGCAAGAGCTGCTCGACAAGGGGTGGCAACCGGTGCGCGAGAGCGGCATGGGGGGAGCCGCCGCCATCGGAGGGATTCCCGTGGCCTTTTCGCTCATCGTGCTGGAGAAGGACCGACCCGAGGCGACCACCGCCGAACCCGTTCAGGAGAAGTGATTGGACTGGTCCCCCTTCGACCTGCCGCTGACCGACCCGCGGCACCCGTTCCACCTGCACCACATGGAGCTGGCCCTCGCCGAGGCGGAAATCGCCGCCGCCGAGGACGAGGTGCCCGTCGGCGCCGTCATCGTCTCCCTTCAGCAGGGCGTCATCGCCAGCGCCCACAACCAGCGCGAGCAGCTGCACGACCCGACCGCCCACGCCGAGATGATCGCCATCACCCAGGCGGCCGCGGCGCTGCGCTCCTGGCGCCTCGACGATTGCGTGCTCTACGTCACCCTGGAGCCTTGCCCCATGTGCGCCGGCGCCGTCGTCCTGGCACGGCTGCCCTACGTCGTCTACGGCTGCGCCGACCCCAAGGCCGGCGCCTGCCACACGCTCTACTCGATCACCGCCGACCCGCGCCTCAACCACCGGGCGACGGTCGTCAGCGGCGTCCTCGCCGAGCGCTGTGCCGCGGTCTTGAGCGAGTTCTTCGCGGGCAAGCGCCGCCTGGGCAAAAAGTGAGGCGCCGCGTCGCTCTCCCCTCGCCCCGGTACTCCGGGGAGAGGGGTCGGGGGTGAGGGGCTGTGTGTGTGTGCGCAGGCGCAATGCAATCCATCCCCCTCACCCCCGACCCCTCTCCCCGGAGTACCGCAATAGTGTTCGACACGAGCAATCCCACGGGCTTGTCCCGTGGTTGGTTAGGGTCGCTGCTACACTCTGGCCGCGCTCCCGGGGAATCCCACGGGCTTGTCCCGTGGTTGGTTAGGATCGCTGCTACTGGGGAGGCGCGCTCCCGAGAAATCCCACGGGCTTGTCCCGTGGTTGGTTAGGATCGCTGCTACTGGGGAGCGCCGGGCAGGTGTAGCAACGAACGTGACCCTCCACGGGGCAAGCCCGTGGCATCGCCTGGGGGGGGCGCCGGGCAGGTGTAGCAACGAACGGGAGCCTCCACGGGGCAAGCCCGTGGCATCGCCTGGGGGGCGCCGGGCAGGTGTAGCAACGAACGGGAGCCTCCACGGGGCAAGCCCGTGGCATCGCCTGGGGGGGGGCGCCGGGCGGGTGTAGCAACGAACGGGAGCCTCCACGGGGCAAGCCCGTGGCATCGAGCACGCTTCGTGCCGAACACTATTGCGGAGTACCGGGGCGAGGGGAGGAAGAACGATCCGCACGACCGTCGTCTCCCTCCCCGCCGCACCCCGGCAAAGTTCGCCCCGCTTCCCCGGCCGCTGTTGTAGGTCACGACCGTTGTGGTAAACTGGGCGGAGTCGCAGGCTTTGCTTTCCCCTAGCACGGTCCCGTTCCGGGTAGACGTTTATGAATAAGTTGCTGATCGTGGCGGCGGCACTGGTGACGGCGGCGGCCGTGGCGCCGCTGTCGGCCGAGGATCCCAGCCGTCTCTACTCCAACCCGTCGCTGCCCCCGCAAGACGCGCTCGACCGGCTGCGCCTCAAGACGGCGTGGGCCATGACCGTGCCGACCGACGGCCGTCGCGACGGCCTCTACAGCGTCCAGCTCGTGCCGCGCGGCACGACCGGCCTCGACCTCCTCGTCCAGACGCGCAGCGGCAACGTCATGTCCCTCGACGCGACCACCGGGCGGCTGCGCTGGTCCACCCGCGTCGGGGTGCCGTATCGGGTTTCCCAACCCCTGGCGTACAACCGCGAGTCGGTCTACGTCATCAACAACATCAACCTGTACGCCCTGGACCGCGACACGGGGAGCCTGCAGTGGGAATACGACATGCCGGAAGGAGCCACCGCTCCCCCGGTGGCCGACGACGAGCAGCTCTACCTCAGCCTGAGCAACGGACGATTCACGATTTACACGCTGCCGAACCTCGCTCTTTGGGCGAAGCTCGCCCGCCAGGGCAAGGCCCCCGGGTCGATGAGTGCCCTGGAGTCCGCGCGAGTGCGCAAGGGCACGGACGTGCCGGCCATCGGTCCCCTGTCCGGGGCCCGCGAGGCGTACCGCGCCGCGCCCACCGGGCCGCAGCCGAGGGAACAGTCCAGCTACGTCAGCGAGGACAAGATCGAGACGGCGCCGTTGCAGGCCGAGGACCGGATCCTGCTCCCCGGCGCCGGCGGGGAAATCGTCGGCGTGGCCAAGGGAGCCGCGCGCCTGGCCTGGCGCCCCGTGAGGATCCGCGGCAAGATCGCGCTACCGCTGGGCCAGCACGAGGCGACCGGCTACGTCGCCGGCACCGATTACAACGTCTACGCCGTCAGCATCACCGGCGGCCAGGTGTTGTGGCGCACCGCCGTGGGCGGCCGCCCCAGCGAACGGCCGGCCGTCCTCGACGACGACGTCTACGTCGCGGTGGAGCGTGCCGGCCTCCTTCGGCTCAAGCGCTCCATCGGCAGCGAGCTGTGGCGAAACGAGGACGCCGTCCGCTTCCTGGCCGCCAACAAGGCGTTCGTCTACGCCGCCGACCGCCACGGCCGCCTGGTCGTCATCGACCGCGACCGCGGCACCACGCTCAGTACCTACGACGGCACCAGCGACTTCGTCTACCCGATCCCGAACGAGTGGACCGACCGGGTCTACCTGGCCGCCAACAATGGCCTCATCGTCTGCCTGCACGACCGCGACTCCGCCAAGCCGCTGGTGATGAAGGAGCCGCCCAAGGAACGGGCGCCCCGCCCGCCCGGCAAGCCGAAGGACATGGGCGACGGCGGCAAGCCCGGCCCCGACGGCGGCAAGCCCGGCCCCGACGGCGGCAAGCCAAAGCCGCCCGCCGATGGGATGAAGCCGTGACGTGTCAGCGGCCGGGGTCGATCCGGCAGTCCGCCCGACGTGAGGAGCCCTCGTGAGCGCTTGGCGTGCGGCCGTCCTGGCGCTGCTGGTGCTGCTCATCGGCCTCCCGCTCGCCTCGTCCTTCCGCGATGCCCTGGCGTCCCCCGGCGCCTGGCACGTCTGGGACGACGGAGGGCGATTGCTCGGCCTGGCGCGCAACACCCTCCTGCTCGTCGCGTGTACCCTGGCGCTGGCGCTCCCCGCCGGCATCGTCGGGGCCGTCCTTCTGTACCGCACCGATCTTCCCTTTCGCGGCTTCTTCCGCTTCGTGGCGCTCTTGACCTTGTTCGTACCCTTGCCGCTGTTCGCGTCGGGCTGGCAGGCGGCGCTGGGCAGCGGCGGGTGGTTGCCCGCTGCGTTCTGGGGCCCACCGTCGGCGAGCGACCCCGACGTCTCACCGAGCACCGGCCTCGTCTGGAAGACGTGGGGCCACGGGCTCAACGCCGCCGTGTGGATTCACGCCGTCGCCGCACTTCCCTGGGTCGTGCTTCTCGTCGGGCAGGGGTTGTGCTGGGTCGAGCGCGACCTGGAAGAGGAAGCGCTGACCTTCACCAACCCCTGGCGCGTCCTGGGGCGCGTGACGCTGCGGCGCAGCCTGGCGGCGGTCGGCGGGGCGGCGCTGTGGGTGACGCTGCAAACGGCGACGGAGATCACCGTCACCGACATGTTCCAGGTTCGCACCTTCGGCGAGGAAGTCTATACGCAGTTTGTGGCGCCGGACACGGTCGATGCCGTCGCCCGTGCCGTCGTGGCGGCGCTGCCCTCGGTGCTGGCGACGGCGGCGCTGGTTCTGGCGGCGGCGTGGTGGTGGGAGCGCAAGCTGCCGCCGCTGGAAACGCTGGCGACCGCGCCGTACGTCTACCGCCTTGGCCGGGCGCGCTGGCCCTGCTTCGTGGCGCTCGCCGTCGTCGTCGGGGTGCTGGCCGGCGTCCCGGTCAACGGCCTCGTCTGGAAGCTCGGGCTCGCCGGCAACCCGCGGCACTGGTCGTTCACCGTGGCTGCGGAACACCTCGACAAGGTGCTGCGGGTCCGCGGCCGGTTGGTCGCCGAAAGCCTGGCCCTGGCCGGGTTGGCGGGGCTGGTGACGGGGACGCTGGCGCTGCTGACGTGCTGGCTGGCCGTGGGCACGCGCTGGTTTCACGCGGCGGTGCTGCTGCTAATCGCGGCGGCGTGGGCGCGGCCGGGGCCGATCGTCGGCCTGGGACTCAAGGGGGCGATCAATCATCTCCTTCCCTCCGAGCGCGGCGGGGTGCTGGAGCGTGTGCTCTACCTCGGGCCCTCCCCCGCCCCGGCGCTGTGGGCGTACTTGCTGCGCTTCTTCCCGTGCGCCATCGCGGTCCTGTGGCCGGTGGTGCGCCTGCTGCCGCGCGACCTGCGCGAGGCGGCACGGGTGGACGGTGCCGGCCCGGCGCAGGAGCTGCGCTACGTCGTCGGGCCGCTGACGTTCCCCGCCTTCCTGCGGGCGGGACTGGTCGTCGCCGTGCTGGCGCTGGGCGAGCTGAGCGCCGGCAAGCTGGTGGAGACGCCGGGCTCGCAGACGTTCGCTCACGAAGTGTTCACGCAGATGCACTACGGAGTCACCAACGACCTCGCGGCGTTTTGCCTGATCCTGCTGGGGGCGGTGACGCTCGGCGGCGTGCTGGTGGCGGCCGCGAGCCGGTTGCTGCGGTGAGGCCGCAAGCGGCGAGACGGACCTACCTGTCCTCCGCCCGCTTGACTTCACTTATTCTCCAGGATGGCGCTGATGATGCCCAGGACGATAGCGATGGGAACGACGATGGCCAGGTAGATGAAGTAGCGCTTGGTGTTGTAGTCCCCGTGCTTGCCGTTGTATTCGGTGCCGCAGCGGTTGCAGCGAACCGTGCGGAAGAACGTGGGCAGGATGTCCCAGCCGAAGGTCCAGTAGACGCGGGTGGCGTCGCCGCGGCAGCCGCAGTTGGGACAGTCGGCGTACGGGCCCTTCTTCCCCTTCCTTCTCTTCCTCCGGGGCCGGTCGTCCTCGTCGTCTTCGTCGCGGCCGCGCTTCTTCCGGGGACGCGGCTCGTCCTCGTCCTCGTCGTTGCGGGCCGGCCGCCTCCTGCGCGGGGCCTCGGCGATGGCCTCGTCCTCGTCCTCCTCGTCGCGGGCCGGCCTCTTCTTGCGCGGGGCCTCGTCTTCGTCTTCGGCGGCGGGCGGCAGGGTGCGGCGCTCGGCGGCAGGTGCCGCCTTGACGGCACCTGCCCCCGGGATCACGAACACTTCCTTGCAGCCGGGGCAGCGCCCTTTCTTGCCGGCGCTCTCGTCGCCGGCCGTCATGCCCTTGCCGCAGTGCGGGCACTTGAACTTGATCATGGTGAGTCTCGAAGTTGGATGGGCCGCTTGCGGCTTCGCAGGGTCAACGTGCGAAGCGGCAAGCGGCCCATCGGATGGTCTTCCTGGATGTCTCCTTACTTTTCCTTCTCGGTCGGTTCCTCGCCGCGCTGGTAGATGGGCAGGTAGCGGTACTCGACGGTCAGGGCGAGGACGGCCATCGCGGTCGTATATTTCGGGCCGTAGACGTGGCTCGCGGCGTCGGCGCCGAACCAGCCGCCGCCGTCGCTACGGTGGCCGAGCAAGACCTTGTGCATCTGCGCGCGGTATGAATTCCAGTACTGGCCGCCGAGCTGGAAGGTGGCCTGCGAGCAATAGTACATGCAGTAGGAGAACTGATCGCCGGCCCACACCGGCGGGTTCTTCAGCAGGAAGCCGGCCGCCTTGAGGACCTCGGGAGAACGGTGCTGGTCCTTGCCGCAGATTTCCAGGGCGAGGATGCTGGTGCCGGTGCAGGCGACGGTGAGGCGGCCGTTGGGCATGTAGCGGAAGCCGCCCGAGGCCGGATCCTGGCAGCGCTTGACGTACTCGACGGCCCGCTCGATGGCCTCCGGCGGCACGTCGCAGCCCAGGTTCTTGGCGGCGCGCAGGGCCATCACCTGCCAGCCGGTCACGCTGATGTCGGTGTCGGTGCCGTTGACGGTGTAGCGCCAGCCGCCGCGGTTTTGGCCGTCCTTGCGCTGCGCCTTGAGGATGACGGCGACGGCCTTCTCGAGCTTCTTGCGCACCTCCTCGGCGAGCGGCCCCTCCGTCATACCCGCGACCTCCGCCAGCATCAGCGTGCAGATGCCGTGGTGGTACATTTCGTGGTGGCCCTCGGTGGCGATCAGGCCGTTGGCCTGCTGCGCTTTGAGGACGAAGCGGATGCCTTTTTCGACCGTCGCGGCGAACGGCCCCTCGCCGGGGACGTGCCCCGCCGACAGGAACGCCATGACGCACAGCCCGCTGACGCCGGCGTTGGGCCCGCCGGCCTGGCCGGCCGACCAGCCGCCGTCTTCGCGCTGGTTGTTCTGCAGGAAGGTCAGCGCCTTGCTGACGGCGTCCTCGAGGTCCTTGTCCTTCTTCGGGGCGTCGGCGGCGCGGGCCTGCGGGACGGCGAGCAACAGCAGGGCGGCGGCAACGGGGAGGAAACGCATGGGGACAATACTCCTCCGTTTAGAGGCAATAAGGCCGCTTGCGGCTTAGCGTTCGCGCGAACGCTAAGCCGCAAGCGGCGAGAGCGGTACGGTTACTTCTTCTTCGTCTCGGCGAGCTGCTCGAAGTACAGCTTGATGTTGCGGGCGTAGTCCTCGCCGTACTTCGCCTGCATGTCCTGGATGATCTTGGTGCGCAGCTCGCCGGGGATGTCGCCCCAGCGCTTACCGGCGTACTTCTTCAGCTCGGGGTTGAGGGCGCTGAGGTCGGGCAGCCCGCCGCCGGCCGCCCCCTTGTCGTGCGGGCCGTCGGCCTGGTTCGGCTTACCCGGCTGACCGGACTGCTTCGCCAGCGACTCCGCCGCCTGGCTCAGCGACTGCGCCGCCTGCTGCATCGACTGCTGGGCGCCCTGCGGCTGTCCCTGGCCGAGTTGCTGCTGCGCCTGGGCCTGTTGCCCCTGGGCCTGCTGCACCTGCTGCCCGGCCTGGGCCTGCTGCTGTCCTTGCTGTCCTTGCTGCTGTCCCTGCTGGGCGGCGTTGGCCATCTGCTGCCCCGCTTGCTGAGCCTGCTGGGCGGCACGGTCCAGCGCCTGGGCGGCCTGCTCCTGCGACTGGTGGGCCTGGCCCTGGTTGCCCTGCTGCTGCTGTCCCTGGGCCTGCTGCATCGAGTTCTGCGCCTGCTGGCCCGCCTGCGCCGCCTGGTTGGCGGCCTGCTGCGCCTGCGGCGAGCGGGTCATCTGCTGCGCCAGCTTGTTCAGGTCCTGCGTCATCTGGTTGGCCTGCTGCTGCAGGTTCCCCTGCTGGGCGCGCTGCTGAGCCTGCTGGGCGGCGGTGTCCTTCGCCATCTCGCCCATGCGCTTGGCCAGGTCCTCCTGGCGCTTGGCCAGGTCGCGGGCCTGCTGCACCGGGTCGGCGGCGTGCGGGTCGGCTTTCTCGCTGCGCGGCGTCTCGGCCATCTGCTGGGCGAGGTTGCGCAGCTGCTGGGCCGCCTGCTGGCCGGCCTGCTGCGCCTGCTGCATGGCACCCGCTTGCGACTTGTTCGCCGCCTGCTGCGTCTGCTGCGCCGCCTTCTGGGCCGACTGCGCCGGCTGCGACTGCTGCCCCTGTTCCTTGCCGACGTTCTTCGCCAATTCGCCGGTCTGCTTGGCGATCTCCTGCTGCTGCTTGGCGATCTCGGCGGCCGCGTTCTGGCCCTTCGGGTCGGGCTGGGCCGGCTGGCCCATCGCCTTGGCCACCGCCTCGCGCAGGTCGCGCTGCTGCTGGGCCAGCTGCTTCGCCTGTTCGGTCTGCTGCTTGTTCGGCAACCCCTGGGCCTGGGCTTGCTGCTGACCCTGCTGCTGCGGCGCCTTCTCCGGCACCTGCTGCGCCACGCGGTCGAGGGCCGCGGCGGCGTCGCGCTGCTTCTGCTGCGCCTGGTTGGCGTCGGCCTTCTGGGCGGCCTCGTGCGCCTGGTTCATGGCCTCACGCGCCTGCTCCAGCGCCTTCTGGGCGCCGCTGGCCGGCAGCTTTGACGCCTGTTCGTTGAGCTTCTGCTGCTGCTTGGCGATCTGTTCCATCGCCTTTTGCAGGGCCTGCTTGCCGGCCTCGCCGGACTTCTTGGCGGCGTCGGCCTGGGCCTGCTGGGTCGCCTTGGCCAGGTCGCGCTGCTCCTTCGCCAGCTGCTGCGCCGCCTGGCGCGGGGCGTCGGCGTTGGCCTTCTCGGGGTTGCCCTTCGCCGCTTGGTCCTTCGCCATCTCCTTGGCAAACTTCTCCGCGGCGTCGGCGGCCCGGTTCAACTGTTCCTTGGCCTCGGCCGGCGCCTTGGCGTTTTCCAGCGACCGCTTGGCGGCCTCCATCTGCTTCGCGGCTTCCTTCTGCGCTTGCTGGGCGGCCGGGGACTTCTGCTCCCCGCTCGCCTTGTCGAGGCGCTCCATTTGCCGAGCGATCTCGGCCTGCTGCTCAGATGCCTTCTTGGCGGCGTCGGGCGACTGCTCCTTGGCGGCCTCCGGCTTGCCGGCCTCGTTGGCGAGGTTGCGCTCCTCCTTCGCTAGCTCCGCGGCCTTGGCGGCGGCGTCCTTGCGGGCGAGCTTGTCGGCCAGGTCGCGCAGGGCGTCGGCGGCCTCGCGGGTCGCCTTGGCCTTGTCCTCCGCCTTGCCGGCCTGCTGCGCCTTGGCCAGAGCGTCGTTCGCCTTCTTCTTCTCGGCCTGGGCCTCCTCGCCGCCGCGGACCTGCTTGGCCTCGTCGGCGATCCGTTGCTGGTTCTGCTGCGCCTCGGCGGTGGGCGCCTGGTTCGGCTGCGCCTTGGCCTGGCGCTCCGCCTCGGCCGCGGCCTCCGCCTGCTTCTTGGCCAACCGCTCGGCGCGGGATGCCTCGGACTCCTTGCCGGTCATCTGCTCGGCGAGCCGTTCCAGCGCCTTCGCCGATTCCTCCATGCGCTTCTGTGTGGCGGCGTCGGCGGGCTTCTGGTTGGCCTGCTCGGATGCCTTCTTCGCGGCGTCGGCGGCCTCCGCTTTACGTTGGGGCGCCTCCGGCGCTTGCAGCGCAGCGGCCTCATTGGCGATCTGCTGCTGTTTCTGCTGCAACTCCTGCTGCTTCTGCGGGGTGGCCTTCGGGTCGGCCGCGGCGTGTTTCGCCTCGTCGGCCAGGTCGCGCTGCCGCTTGGCCAGGTCGCGCGCCTGCTCGTCGGGCGGCTTCTGGCCGTTCAGCGCCTGCTGCAACCGCTCCAGTTCGCGGCGGGCGTCCTGCTGGCTGCTGTTGACGTCCTGCGGCCGGGCGTCCATCAGGTCGGCCAGGGCACGGTTCAGCGCCTCCTGCACACGCTCCTGCCGCGCCTCCTGGTTCGGGGCGTCCATCTTGGCCAGGCGCTCGGCGACGTCGGCCTGCTTGCGGGCGGCGTCGGTCAGCTTCTTCGCCAGTTCCTCGCGTGTCTTCGCCGCATTCGGGTCCTTCTTCTCGGCCTCCTTCGTGGCCTGCTCGGCCAGGCGGGCAGTTTCGTCCTGCTGGCGGCGCAGGTCGGCCACCTCGCGGGCGGCCTGCTGCTGCCTCTGGGCGAGCGTCGGTAGCTTGTCGGCCAGGCGATTCAGCGCCTGCTTCGTCTCCTCCATCTTGGCGTTGGCCGTCTTCGTGTCGGCCTTCTTCATCGCCTCGACGGCCTCGGCGGCGCGCTGTTCGGCCTGCTTGCGGTCCTGCTGGGCGGCCTGGTTCTGCGGCGGCACCGACAGCCGTTCCGCCGCCTGACGGATCGCCTCCTGCTCGCGCTGCAGCGGCTGCATCCGCTCCGTCAGCGGGGCCTTCTCGTTCGGCTTCTTCGTCTCGTCGGCCATCCGCTTCTGGAGGTCTTCTTCCAGGCGGGCCAGCTGGCGGGCGGCCTCACGCGGGTCCTTGGCCAGGTCGATCGCGCGGTCCAGGTCGTTCGCCAGCCGGTCCAACTCGCGGGCCGACTGGTCCTGATTCCGCAGGGCGTCGGCGATGTTGTTCTCCTTGAGCGCCTCGGCGGCCTTTTGGGCCTCATCCGGCTTGAGCGGGTTGGTCTTGGCGGCCTGCGTCGCCGCCTTCGTCTCCTGGGCCAGCTTCGCCGCCTGCTCGGCCAGCTCCTGCTGCTTCTTCGCCAGGTCGGCAAACTTCTCGTTGGCCTGCTTCCGCTCGGTGTCCTTCTGCGCCTCGGCCAGCTCGCGCTGCTTCTCGGCCAGTTCCTTCGCCTTGTCGGCGAGCTGCTTGGCCTGCTCAGCCCGGGCCTGGTCCACGGCGTTCTTTAGGGCCTCGCTCTGCTCGGTCAGGCGCTGTAGCTCGTTGGCCGCCTCCTGCTGTTCGCGCTTGAGCTGCTCCGTCTCGTTCTTCACCGACGGGTCCTTGACCGGATCCTTGGCGGCCAATTCGTCGGCGCGTTTGGCGAGTTCCTTCTGACGCTCGGCGGCCATTTCCAACTTCATCTGGTCGAGCCGCTGCTGCGCGAGCTGCTCGTTGGCCTTCTTCAACTCGTCGAGCTTCAGCAGGGCGTTGGCCAGTTCCTGGTCGGCGCCCTCGAATTTCTTGGTGCGGGCGTCGGGCGCCTTCTGCTTCGGGATGGAGCGCAGGTGCTCGGCGCTGTTGTGCATCTCCTTCTCGGCCACGTCCTCGATCCGGTTGGCGATCGGTTGCAGCTCCGCCTCGGCCGCCTCGCGAGCCAGGTCGCGCAGCGCCTCCTCGACGGACAGGTTGTCCTTCTGGAGTCCCTTCAAGTCTTGACTGTGTTCGGTGCCGAGGGCGGCCTCGTTCCGCGTTTCCTGTTGCAGGCGGTAGACGCCGCGCTTCTCTTTGCGGATGTCTTCCTTGATCGCCTCCAGCTTTTTGCTGATGCTGTCGCGCTTCGCCAGGATTTCCTGCTCGCGCAGAGGGATCGCCTGGCGTGAGATCTTCAGGTGGCGCCAACCCTCGGTGGGGAAGTAGGTGACGTTCGGCGTCAGGCCGGCCTCGGGGACGTTGCGGTTGTCCTGCACCTTGAGGCGGTAGGCGACCGAATCGCCGTCCTTCACCTTGCCGCCCAGGGCGAAGAGGTGGGCCGCCTGGGCTTCGCGGCCGCCTTCCCCCCAGAGGACGATGCGGTCGAAGGCGGGCGGGCCGTTGTTGACGCGGTACTCGACCTCCGCCGTCTGCACGCCGTAATCGTCGGCCAGCTCCGCCCCCACCGGCACTTTCTCGTAGGGCAGAACGGTCTTGGAGTCCTCGGGCAGCGTCGCCTTGACGCACTTGGGCGGCAAATCGAGGTCGGCGATGACCTTGTGCTCGTTCGGCTCGGTGCGGATGCCCTCCTCGGCCTCCATGACGAGGCGGTACGTGGCATCGCCGACGACGGCGACCTTGGCGCGGACGCCGAGGCGGTCTTCGGTCAGCTCGAGGTCGATGACCTGCGGCTCGGCGGCGTTCTTGCGGTCGCCGGGCTTGGGCGCCCAGTGGAAGGTGGCGGCGGTCGCGGGGCGGGTGAAGCGGAACTCGAAGTCGAGCTGACTGTGCTGGAGCGCCCGCAAGTCGGTGAGTCCGTTGACCACCTTCACCGGTTCATTGGCCTGGGCGTACTCGGGCGGGGTGATCGTGACGGCGGGGCTTTCGGCGGCCAGCTCCACGGGGACGATGCCGCGCACGTGGTGGGTGTCGCTGAAGACGCCGTCGGCCTCGACGTGGTAGGCGAAGCTGCCGGGGACCTTGTCGAACTTGAAGGAGAAGGCGTCGGGCCCGTCAGCGGTCATGCGCTCGTGGCGGAGTTGCCCCTGGCCGTCGTCGATGACGAGCGTGGCGGTAGCGGGCAGGGCGGCGCCGGCGCGCAGCGGGTGCGTGTGGGCCGACAGGGTCAGCGGCCGGCCGACCGCGGCGGCGGTGTCGCCGGGGGCCACCTCAAAGGCGAACGGGGCGGTGTAAACCGGGCGGCCCTGCCACGGGGAGAAAAAGCGCCTTGCCAGCTCGCCGTACTGTGCCGGGGCGACGGCCGCCGGCGAGGCCACCAGGAGCAGTACGCCGACGGCGACGGCCCCCAGCACCCAGACAAAGCGGGCGGGGACGGCCCGGAGGAAGTCGAGGCGCGAGGAGCGGGCCTCGGTTTCGCTGATGAGCAGGGCAATGAAGGCCGGCGAGCCGTGATAGCCTTCCGTGTCGCCGGACAACTCGACGGTGCTGGTGAGGCGCTCGCCGAGGTCGGGATATTTCTCCTCGACGACGGCGGCGATGGTTTCGGGGTCGAGGCGGCGGCAGAGCGGCACCACCAGGCCGAAGACGGTGAGCGACACGGCGAGCCCCGTCCAGACCGACAGCAGGGCGGCGCGGGCCGTCCAGGGCAGTTCAAAGGCGGCGTCGGCCAGCAGCGCCAGGCCGCCGCTGAGGGCCAGCGCCAGCAGCAGGACGCTGGCGCCGCGCACCGCCCGCAGGAGGCGGACGTGCCGGACGACGGCGTCAATCTTCGCGCGGAGCGTCGGAGGCAGGACAGCGACGGTAGCCATTACGACAATCCCCCCAGAGTGTTGTCCCCCAGGGCGGGGGACGGCAGCGTCAACTTCGAAAACAGGGGCCGCGCCGGCCCCCACGTCAATGCGGGGCGCCACGGCGGCGTCAGGTGGGCTGCGGCGATCGCTCCCCCCGGAGCCATCACCGCCGAAGAATGGATTGTAAACGGAAGAGGAAGGCGGGGGCAAGCAGATTGCGCGCGGGACGGATTGGACCCTGTTGATTGGGGCCGCTCGAGCACCCCGAGGTGGTGCAGCTCAGGCAGAGCCCGCAGGTCACGCCGGTCGATCTGGAGCGGCCGGGCCGGGCGTACGTCCGCGTCGCTGGATGTGCCCAGGGCCCTTTCGTTTCACGGCCCCGTGAAACGAATCGCGTTTCCCGATGTCCTTGGCAATCACTGCCTTACGGCCGGCGGGCACCATTCGTTTCACCACTTTGGTAGTTCTCCTGTGCGGGATGCCCCGGGCTTGTCCCGGGGAGTGTCACGTTGGCTGCTACGCAACCGCGGAAGGCCCCGTGGTTTTTCTTCTCCGCCCTGGTAGCTGCCAACGTGACACTCCCCGGGGCAAGCCCGGGGCATCGCAGAAACGAGCATCTCGCACAGTAAAAGTAGACAGCCTTCTTGGGGGCCAATGAAACGATTCGGCAGGGAGAAAATTGGGGCGAATCGACGGGCGCTGTGAATCTCCAGCTCAACCGGGGAGAGGCCCGTCTTGGCCGGCGGGCACGTCAGCGCGCGTGGCATCGACGGCCGCCGCCACGTCTTCGGGACGCAGATCGTCGAGCAGGTCGAGCGGGCTGCGCACTCCGGTCACTCCCTGTCGGGCGACGTGGGTATAGATCATGGTGGTTTCGAGGCTCTCATGTCCCAGCAGCAACTGCACCGAGCGGACATCGACGCCCCGTTCCACCAAGTGCGTGGCAAAACTGTGCCGCAGGGTATGGCAGCCGATGCGGCGGTTCGGTGCGGCGCGGCGGGCTGCCGCCACCACGGCCCGCGCCAGCAGTCCCGGATTGACGTGTTGGCGACCGATGTTCCCGGTCTTGGGGTCGCGGGAACGGTGCTGGCCGGCGAACAGGAATTGCCAGCCGAATTCCTCCGCCGCCCGGGGGAATTTCTTGGCCAGGGCGAACGGCAGCGGAGCGTAGGCCAGTCCGGCCGCCCGGTCGGCGTCGTGCCACGATCGGCGCTGGGCCAGATGGCGCTGGAGGTCCGGCTCCAGCGACCGGGGCAGCATCACCACGCGATCCTTGCCGCCCTTGCCGTGGCGGACAGTCAGCTGGTGCCGCACGGGGTCCACGTCGTGGACGCGAACCTGACAGCACTCCAACCGCCGCAGCCCGGTTCCGTAGAGCAGCCGCGCCATGAGCTGGTACAGGCCCTCGTTCCCCTCGACGGCCGCGAGGAAACGGCTCACTTCCTCGGGCGACAGCACGATGGGCAGCCGTTTGGGCCGCCGGGCGCGGAGGGCATCGAGGCGCGGCAGTTCGATCCCGAGAACCTGCTGATACAGGAACAGCAGGGCCGCGAACGCCTGGTTCTGCGTGCTGGCGCTGACGTGGCCGTTGGCCGCCAGGTCGGTCAGGAACAGCTCGATTTCCGCCGCTCCCATTGTGTTGGGGTGACGCAGACCGTGGAAGCGGATGAAGCGCTCGGCCCAGCCGGCGTAACAGTTTTCGGTGCGGGGGGAGAACTGGCGGACGCGACAGGCGCGGCGGATGCGGTCGAGTAGGCGGGGTGGCTCGGGACAGGGCAACTCGCCCACGGGGAGGCCGAGGACGTCGTGGTAGAGGAAGGTGAGGGCGGTGTGGGCTTCTTCCAGGGTGTTGAGTGGGTCCTTGGCGGTCTGGGCGACGTGTTCGAGGAAGCGGCCGACGTCGCCGGGCGTCAGCTCGCGGGGATGGCGTTTGCCGTGGAACAGGACGAATTGGAGCGTCCAGTGGGCGCAGCGTTCGGCGGGTCCGTCTTGGCCGAAACGCGACCGGGCCACCTGGCGGACAAGGTCGAGGAGCCGCGGGGGCTGGGCCGGGATGGTGCCGTCTGCGGAGGAAGTGGACATACAAGGATCTCCTGGAGGGGCAACCGGGGCCTGGAATCGGTAGTGTACTCCCGAACAGAAGAAGAGGAAAGGAAAAAATCGGCGCCGGCCGAATTTGCTTGACCGGGGAGCGTCGGCGCGGTGAAGTACCTGTATTAGAGCGCGCGCGCACGCGAAGTAGCGTGCTTAGGGCGCGCGCGCACTCGAAGCCCAAGTTCGGCCGCTTTCGTTTCCTAGTCGCCCGACTGTCGTGATCGCTGACGGCTCCCGGCGAATGCTCGTATCCTCAGTGGCAGACAAAGGGGTTCTCGCATGGCTCGCTATTATGCAGTTGGTCTTTTCGTTTTGGTGCTGGTTGGCTGCAGTGGTTCGTCTACCACTGGCAAACAGAGCGCGAGAGAAAGCACAAAAGAAGGCCGAGGTGAAGGTAGTGGAGGTGGCGGAGGTGGTTCAGGGTACTTGAGCGACCCGTCCCGCTCGGGGGAGGAGAACCTAAGAAGACAAAAGGAGTGGGATGCCATGCATCCCAAACATCCGGCACCGTCAGAGCTGCCATGGTCGCCCCCACCCGAGACAGCGCGGGCTGTTCAACCCGACCCTAGGGCGGAGGCTGTTCAGCCCGATCCCAGGGCAGAGGCTGTACAGCCCGATCCCAGGGCGGAGATTCGTAAATGAACCAATCGTTTGGCCTCGATGTGCAAAGTTAGTGCTGCCTTGGCTCAAGCTATCGTGAACGTTAACGCCGCCCGTCGTGGCGCGGCGGCTACGCTGAGTGGACTTTCTTTCATCATGCCAACCTCCCCGCCTCGAAGAATGATACCTCCGCCGCCGTACAGACCCCCTTCCAGCGATGGTGGCTGGTGCGGTATGATTCTCGGGATTCCGGTTTTATTGATAGTTGCGTTTATGCTTCTCACTTGGCTTCTTAGATCACTTGGATGCCAAGGTTGGGAGCCGGCAGGGCAAGGCAAAGCAGAAAAGGGGTCGGGTTCCCGCGTCTCTTCAAACAAATAAAGATGATAAAGTTCAGGGCAATGGGGCAATGGGGACATACAGGATTATAAGTCCGAACAAAGGGGCTGCTGCTGACCGGCCGCGGGGGGAACCATGGTGACAGTTTACGCATGTTCAATATTAGCATGTACTTACGACAAAATGTCCCCGGCCGCTCCCTCTGGGACGCGCGGCCGCCCCTGGACGCGCGGCATCGGCCGCGACCGGACGGAAAGAAAAGAGGACGGGAAAGAAAAGAGGACGCGGCTCATTTTCGGGGTTGTTACTTGGTCGCCCAACAATGCGAAGGGAAAGGGGATATCGTAGATTGTCCTTGCCGAACCAACGGCTAAAGGTGACCGGGCCCGCCACGGTGGTTTTCCACACTTGAACGTCCTGGCTGGCGACGATGCGAATATGGCACGCAAGCAACCGTATAAGATAAGCTACGACCAAGCGACCAAGAAGCACCTGCGTGCCATCGAAGCGAACTACCACTCGCTCATTCGCGCGGCAATTGAAGAGCAGTTGCAATTTGAACCGGCGAAGGAGACTCGTAATCGAAAGCCGTTGCGGCAGCCCGCGCCCTTTGAGGCCACCTGGGAAATCCGCTTTGGGCCAGATAGCCGTTTCCGTGTGCTTTATGGGATTGATGAGGAAGGTCGCGAGGTCCAGGTCCAGGCCATCGGGGTGAAAGCAGGCAACCGACTGTTGGTCGCCGGAGAGGAGGTAGAACTGTGAAGGTTGCAACTCAAGACGAAGTCGCCGCCGATTTTGCTGAATACGTGAAGGCCACCAAGAAAGGTCCGGTCGTCGTGACGAACAAGGGCAAACCGGTAGCGGTGTTGCTCAGGTCCGAGAGCGATGAAGATGTTGAGCGCTTGCTCATGGGGCACTCCCCAAAGCTGCAAGCGATCTTGCAAGCCGCTCGCAAGCGGTTTCGAGAGGGGCGCGGCATCCCTCATGAAACGTTCTGGAAGGAAGTCGAAGAGGAGAATGCCCGCAAGAGTCCCAAGCGAGTTCGCCCCGCAAAGAACAGCCGAACCAACGGCTGAAGCTGAGAAAGAAAAGGAGAAAGAAAAGAGAGAAAGAAAAGAGGACGCGGCTCATTTTCGGAGAAAGAAAAGAGAGAAAGAAAAGAGGACGCGGCTCATTTTCGGGGTTGTTACTT